>Ga0180433_10006171_pt1 | contig 15829 bp, 11 predicted proteins | sample SS_ome_8_FD_132980 | JGI IMG/M metagenome (GOLD analysis project Ga0180433, IMG submission 132980) | Hypersaline lake sediment archaeal communities from the Salton Sea, California, USA - SS_1_D_1 metaG | ecosystem: Environmental > Aquatic > Non-marine Saline and Alkaline > Hypersaline >... | reverse complement strand
TCTCAGGAGCCTTTCATGGAAGGTCCTGACCAGTCTCGGGGCATCCCTTGACTCATGATACATACGGGCATCTGTAGCTGCGATTTCACCCCCTTCAGGAGGCACAGTCTTGTCCACAGGTTCCCCGTTAACCAAGATCCGGTATCCAACACTCTCGCTTTGTGGAATCTGAATGAGATCTGGATCCCGGATCTTGGAGTACTTCTCAAGAACATCTGACACCCCTATCATCTGAAAGCTCTCCAGGGCTTTCTTGACCTCCACGTCCAGCTCCGTGCTATCCCACTGCTCTCCGAGCCTACCCGCCGAGAGCATGACAAACTGGAGGAGAGCCACCAGCATAATCATGACTCCAACGCCAGCTTCATAGGTCCTTATCATATCAAAACACCTACCAGACCTGAACGGTGAATTTACAGGGAACTCCCTCTACAACAACTTCTCGCTCCGATAGCTCATTGTCTCCAGGCGTCAGTAGTCCATAGTCCAGAATAACTGCCCCATCAGAATCCCTGATTATCGTAATATGAAAGTCGAGATTTATCCCGAGGGTGGCCTTCGCGATCTCATATGGCACATGGTCGTTTAGGGCGGTAATTTTATGGGTGCTTAGCCCGATGGTTTGACCTTCGAACTTGTTATTACTGTCCCCGAATAGGGTGTAATCGAGGCTCGAGGATCCACCCGACACGATCTGCCAGGATTCGACGAAATTTACCCCCGACGCTGATAGTTCCTGATCCACAAGATCATAGTGGTGGCTATCCAGATTCGGTAGGATGTATCCTTCGTTGAACTGGGTCAGCAGAAGTACCTTCTCCTGATCGATTGTATGTACGGTGAAGCTCCTACCCGAGATGTTAAGGACCGAATTCTCCTCTGCGGAATCGACGCCGGCAAATACAGTATCGTAATGAACCATGTCATTCGGTGTCATATCCGTTATCTCGAGGACTTGGCTGCCCCCCACGTAGATGGAGCCCGTATGGGTTGTCACATTTTGCTCGGATCCTGAGAATACCGTAGAACTGTTTCCCGTCGTGTTGATTGTTATCAGAGCTCTGAATGGTGACGATAAATCAACGACTATTACCCCCGCCTCCTTCAGGGCATCCACAGAATTAGATATAATCCCACCCGCAGCGGTTTGCATTAGAGTGTCTGATGATTTTGGTATTACCATTACTCTGCTGTAATAGAGGTCGTTCATCCTGAGCCCGAGGACGAAGGCCTGATCGTTTACCTTCTCTTCCAGATCTACCCGTGGTGCCAAGGTCTCCCAGTCGCTCCTAGTGCCCATCCATCCCGGTGATCCGGTTAGATCATCAAGCACCCTGATAGCGGCAAGCCTTTCGTTGATCTCCCCGACCTCGTTGGCCTTGACGTCGAGGTATTGTGTCAATATTAGGAAGGTGTAACCGAGTGAAATTATGAATATAAATAAGGAAAGCATGTAATCGAGCTCGACACCTCGACGATTACCTCGGAAATTTTTCAGGATTTTGCGGTATTTCAAGTAAGGACCCCGGATGCCCCACCGTGCACTAGAGTTATTTACATCAATATTCCGTATATTTAAATTTTATTTACACTTTTAAAATAAATAGGGATATTCACATTGGAGATTGTACTATTTACCGTATATTGTCCAATATTTAATTAATTTTACGGTATCAGATACCTTTGAAGGTATTTTATCGGCTCGGTGGAGGCTCCAAATTCCTCACGGACCGAGTGCAAAGCGTTAAAACACCCGCTCCCACCAATCCCAATATGATGAGTGGAGATAGCAGGGCATCCAGTGGCATTCTAGGGCTCGCAGTGATATACCCGATAGTCTTCACCAGAGTCACTGATTCTAGGATTCTCGAGGGCAACCCGATATCGGGAATGCCGACGAAGAGTGGGAATACGAGGACCATGATAACCAACGTTAGGTAGAGATTACTTTCCTTCGTGGACCTGGCCCTGACCGATATCAGAAGCGAAACCCCTATAAAGCATATCGCGCCAAGGTTGAGTAGGATCAGCAGTGGAATCTTGTTGAATACCCTGACAGACCCCAGTATGTTGTTCTCAAGTAGGAAAATCCACGCGAGAAACTGTAGGTTTGCGAGTGCCAGAACCGGGATCACCTTGCCGAGGACGACGTCCAGCCTCGAAGTGGGGGTCGCTATCAGGATACCCAGAGTCCCGTTCTCCTTTTCCCCAACGATCGAGTCGGAAGTCATATTCGCCGAAAGCAGAACGGGGAAGATCATCACCAGCGGGATGACCATCAGATACATCGCTTCGACGAAGTCCGGGGATGATATCGGTAACACAGAGCTCCCGATTGATGATGTATTCAGCATAAGCACCCCGCGCTCCTCAATCCCCATCCCCGACAATCTTCCCCTCGATAGATCCTCGTTGGCGGCATCAACGGCGGACTCAACCCTTGACCTGACCAGGCTGGAATATACCTTGGATTCGTCCAGGATTAGTTCGGCCATCATTCTGCCCTCTGAACATTCATCGTAATTCTTAGGGAGTTCTATCCCCCCCATGAGATCTCCACCTGCTATTTGGTTCAGCAACACATCCATTGATTTTACCACCGATAGCCTCATGTCCTCCTCCAGAAGCGATGCCACCAGGTGGCTTCCATTAATGCCATCACCATCGGATAGAATTCCCAAGTTGAGCTCGAGCCTCGGCACTGCGGTCTCCATTTCTATGGGATTCATCATTGTAGCGAACGCTATCCCGAGCAGGATTACACCTAGCACGATTACCAGCTCGAGGGTGAAGGCGAACCAGTAGACCCTCTCGGAGAGAACGTCGCCGAGCTCCTTTGTCAAGATGGTCCATATCGCCGTGTGATTCACTTAATCACCATGAGGATACCAACGATGTTGTAGAGTGCGTGTAGGACCGTGGCGAGAGCCAGGGTGGTTGCCCTGAAATTCCCACCCCTCCTGAATCCCTCGACCACCAGAACACTCAAGCCCACGTGCAGCATCGGGGCCAGCAAGTACCTGATATAAACCAGAGATCCCCCGAGGGTGCTCATTCCCAGAAGGGCTACGGTGAAAAGGAGATTCTCTATAAGAGAAAAAACGAGACCAGCGAGGGCCCCAAGCAGGATAATCTCCCTCCTTCCCGGCAGGGGTTTTAGCAAATAGATGCCGTAGGGCTTGAAGTATTCTTCCACAAGGGCAGCGCATGCCAATCCCGGAATTATCCCAAGGGTTCCTATAATCGCAACAGACGGGAAAAGTAGAATGCTGGGAAAGACTATTGCTGGGACTGTCGCAAGTCCCGCACATATGCCGACCAGCGTTGCCCGGTTTTTAAGATTATGCGTCCTTGGCGAAACGAAGTCAACCAATAGCTCCCTGAATGATGGTCTCGGACCGAAAATGTAGTCATCCCTCTCGAATAGCCTGAAGCAGACTATTAGCGAAATCTCAGTGAAGATAATACAGCCCAAGAGAGGAGCCATGGCGCTAAGGGTATCGAGGCTCTCCCCGGCGGCCAGCCTTACCATCGGGGTGAATGGGCTTATCCAGGCCACCGTCCCGGGAAGCATCAGGGGACCGAATAATATAACGAAGAGCATCACATAGAGCACTGTTATCGTGAGATTCGCCTCCTTCGATCCCATCGAGATGACCGCGACCAGTGAGGTCGCAGAGATTACCGCCAGGCTCACGGCCATCAGGAAGAGCGATATTAGGATCACGTTTTGAATTCGCATAACCACCCCCAGTATTATGAGGAGAGCGATCCCTTGAATTGTTGAGACAACGAATGCCGTGGTGAATTTACCGAGCAGTATGGACTGACCGGAAACTGGGCTGCCTATGAGGCCCTCGAGTATCCGCCTTTCCTTCTCCCCAGTTATAGACTCGATCATTATACCAGATCCAGATAACAGAGGAAAGCAGAGGCCGAGGGATATGAAAATCAGGGATAGGAAGTTACCCTTTGCAATCCTCTCGTCCCCCGAATTCCCCGTGGGAGAGGGATCAACATGTTCCCCGAGGCCCTCTTCTTTACCATCTTCGCCACCTGCAAGGGTGGAGATCGAGAGAACGATAGGCTCCAGGCAGGTTTCCATCATTTTCTCAATTTCCTCGACCACCTCGGACTCTGCAATGTCCGAATTCTCCATCCTCCTGGTAAGCTTTTTTTCCAGCAGGTTCCTCCGGTGTGTCTCCATGTATGAATCCGAGATAAGCTCTATTATCTTCATTGCGGACAAGGACCTCGGGTCCCCCTCGTTGTACACCACGTTGAGCTCACCGTCATTCTCGATCGATCCAAGAACCACACAGTATTTTCCTATTTCAAGTCCCTCTAACGCCTCGGTCCAGGATTCAACCTCGATCACCTTAACCCTGTTAAACCCACCAAGAACCGCCAGGATATCCCTATGCCCATCGCCTTGGAATCCGACTGGTACGAATCCCTTGGCCCTGGTCGAGAGGACATTGCCCCCGCTGCCGACCTTGTCGGCGTAGTTGACCAGAAAAGGAACTAGAAGGGAAATAATCAGTATCTGAAGGACCAGGCCGAAAAGGAACCTGCGGTCGTCGACAAGCGAGGCTATCTCGAAGCGTAGCACGCGTAAAAAACCGAAATCAAACGCTATCTCCATTCCCCTCCGTTAACATGACGAAACTATCCTTGAGATCGGGCCTTATTCTTTTAATCGAGATGATACCATTGGGATTTAGCACATCGTATGCCTCCTCAAGCTGGGCCCTCCCCACGATTCCACCGGGTATAAGATCGTAGGAATCGAAAACTGAGAGCTGTCTTTCGTCTAGATCTGGTTCGTCCAGGATGACCTCGATCAACCCGGTGCCTCCACACATTCCCTTGATCTCCTCTATGCCTCCGGAGATCACAAGAGACCCCCCATCAATTATACCTATCCTGTCGCAGAGGAACTCAGCCTCATCCATGTAGTGGGTGCACAGCAGAATGGTCCTACCCGATTTCCTCTGGGAGAGGATAAATCTCCTCACTCTATCAGCTGTCGCTGGGTCAAGCCCCATAGTGGGCTCGTCCAGCATTAGTAGGTCGGGCTCGTGGATGATAGACCTAGCTATGGCCAACCGCTGTCGCATACCCTTCGAGAACGAAACCACCCTGTCCTCGGCCCGTTCCTCGAGTCCCACCAGCTGGAGCACCTCCCTAACCTTCGGGTAAACCCCATCCCTGACGCCGTACAGTCTGGCGAAGTAGGCCAGGAGGTCCTTCGCCCTCGGTCTGGTGTACAGACTCGGCTCCTCCGGCAGGTAGCCTATTTTCTTCTTGATCTTTTCGGGGTCCGTCTTGATATCCATGCCAAAGAGCATGCACCGTCCCTCGAACCGACTGAGGATACCGGCAGCAATACGCATTAGCGTGGATTTTCCAGCCCCATTCGGTCCGATGAGCCCAAAGCACTCGCCCGGTTCAACTCGAAGGCTAATATTCCGTAGTGCAACGAAATTACCGTACCTCTTCGATAATCCATCTGCCTTGAGGACTGACACCCGACCAGTTTCTCAACTCCGGTTCTTTATGTTTTTGAGTAAACATATGAAAAAATTGAAATAATCCGATGATAAATGCAATAAATTTGCTACTTGGTAAAATTATGACTATTTTGAGGAGCATTGGATAATTTTTATTGAATTTAGCGCAACATTTTTTAAATAATAGCTGTATTTTTACAATTAAGTCACAAGACTTACTGAAAAAGACTCCCGGAGCCTAGAATTTGTACCGAAACTGCAGGATTGCCGTCGTGGTTCCTGCTCACAACGAGGAAAAGCTTCTCGGCAAAGTTTTCGAGACCATGCCGAAGTATGTCGACGCGATATACGTCGTTAACGATGGCAGCAGCGATGGAACGTCCAAGGTCATCGAGGAGCACTCCAAGAGGGATCCGAGAATCAGTTCCGTTCATCACGAGCATAACCACGGCGTGGGGGCCTCGATTTTCGATGGATACAAGATGGCGCTGGAAAACGGGATGGATGTAGCAGCGGTCATGGCTGGAGACGGGCAGATGGACCCATCCCAGCTCTCGAAACTCCTCGACCCGGTTATCGATGGGGAGGCGGACTACTCCAAGGGGAATAGGCTCCCAAAGAGGGAGCTGAGGAAGAAGATGCCTAAGACCCGGATTATCGGCAATTCCATCCTCTCGCTTCTAACCAAGATCTCCTCCGGATATTGGAACGTGCTGGATCCCCAAAATGGTTACACAGCCGCCAGCAGGGACGTACTCGAGAAGCTCGATTTGGAGGGCATATACCCCAGCTATGGGTGTCCGAATGATGTTCTTATCAAGCTTAACATCTACAACTTCACAGTCAAGGACATCTGGATGCCCTCCGTATACGGTTCCGAGAAATCGGGTATAAGGATGTACAAATATGTTCCAAAGGTCTCCTGGCTTCTGCTTAAGGGATTCTTCTGGAGGTTGTGGGAGAAGTATGTAATTATGGATTTCCACCCATTAATTTTTTTCTATGTACTCGGGCTAATTTTATTTCCAGTTGGTTTCTTGATTGGTATGATAATCATCTATTACCGAGTCTTCTTCGGTTCTATAACCCTTTCCACTGTTGTCCTAGCTGCTCTACTGATTATTTCGGGAATGCAGATGCTCCTTTTTGCTATGCTCTTTGATAGTCAGTCCTATCGAGGTTAGATTTCATGGAATCCTTGGAATCATCCGATCTCCCTCCCTCGAATGAGTTATCTATTCTAGTTCTCACCAGTTCTTTTCCTAGATCGGATGGTGATTATCCTGGATCCTTCATCCAGAAATCCTCGGAGGCATTAACATCCCGTGGAATGCGAGTCCATGTACTTTGCCCGGCAGATAATGTCTTCTCAGATTACACCCCACCCGGAGTGTCTGTTACCAGATTCAACTACTTCTTTCCGAAAAAATATCAAATGCTGGCATACAGAGGGGGTATGACCTTTAATATCAACAACTCGAAATTAGCTTTTCTTCAACTACCATTTTTTTTACTCAGTTTTCTTTTCCAAGCCTTGGGACTTTCACTACATGTAAACCTGCTTCACGCAAATTGGCTTTTCCCCGCTGGTCTCGTGGGTGTAGTGTGTCGAATATTGACCAGAAAGCCGCTAATTATCACTATTAGAGGAAGTGATGTGAACCTAGCAGAGGGAACAATGAAAAAATATTTTTTGCGATCCATTGCATACAAAGCAGATGCTATAATCTGTGTTAGCAAGGAACTCAAACACAAGTTGCTCCTCTGGGGCCTACCTCCAGACTTTATACGGTCCTTTCCTGATGGCGTTGATCTTCCAAATGAGAGTTTTTCGAGGGATCATAATTCTATCATTTTCATAGGTCGACTTGCACCTGAGAAGAGGGTAGAAGACTTGATTGAGGCTACAGAGATTTTATCAAAAAATCATATATTCCATCTCAAAATCGCTGGTGATGGACCATTGAAAGAAAAACTTTTCGAACAGGTAACCAGAATTGATGGCTGTGTTGATACGGACTTCCTTGGTAGAATTCCTAGAAAGGAGGTTCCAAATCTTTTATCTCGTTCGACCATTTTCGTCCTACCATCCACTTCCGAGGGACTCCCAGATACTCTATTAATTGCTATGGCGTGTGGTACCCCAATATTGGGCACCAGAATTCCTGGGATCCAGCAAGTCATCGAGGAAGAAAGCACCGGATTACTAGTTAACCCACGTTCTCCACGTGAGTTAGCGAGAATTCTAGAATATATGATCGAGAAACCATGTCTTTCAAAACGGCTTGGTTTAAGAGCACAAAGAGTAGCAAAACATAAGTACTCTCGACCAAAACTTAATGAGAAACTCATCTCAATTTATAGACAGAATATTTGTATATAATTTTTCATGGAAAAGGAATTAAAATTTGGACCCCGGGATCAAATACCAGAGGAAAAAGAAAAGGATTTTCACCCGGTTTTTCGAGCTGAAATAATAATATGCAGACTAAAGTCTGGTAAGGGCCAACCTAAAAGAGTAAGCAGGTGAACCGTAACGGAATCGATGCACCGGCTAAGATATGATTGCCTCAAACTTTTGCCTCCTTCGCCAACTAAGATGGGAATTCTTAGAACCTGACCTTGAACATTATTGATTTCAAATCGAGAGAGGAAGAGATTACAAAATTCCTTTGTCGTGAATGATTGTAGATGATAAGGATTAGATTTAGTATATTTTGAGTTCGGGGTTGAAGCAATCACTCTCCCGCCCTCCCTAAGAAGAAAGAAAATTTTATCCACGAGTGGTAATGGATTGTTAAGATGCTCGATTACTTCAAAGCAGGTAACTAAATCGAACTTCCCCAGAATGTCGATGTCTAGGGCATCCATAACATAGAATGTTAGATTTTCGTTTCTGTATCGCTTGCGAGCCTCTACTATAACTTCATCAGAGGAATCAATACCGACAACCCTGCGTGCCTGTTTAGAGAGCAACCAGCTCCCATAACCATAGCCACAACCTATGTCAAGAATGTCCTTGTTTAAACAATATCTTTTAGCAAGATTATATCTGAATAGATGACCAAGTCTAACACTTGTTGAGAGGTTATCTTTTAGGGGATCGACTCTCTCTGTGATTTCCTCCATCGAATCATCTCATTGAATGAAACATCTCAATAATATTGTTTCCTGGGAGGTATACAGGTTCAAACAGGATTTTTCATACTCAAGAGATTTCAGTGGGATGTATTCATTTTTACAGGAGTGTAGTTTCTATTGAAGGTAGGTCTTGTTTCAGGGGTTTGTGCTCCAACAAGAGGAGGCGGAGTAGCCGAGGTTGTCTCTGCATTATTAAATCACCTTGAAGCTAATGGGATTGAAGTTGTACTCTTTACATCCAATAAACAACCAAATCCCCATGTAAGAACCCACATCGTATCGAAGAACCCCGTTAGGTTCCCGATTTCCCTATCCCTTCCTCGTAATCAGAAAGCTTTACGGGAATGCGATTTGCTTAACTTACAGGCTGGTTCTGCCCTTGGGCTCGGACTAGCTAAAAAACTCGGATATTCTAACATGCCTCCCGTGGTAACAACTTTCCATGTATCACCATTTAGGGAGGCCAAATCCGTACATGGCACACGTTTTGAAAAAGGCCTTGCCGTGAGCCCAACGACTGGGGAATATTTCTCAAAATATATCAAATATAGGACAACGGCCGCCAGTTTCTATTTTGAACTCTCAGCCTCTTCTGGGATGACAGCTGTTAGCTCTGTTACAAGGAAAGAGATAGCTGAGGATTTTGGGATCCCACTCGAGAGGATCAAGGTTGTCCACAATGGTATTGATTTGGAGTTTGTGAGTGAAGAATCACATGGTGATGAAAAGGAAAATCCAGGGTCGATAATTCTCTGCGTTGGGGTCTTCAGAATACGAAAGGGGATGCACCATCTGGTTAGAGCGGCTTCAAAGATTTTCAATTCTCACAAAGATGCCACCATTGTCTTCTTGGGGTATCACAAGGGATATGAACGACAACTTAGAAAAATCAGTCGATATTTCGGCGTAGAAGAAAGCATCACATATTGTGGAAATGTTTCCCGTGGTCAGCTGATGCAATGGTATAGGAAGGCAACTGTTGTCGTAGTACCATCGATATATGAAGGATTCCCAATGGTCGTACTTGAATCCCTTGCCTCGGGAACACCAGTTGTAGCCACACGGGTAGGTGGAATCGAGGAGATAGTCCAAAATACCAAGACTGGATATCTGGTTGATCCTAATAACAGCCAATCGCTAGCTGATGCAATTATTATGGTACTTGATGATCCAAAATACTCAAGATTAATGGCTAGAAGGGGACGTTCCCTAATCAAGAAGAAATTTAATTGGAACCACATAGCCAAGAAATACATCAAAGTCTACGAAGGGGTCCTTGGACAACAATAGATACTATTAGGAATTTTACCCTATTTATCCCTGCAAGTATCAAGTAGTTTAAAGCCAGTCCTCGATCTTTCCTTCTTTTTAATTAGAGTTTTCATTTTTCCGGGACATTTGGATGAATTCTATTGGGTTACCATAACTAAGTTCTGTGATTAATCGATGTTACTGAAAATGACCGCCGGTGGTATAATCTCTTGCGGGGGTATGGCAATGGTAGGTTCGGAACCAGCATTTATCTCCATTGGTGTTATCTCAAAATCGAGGAGTGGCCAGGCGGCGCCATTACGAATCAAGTGCCTGAATATGGTTTTACCTTCGGGTAGGTATTCTATATAATCTTCTGTCGACCCATCCGAAAACCGGTATCTAAAGAGATATGTCCCGCCTGACTTGGTTTCCAAGGTTCCCGATATCTCTAATTCATCACGAGATCTGATATCCGCATCATCCACATTCAAAGATACCTTTAATCCTTCAATTGCTTTCATAATATAATCCTTTGCAAACGTCAAGGTTTCTCTGGGTCCCAAATCCAGGTTCATAGAATCTACTCCCCGAAGAAATCCACCTTCGTCCGTGATGAATATTGGGAGATGTAATCGAATATTCACGTCATTTAGATTCCTTACAATTGTCGAGACGGTAACCCGATTCGACATATTCGGTCTTTCGATTTCTCCGAGAACTTCCTCTCTTATCCTGAAAATTCTCACCACTGTATTATCCCAGGTTGAATTATGGATTTCCTGGAAATAGGTAAGCTTATCAGGATAGGTGAGTCTGAAGAAGAGTAGGAACGGAATCTCAACATCGCGCATTTCCTGTTTGAATGTGATATAACCCCTCGAACTTATCATAGGCATACCGAATTGATTCCAACTCATCTGTAGATCATCACTTGAGACCATAACATATGTGACATTCCATTCTTTTAGCGTAATGGCCGCAAGCTTCTCGATTTGGAAAAACGCCTTTGCTATTTCCGGTCTATATTCAAATTCATTAGAAACAGAATCTAAGTTGGTTAGCGCCGGAGGGATATGGCCCCTGTCTAGGGATGTGATTATCTTCTCCCCGGGTTGCGAATTCTCCCTTAGCCAAATCAATGAATCGTATTCTGCCTGAGTAGACTGGGGCATTTCTAGGACCAACAAACCCGCAGCGCTTACTGCCACGCAGAAAGAAAGAGATGAAAACAGTGCCATTCTTCCCAATCCCTCTTTATTTAGGAAATAGATCCCAAGAAGGATCGCCAGAAGACACAACAGAAAAAAGGACTGGAGATAACTCATGGGGAGAAAGAATATATAGATCAGGGAAAGTACAAGTGCTGTTGATACGAAAACCAGATTCCATTCCCTCTTAATATTTGCCAGCCCAATTCCCGCGAGCATTGCGACACCCAGGTCGAGAATCCTAGATCCTCTTGTCCAATGCAAGCTTACCAGAATTCCCACGAGGAGGAACATGTAAGGAATTAGATCCCTTCGCCTCCAGCACAAATATATTCCAAATGGAATGAAAAGTGCATAAATACCATAGAACCGGAGATACACGACCGATGGCAATGGCACCGCCGTAATGAACAAGACCTCCGGGGGATGGATCAGCTGGAGTTCTTCTCCCTCAGGGGCATCCTTCGATGTCATACTTACTGAGGCTGATGTCACATCGTCAAAATAAACATGACCGGGAAGCATCAGGAGTCCCAGTACGAGCATTAATACGGCGAAAACTCGCTGGTTATCGTGTCCCTTCTCCTGCAGCAACCACCGTATAATCGAGATAGAAATCAGAACGTAACCCATCAGGATGTAAATGAAGATCTCAACGTTGATGAAGTATCCTAACACTCCCAGCGGAATCAGGGACAGACAGTAGAATAGACGGGGTTTCCCCCGGTTTTGAATTGCCCGAATAACCGAAATCAAGAAAAGAAGGGATATGGGAATCTGGGTTAGGTGGTGGGTAAAAGAGGTAGTGCTAAGAGCCAGCGGTTGGACGAGAAATCCGTAAATGAGCCCCGATATAAGGGCCGCCTTTGACCCGTGAATATCTTTAACCAGATAATATACCAAAATCGGTACTATAGAGGATAAAACAATTGCGCAAATAATGGTAGAATAGAATGGGGTTTTTTCGGGACTAAAAAATGAAAAAAATCTCAAAATATATATCGTGGGATCTAGTGGGTGAAGAAAATACTTGGATCCACTGGCCACATCTGCATAAAACCATAGCTCAAGCACGTTCGTGGAGTGCCAACCAAATCTAGTAAAATATGCCAGAGTAAAAACCAATCTGAGTATAAATGATGAAATGAAGAGGATTAGACAGTGATATAGGGCCCTGGATGGATCATTTGATATCCTCGCTAGATGGGCAAATTTTACCATACGCCATAAAGGTAAACGATTGAATGATACCCAGACTAGAAGAGCGATTATGAGTATAATTCCAATTATATTTATTCCCATATCCGTATTTCCGCTGGCTCTGTTTTCCGGGATTATAAGCTCGGGATCCGGAAGATACATGTTCTCCTTGAAGAGTTGTACGCTTTCGATATTGACGATTCCTATTCCGAGCTTACCCGTGGAACCACCGCCTAACTTGGTAATAACTGCCCCACGATCTGTGATGATTACGATGGTCTGATTGGGAACGGTCCTCCTGATGAATGCGTGAACATCAGAGGTATTAGCGATGGGAGTGGAATTAAGATAGAGAATTCGGTCGCCCATTTTCAAGAGGCCCGCGCAGCTACCGTTCTCTTCCACTCTTGCCACCAGTACATCTGAATACACTGGGACAAGGGATAACAAGAGGAAAAAAACGATAATAAAATATGGAATTTTTTGACCTATTAACAATTCTTGTCCACCGGGAATATACCATAAAAAATTACTGTATTTTTGAATATATTTTATATTTACTTGAAAAATGTTGTTAATTTATGAATATAGATATCTTAATTTTTGGGAATAAGACTTCGAGACTTTGATATAAACTGATTTTAAGCAGCTTCCAGTCTATCTAGGGATCGATAAAGAGAAAAGAAATAGAAGAAAAAAAGAAAAAAATGAAATTGTGGGCCAAAATACCTTCTAGGTGCCCTCGATTACTAAAACATCCTCGGCTTCGCTCCCTCCGATGGTTTCGGCAGTAACGGAGAATGTCCAGGGCGCCGTCCCAGTTAAAGTCGTTGAGAAGGACCTCTGGCTGCCCACCGTAAGAGTCTCAGTACTTGAGGCTCCGTGAGCACCGCTTATAGTCCAAGACGTAAGGTCGACATTACCCGAGTTCTTGATTGAGAAGACTATGGTATCACCGACGTTGGCACTGCTTGGTCCCGCAAAGGAGATCGAAGGGTTATCCCCACTGACCTTGGACTGCTTGATGAAGGAGTTGTAGAATATATAGAATCCTGCAACTGCAGCAACGGTAATGGCGATCAACAGCAGGGTAGCGATAACTGGAGTAATTGCACGTTTTTCACTAAACATCGATTCTCACCTCCGGCATTTTTTTCCACAATGAAGCATCAGCTTTTTTACAGATGCCTAATCGCAATAATTGCGATAAAAGGTATTAATATTGTATATTTTATAAAGCTTTTGCATATATTTAATGACTTTACTGCTCAAGTCGCGGGGTGTCAACATAATTTGACCTATTTCAAGTTAGGAATTGTCAAAAAGATCTGACTAAATATCAACGATCATATTCTTGGGAACCTCAATCCTAGATGCTTCGGCAACCTGTTCTAAGTTCCCTATTGGTGTTTTGCTTTTACAGTAAATCGTCATGCCATCTATGCAGGAAAAGTAGATCTCCTTGGGTCTGAAGGTTCCGATCTTGCTATGGACAACAAGACTCTCCTTCCTATTGACCAGGGTAACGAAATCTCTTGGGGGAACCTTGATTAGCATTCCCCCCACGACAACTTTCTCGACACCTCTATTAAGGGGCATTTCATCCTCAGTAATGGTAAATCCCTGCTTCGGCAAATCTGCAGTTGCCTCCAGATCATCAAGAATCTCCTTGACATATTGTCCCTTGGGGGTGATTTGATACTCTGCTTGATCATTCTGCTCTATGAGATCCCCTAATTCCTTCAGATGGTAGCTCAGGTTATTGGACTTTACATTATCATCAAAGGATTTAAGATGATTTAGTATATCTGTGAAGGTGTATGTACTCCCTGAGGAAAGAAGCCGAATTATTCTCTGCCTAGTTGAGGTTGAGAACACGCTGACAAGCTGACACAGGTTTCTTTCCCCGGATTGCCCTGTGATTTCGGTTGCCAAATTATCACCCAAGGGCCTTTATCTTGGTGGCGAATTCCACTGCCTTGTCCCTTTCTCCCCTGGCCATGTGAATTTGATGCATATTCAGAAGTGCTGGCTTGTATGCGGGGTCGAGCTTAAGAGCCCTCCTGTTGGACTTAACAGCATCCTCAAAATTGCCCGTTAAGTAATATACCAGCCCAAGATTTGCCAATGAAGCCTTGAGGGTTTTGTCTACTCTTACACTTTCCTCCAGATATCTCCTTGCCCGATCCATTTCTCCAACCTTGAGGCATGTCGCCCCATACCCTGCGAGGGCCTTCGCATATTTCGGATCCAATTCTATGGCTTTTCCATAGTATTCAAGAGCCCTGTTTAGCTGACCTCTCTTTGAGTAGTTGCTCGCCAGATTGTAGTAGCACTTTTTAGCCCCATCGGAATTTCCGATTTTTACCAAAACGGAGGCCAGTGCCTCCAGTCCCCTTGTTGAATTTGACATGGATTTTATGGCCCACCTGTAGCACTCCTCTGCACCCGTGTAATCCAAGGAGTTTTCCTTCATCTTTCCCAAATTCACCCATGCAAACTCAACCTCTGATGAACCTGGAGGCGAAAAGGTAGTGACCAGTGAACTAGCTGCCCCTACAACATTGGTTTTTCCCTTTTTGAAATCCTCAGGTACCCAGCCGAAATTGGCCGAGAATTCCACTTCTAAATCAGGTATATGATTTCCATGTAAATCGGTTACAACCACATTTATGAGGAAATCCCTGGGGGAGATATCAATAAATTCCAGATCACTCCTGTCATTTCCGTTGACCTGGGGCAGGACCACCCCAAAAACCTCCTCTATCCCGTCTGCTTTGACCCGTATTTCTCTCCTCGAGCCATTTCCCTCAATTATTGATCGGTAGATCCTCTCTGCATCCTCCACCCGTCCCGACTGCTGATAAGCAAACGCCAGGTTGCAGAGTGCCGGGAAATCAGATATCTCGACGCTCTTATCCTCCTCTGTTTTTAAGATGTTGATGGCTTCGGAAAAACGTCTTTCCTCAAGATGGCCAATGGCTTCCTTCATCTTCTTCCAGTGCTCGCCTGGAATTCTATTTCTCCACTCTTCCTCTACGGTTGGGTTGAGGGAAATTGCCACGGAACTCGCCTTCCCAGCCTCGAACACCACCCCGATTTCAGATTTGGCCTGATTGCACGTAGCCCTAATCCTCGCCTTCCCAGCGTTCCTCGAGATACAGCGAACCTCTGCAACCCCTGCCTTGTCCGTCTGACATATCTCGCTGGGTATCATTGATCCGAGGTTTGTTTCAAATTCCACGTTCCTACCTGGAACCGGATTGCCCATCTCATCCATTACTTCTGCCCGGATAAGGAACTCACTCTGCCCATCTGCCGCAACCACCTCAGAGCCTCCTGAAAGGGAGATGTTTGCGGGAGAGGCTGCCTCGAATACCACTTGTGTGGCGGAGAGAAGGCGTTCCTGACCCTCCATCTGAACTCTAACGGAGGCCGGTCCTACCTGGGTGGAGGTCAGGACAACTTCAGCTCTCCCCTCCGAGTCCGTAATCATCTGTGATCCCGGACCTA
>Ga0180433_10006169_pt1 | contig 15832 bp, 8 predicted proteins | sample SS_ome_8_FD_132980 | JGI IMG/M metagenome (GOLD analysis project Ga0180433, IMG submission 132980) | Hypersaline lake sediment archaeal communities from the Salton Sea, California, USA - SS_1_D_1 metaG | ecosystem: Environmental > Aquatic > Non-marine Saline and Alkaline > Hypersaline > Sediment... | reverse complement strand
TTTTGAAGAATTAGAAAAGGTTGTAAATAACCGAATCCGTTATTATAATTTTGTTCGTAAACATTCGGCGATTGGTAATAAGTCGCCAATGAAATATTTAAAAGAAAAGGGCAAACTGAAACTTTGAAATGTTAGCGCAAATGAGCCTCTTAAGTGGTACTAAAAACGGGGGGCATATCCTTCATATTGCAGACTATACCCCTAAAAGTATCCAAAAAGCTATAATGAATGATTTAGTACTAAGGACCCCTTAAAATATAAAAAGTACCCCCGAGAGAATATGTTAAAATCGGCATTTGAAGGACTTATTATATGCTTCAACTAAACAAGCTTTATTCTTATAAAGAAAAGAGGTTCTCATTTTAAAATTAAAAATTATCAAAATAAAAGAGGGGAAAACTGTAAAGAGAATTGTCTCTCTAGATTCAAGGTCTGCAAGGTAAATGTATCAATAGATAATAGCTCTTATTATATGAATGAAGAAATAAGTATAGTTTAATCTGACATAACAGTTATCTTGACTATAAATCCCCTACTCCTGTAGTATATAAGAACCATATAATATCAACTCTAAAAGTTGTACAACAAATGGGAACAGGCCAAATGTCCAAGATAGGTCATTGATTGTAAAATAGACTTTGAATCTGAATATGGATAAAATTAACGAAACAAAAAAAAGTAAGGAGAAAGGCAAAAAAGCCTTCTTTGAGGGAATAACTCTTCGGCCAATAAAAACTTCCTCTGGAATTCCATTTAAGCTCCAAGGACTAGCCCTAGGAAATGGAGCTTCAGCGCTTGAAATTCTTGTCGCTACTCATGTAACTCAACCCACTCTCCCCATTCTTCGGTCTGTATGGAAAGAAAGGAAAGGAGGGCGAGCAGCACCACTTCTTCTTGTAGTCCTCTATAATGAATGCGCGGCAATTTGTGGTCCTACTGGTGAGGATGCCCCTGCGTATGTTGGCTTAGATCCAGGACAGGTAGAGCGAATATGTCGGGATGCACTTGATCAGTCCGATCGCCACGCTGCCCTACGTTCCTTGCGTGACAGCTTACCTGCAGTTGAGTCCGACCTTGGTGGCATCCGCAATGAAGGTTTTCTTGCCACACATGAATTAAGAACAGGAGTCCGTATTCGTTCTGATTGGGAATATGCTAAAAATAAAGCATTAAAAGCTATATCTAGATCAGGGCATGAATTACTCTCATGCTTAGGTTTCCAAATTGAACCTTATGATCGCATCACTTCAATTCTAAGAGTTGGTGATCGTAAAGTAGGTGCTGCTATCTACTTAAACCGTGATGAATCGCCTGAGCTTCAATCCGAACGTTTTTCAAATCTATCTCCGGTTACTTATGTTTTGGCAATAGCTGACAGAGAAAATTTGCCTTATGTAGTTATCCAACATGGTCCTAAAATCAGGGTATATCCTTCTCAGGTGGGTGTAGGCGTGGGACGTCGTGGAAGAACTGAAACTTATGTAGAATGCCATACAGGGCTTCTCCGCGATAAAGACGCAGCTTTCTTATGGTATCTTTGCTCAGCTGAGGCCCTAACAGAAGGAGGTTTTCTTGAACAAATAATTGAGGAATCAAGCCGGTTTGCAGGAGATTTAGCAGAAAGACTTCGTGACCGCGTTTATCAATCTGTAGTTCCTAAAATCGCTGAAGGAATTGTTAAAGCAAGAGGAATTGATAAACCAAGCACACTAGATCTCGCAGATACTTATGAAATGGCAATATTAGTGCTTTTCAGATTATTATTCATTGCCTATAGTGAAGATAAGGACCTTTTGCCATATCGTTGGAATGGTTTATATCAAAGAAGATCTCTTAAAACAAAAACAAAAGAGCTTCTTGATCTTGTGGACAAAGAGCTTTCTTTCGACGAAGGTGATTCTCTCTGGGATGAGATAAATCGTTTATTCCTTGCAGTATGTAACGGCAATCGTGAGTGGGGAGTTCCAGCCTACAATGGTGGTCTTTTTTCGCAGGATTCAGAAGTTTCTCGTATCGGTGCATTACTAAAAGATATTACTTTGCCAAATACAATCATTGGTCCAGCCCTTCAAGATCTCTTATTAATCGAGACATCAGAAGGGCTTGGTCCTATTGATTTTAGAAGTCTTGGTGTCCGAGAATTTGGAACAATCTATGAAGGATTATTGGAGAGTGAGCTTTCAGTTGCAGATATGGATCTTTCTATTGACAAAAAAGGTCTGTATCGTCCTTGTCAGAAAGGAGAGAATCCCTTGGTCCTTAAGGGGCAGGTATATTTACATAACGCATCTGGTGCTCGCAAATCTAGTGGTTCATATTTTACAAAACACTTTGCTGTAGAACACCTTCTCGAAAGGGCACTTGATCCAGCTCTAAAAGATCACCTCACAAAATTAGATTCAATTGAAAGTGATGCAGAAGCAGGCGAGAATTTTTTCGATTTTCGGGTAGCAGACATAGCAATGGGCTCCGGTCATTTCCTTGTTGCTGTAATTGACCATATTGAAAAAGCATTTTCTGGATATCTTTCTCAACGTCCATTGCCAATCATTTCAAGTGAGCTAGCCTCTCTACATGTAGCAGCTTTAAACGCATTAGGGCCACTTGCCGATCAAGTGGAAATCGAAGATACTCAGCTACTACGGCGCTTGATCGCCCGACGGTGTATTTACGGTGTAGATATAAACCCAATGGCTGTCCAACTCGCTCGACTTGCTGTATGGATCCACACTTTCGTTCCAGGTTTACCGCTCTCGCTCTTAGATCATAATTTAGTGTGTGGGAATTCTTTAGTAGGAATTGCACGTTTATCCGAGGTTAAAGAAAAAGTAGAAGAAGATAGCATAGGCCCTCTATTTCCAATTAATGCCGATCTTATGCTCGGAGAGGCACGAGAACACTTAAAGCAACTAGCAAAAATTACAGATGCCACAACTTCAGATCTTCGAAGAGCATATAAGGCCCAAGAAGAAGCAAGATGCGCAATTTCTCCAGCTGCAGCTCTGTTTGATATAGTTACTGCTTGCCGAATAGAGGAAAAATCTCTGCCTATAGATATCAGCGAGTGGAAGGATTTAAGAAAATTCATAGCAAATTCTCCAGAACATATGAAAGCCCTCAAATTACTTGAGAATCACAAGTTATTTCACTATCCAATCGCATTCCCAGAAGTTTTTCTTAGAGAACGAGCAGGCTTCGATGTAATTCTAGGTAATCCACCTTGGGAAAAAGCCAGGGTAGAAGAACATGAATTTTGGGCACGATATTTTCCAGGCATAAGAGGACTATCACAGAGGAAACGTGAAGCAGTAATCCAGAAACATCGTAATGAACGTCTAGATTTATGTAATTTGCTGGAAAAGGAAATTGAGGATGCACGAATATTACGACAAGTTATTACTTCCGGTCCATTTCCCGGTATGAGCACAGGGGATCCGGATCTTTATAAGGCTTTTTGTTGGCGATTCTGGCAGCTTGTCAGAAAGGATGGTGGAAGAATAGGCGTGGTTTTACCACGTTCTGCTCTTTCAGTAAAGGGATCAACTGAATTCCGATTGGAAATTTTTGGCAATACAGACTGTGTAGATGTTACGGTTTTCTTAAACAACAAGCGGTGGTTTTTTGAGGATGTTCATCCGCAGTATTCCATAGGACTAGTCGCATTAAATAAACGTATAGCAGATCGTACGCCTATTCTCCTTCGAGGTCCCTACAAGAGTTATGAACGTTACCGTAAAGGTGTGGTTCGGGAGCCTTTAGTATTTTATGGAGAAAACGTTAAACAGTGGAGCGACACGGCCTCCCTGCCTCTCTTGCCTTCTGATGAATCAGCTGAGGTCTTCATCCAACTCCGCAAATCTCCTCGCTTAGACATAAAAATAGAAAACGAATGGAGAGTTCGACCACATCGTGAACTGGACGCCACTAATGATAAGAAATACATGGATGTAGAATCTCATGACTGTCCAGCAAACTTTTGGCCGGTCTATAAAGGAGGATCATTTGATTTGTGGAATCCTGATACTGGGATTTACTATGCTTGGGGAAATCCTGAGATTATTCTTCCTCTTTTATTAGAAAGAAGGAAACGTAGCAGTCAAAATAAGAAATCAGTTTTTTCCGAATGTTCTAAGAAGTGGATCCTTGATTCAAATACACTAAGCTGTCTACATCCACGTATTGCATTTAGAGACGTAACGAACAGAACGAATCGCCGTACTGTAATATGTTCCTTAATTCCTCCAAAAGTTTTCGTAAATCATAAAGCCCCATATATGGTTTTTCCGCGCGGAACAAAAACGGATATTATTTTTCTGCTCGGATGTTTAAGCTCAATCCCTCTAGACTGGTATGCTCGTAGATACGTTGAAACGAGCCTAACTTATTTTGTTTTAAATCCATTCCCAATCCCAAGACCAAGACCAAAAAATGATAACCAATTAAAAAAAAGAATACTAGAACTTGTGGGTCGTCTTGCTTGTTCTGATATACGTTTTGCAGAATGGGCAGCAACAATTGGTGTTAAATATAATAATTTAACTGAAGATCTAAAAGAAGATATGATCCACGAACTAGATGCAGTAGTTTCCCACCTTTATGGACTCAATGAGAAACATCTTATCCATATTTTTGAAACATTTCACGAGGGATGGGATTACGAGAAACGTCTGAAAGCCACTCTTAAACACTTCCAAGATTGGAGGAATCGCCTATGAAACCAATCTTCATCGATAATCGAGATGGAAATACACTTGAAAAAGCCATTATAGGGCGGCTCGAAGCACTACGCAACGCTGGATTAACTCCCGAAGAGCTTTGCATATCAAGTGCTTATTTTAATCCTCAAGGTTTAGAACTACTCTCAAAAGAAACAAAGCATCTCTCTCGCATCAGGCTTCTACTGGGAGCAGAGCCTACCCCCGAAGCTTTATTACGAAGAAGAACTCCCTTTGATCCTCCTGAGCCAGTATACACTAATAAACAGGTGCATACTGCCTTAGAGAAACTTGAAAGAAGTTTGCGTTTCGATCGTGACCATATTCCCTTTGACATAGAAAACGATAAAGCAATTCGTACTTTACTTGAATTCCTTAACTCAGGCAAGATTGAGGTTCATCGTTATACAAAACATTTCTTACATGCAAAGGCTTTTATTTTCTGTGGTGATGACAGAGGAATACTGGCAGGATCATCTAACCTTACATATGCGGGGCTTCGATCAAACTTAGAACTCAATCTTGGCCATTATGAAGACCCTCTTGTAAGTAAAGTAGAGCAGTGGTTCAATAAGTTATGGGAAGAGGCACCTCCATTTGACTTAGCTTCAATATATGAAGAGCTCTTGGCTTGTTATGATCCATACTTAATATATTTAAAGATATTATGGCATCTATACCACAGTGAACTTGAAGAGGAAGAAAAAGAAACCGGACATATTCCGATTACTAATTTTCAGAAACATGGAGTTTGGAGAGCAAAAAAAATTCTCGAAAAATATGATGGAGTTCTTATTGCAGATGGTGTAGGACTCGGGAAGACCTACACTGCCGGAGAGATAATAAGGGAATATCGAGAAAATCGTCAAAGAGTTCTTCTCGTTTGCCCAGCATCACTAAGGGATACATCCTGGAAAAAATTCTTAAATGACTTTCAGCTTCTTGTAGAAAGAGTCTCTTATGAACAATTGGCTAACGATATTCAATTAGGTGGGGATTATCGTTATCTCCAAAATTCTCTTGAAGACTATGCATTGGTAGTTGTTGATGAAGCCCATAACTACAGAAATCCAGACACTCCTGCTCGCGCAGCCGTAATGAGAAAATTATTATCAGGCAAAAGACGAGATTTATTATTATTGACAGCCACTCCAGTTAATAACTCCTTATGGGATCTGTATCATATTCAACACTTCTTCATGAAGCAGGATGCAGTATTGGCTGATAAGGGAGTTATTTCAATTCGTGACCGATTTGATTCAGCCATGCAAACTGATCCTTTCAACCTGAATCCCGATCTTCTTTATCCGATTATTGATGCCACTACTGTTAAGAGAACTCGTCGTTTTGTAAAAAAGTATTACAAGAATGATATGATAAAAGGTCCCGATGGTATACTTATTCCCATAAATTTCCCTAAGCCTTTAGCATCTTCGATTAAGTATGAATTAGAAGAAGTATTGCCAGGTTTTTTTGAGCGTTTTGAAGAAATTTTAATGCCCGCGAAAGCAGAACCATTGCTAAAAATGGCTCGATATCAACCAGAAAGGTATTTAAAAACAGGAGCCACAAAAGAAGATACGGCTTTAGTTGGACTCCTAAGATCTGCCTTGCTCAAGCGTTTTGAATCATCTGCGTATGCATTTTGTCAAACGGTTAGCAGACTGATCGAGCAACATAAAGCATTCCTTAATGCTTTGGATTGGGGGAAAGTAGCGAGCAAGGAATTCTTTAAAGAGCTATCTGCCGCAGGTGATGAGGGCGAAATAGAAGAGATCCTCGAAGCAAGTGAGTATACAGATGATGCGATTCAGTATGATATTGCCAGGTTAAAAAAGGATGTCAGTTACGATCTTGAATTGCTTATAGAACTAAAAGATGCTGCTTCATCTGTGAGACCAGAAAATAATCCCAAAATAGATGCTCTCATAGAAGAATTAGTTTCAGTCATAGAGGAAGCAGAGGCTGAGGCCATTGATGATGAGGATTCAAGGCAGAAAAGAAAAGTGTTGGTATTTTCACATTTTGAAGAAACAATTGATTGGATTGAAAATCATATTACTCAGGTAGTTAACAATGATTCACGTTTAAAGCATTATAAAGGCAGAATTGCATCGATTAGTGGCAGAGATTCTAGGAATAGAATATCTCGCGATAAGGCAATACATGGTTTTGCACCAATATCTACAGAAGCACTACCTCCAGAGGACGAAGACTGCTTTGACTTGCTTTTCTCGACTGACGTATTAGCAGAAGGTATGAATCTCCAACAATGCCGAAATATTATTAACTACGATCTTCCCTGGAATCCTATGAGATTAGTTCAGCGCCACGGTCGAATAGACAGAATAGGCAGTACCCATAAAAAAGTCTTCTTGCGCACATTCTTTCCAGATAAGCGGCTTGATGATTTATTGAATTTGGAAGAAAGAGTAAGGCGTAAATTAGCACAAGCAGCAGCCTCAGTAGGTCTTGAGGAAACTCCTATTGAAGAAGGCGCATACCGCGAACAAATTTTTACTGAGACACGTGATGAAATTGAAAAATTGCTTCGTGAAGATGCTTCAATATACGAAGAAGGAGGAACAGAAAGTGCGGCTCAGACTGGTGAAGAATACAGACAGGAACTAAGGAAAGCAATTGAACGTTTTGGAGATAAAATAGAAAGACTTTCCTGGCGAATAGGAACAGGAATGGTTAAAGGAGAAAAAACGGGTCACATGTTCTGTGCTACTGTTGGAGATAGGATTTATTTGCGTTTCGTCCCTATAGATTCGAATAATCCAATAATTACAGAATTAGGAACATGCCTTCGTTTGATTGAATGTACAGAATATACTCCTGCAAAGATTAGTTCCAGTATGGCAGAAGCTGCTTATGGCTCTTGGAAAAGAGCGCGAGAGAATATTTTTAATGCATGGAGTTTTGAAACTGATCCGGCAAATCTTCAACCGAAAGTAAGAAAATTGAATAGAGAAGTTGCAGAATTTATCCGTAAGTATCCTCCGTCTGATATTCCTCAAGAAAGACTTCAGCAATGTTTAGATGCTGTTGAATCGCCGTGGTCTCGTAGAGAAGAAAATCAACTGCGGATAGTCTGGAAACAAGAAAATGAAAACAATATAGAGAAATCCAGATTGTTGGTTAAAGAAATTGAAAAAATTGGAGCTGAGCCTTTTCATCCTCCAGATCCTCTCCCCCCTATTAATCCCAAGGATATTAACCTTATTTGTTGGATGGCGATTGAACAAGAAAAGAAAAATATAGAATCGATTGACTAGATAGGTTAATCAGCAACAGCAAATACTTATAAATAAGTCAAAAACTGGTCTAGTCAGCAAAAAATTTCATAAAAAGATGGTTATTAACGATAAGTTGTAATTCTACCTAGTTCATATGCTTTAAAATATATTGCATATCAAAGGGGGGGTAATCTAGATTTTTAAGGCAGATTGGGGGAGACGAGTCTTCATAATGCTAACCGTTAGCAGTTTCCCACTCTCCAAATATACACAAAAAGTGCTTTCTAATTGAATTTAAAGGGTTAACTACCAGTACCCCAAAAAAATGTAAAAAGTCCCCCCGAGAGAATAGTATAAAATTGGTATTTTAGTGACCTATCTAAGCACTCAGTAAGCTATATTAATGACTTTGCCAGTTTTTGGGTATGACTCAACTCTCATTTGACAGTGAATCTTATTCTGTGGTAATTATAAAAAAAGATTAGGTTTAATGTTGAAAAAGGGGGTAAAACCTCAACGTGAGAGTAACTACATTTTGGGCATTTGATTATCCTCAGAGCAAAAATTCCATTCTGTGAGGAGAATTGTAATGTGGCCAGATAATGAAACTACGCAAGATCTTATTGGTTTTAAGGTCCATGTTAAGCTGATCCAATCTCTTGTCGTTGATGAAAAGTTACTCCCATTAACAATTGGAATATTCGGAGATTGGGGTGGAGGGAAAACAAGCATTATGAAAATGCTTGAAAAAGATCTAGATCCTGATAACTGTAAAGACCAAACAGAGAAAGAAAAGTACGAACGAATTGGATGCCTATACTTTAATGGATGGCAATTTGAAGGTTACGATGATGCTAAGTCTGCGATCCTAAGTTCTGTCCTTCTTCAGCTAGGCGAGCACAAACGATTTGGGCCAAAAGTACGAGATAAGATTACCGCTCTTCTTAAATCAGTTAATTGGATGCGTCTAGCTCGACTTGGCCTTAAAGAGGTTGCAATGCCAGCTGTTCTTGCTTATCTAACTGGAGGTGCCAGTCTTATCCCTTCGCTTGCAGCTTCTGTAACAGCGTTGTCTAAGGATATCACATTAAAAGCAAATAATGATAAAGCACAGGGTAAAAAGGGCGCCTTAGAGGAAAATTCACTTCAATTAGACTGGGAGGGAAGGCTAAGAAAAGACAAAACACCTGCAAGTCCGCTTGATGTAAGAACGTTTAGAGCAAGATTTTCTGAATTGATTAAAGAATGTGACATAGATTCTTTAGTTGTACTAATTGATGATCTTGATAGATGTTCCCCAGAGAGAATTGTTGACAATCTTGAGGCTATAAAGCTCTTTCTTAATGTTGATCATACAGCATTCGTCATTGGTGCAGATCCAAGGATTGTAAGACATGCAATAGCAATTAGATACAAGCATGGAGAAATCCCATTATTAGAGGATTTTCAAAACGAAGAGGAAAAAGAAAGGCTTGTAACTGACTATTTAGAAAAGCTAATACAAGTCCCATATCAGCTTCCAAGATTGTCGCCATCGGAAATTGAAACTTATATGACGCTTCTTTTTTGTCTTCAAGATCTAAATGGAACAGATGCACGAAAATGTCTAGAGGCGTACGAAAAAGGACTTGAAAAAAACCGGTACCTTACATTTGGTTATGCTGAAGTTAAGGAAGCATTAGAAGATAGCCAAGTTCCAAATTCACTTTCCAAAAGTCTTATACTATGTACAGCAGTTGCGCCATTGATAACGGAGGGACTCAAAGGTAATCCTAGACAAGTAAAGCGATTTTTAAATGCTTTCATCATTCGTAAAGAACTAGCACAAATCGCTAATTTACAGAATATACAAGATGAAGTTCTTGTGAAATTGATGGTACTTGAATATGGACATCCTAATGAGTTTTACCAGCTTTTTGAATGGCAATCTGAACAAAACGGATTCCCAAAACAAATTCAGGTTTTAGAAAATGCACTTCTTTCTCCAAATGGAGAACTGGATATAGACGAGTTAAAAAAGAATGTTGGTCAAAATTGGTCTACTAGTTTCATTCGTAAATGGATTTTAATGGAACCTCGTCTTAATGATGTGGATTTGCGAGATTACTTCTGGGTTGCTCGGGATCGATTACATTCTACTCTTTCAGGATTATCTTTAGTGTCACCAATTATTCGCAGATTACATGAGGATCTGATATCAGATAGTCCTCCAAGGCGCAAGGCCGCAATAAATACTACAAGAGAATTGACAGAGGAGGAAAGAACATCCTTATTTGATCTTATTACACGTCACATAATTAGCCATCCCGACCAATTAAATGGATTTAATGCTATATTTGAAATGATTAATGAAAAAATTCTAGATGCAACCGAAACACTATTAAACATTTTGAATAAATGTCCACCAGATCTTATTAATCCAGCTATTGGCGTAGATCTCTTCACCTTAATCTATGCTAGGGAGGATTTAAGAAAGATCTTTGATCCTGAGCTCGAACGATTAGCTTCTGGTAAAACTAAAATAGGAAGAGCAATAAAAAAACGAATCAATAAGAAAGTGAGCTGAAATGGGAACCTCTAAAGGCTATAGTGCACCGACTAGTCCTCCATGGCCGGATTTGAAAAGAAAGGTTTCTAGACAGGCTCCAAAAGGCCCTCCATCGAATACGTCCTCAAAAGAAATTTTAAATGATTTCATTACAGCTAATGGAGGTCCTTCGGGAATGACCGGTGGGAGAGGCGGCAAAGCTGTACAGATTGTTGCTCGGGATGTAGCTGGTTTCATTTCTGCAATTGAAGACCTGGGTTTTAAAGAAGCTCTCAGACGATCTCAACTTGAGAATTTAATAGGAAAACCTGCTGATGAAATTTCTTTTGCTCTTATTGATCACCTTGGGGGGCTAGCAAACACTATTGATGACGTTGATGTCAGAAATGCTCTTTCCAGAGTTATGCATGAGTTATTTAAGGATGCAGCTGATTATGAAGATTTTGAAAGAACGATGGAAGCCAATACGAGTCGAGAAGAACTTGAAAATTTCTTAACAAAATTTTTTGGATACTATTTGTTCGAAAGATTCTGTCGCGTATTTCATGAGAGATTAGTTGCTCGTGTAGGCGAGTCAAAAGCACAAACTTTTCTAAATGGAATTCTTGAATACATAAGAGCTATGATAAGAAATAAAGCAAAAGAAAAAGATCTTAGTTCGATAGAGTGGAGTGGAAAAGAAGGCCAATCGATTATTGAAGAAATTCTCCAAGAAACTCTTGAAGTTTTTGGAGGCTAAAGATGATTTTTGAAACTTTAGTTAGTCCTAAAGAAGTTACAAAATACGAATTTGCGAAAGTTAGCCTGAATTGTAAGGAAATAGACTTTAAAGGATTCTTAGATATTGAGTATTCTTCATTGCTAAAAAGAATAAGAAATCCGTCTCCCATTACACTAGACTTTCTTTTATTTGCCTCTGTTGTTTATGCTGCTGATAAGGTACTCCCGCGCACTAGAGCACTGGATAATTGGACACGAGACATACAATTGAAAGTGCCTGTTTCTGACACAAAAAAATGGTCTCAATGTAGATCTGACCTTGAAAATTGTCTTTCTTTCCTGACAGGGGATGATTGGAAGATTCAATTTTTGGATCTCAAATATGACCTTATTCGTCCAAGAAAAACAAAAGGTCATAGGAAAGATAAAATTCAGCCCTTGAAAGCAGATGCAGTAAGCCTTTTTTCCGGTGGTCTTGATTCTTTAGTAGGGGCTATTGATTGGTTGGAAGCTTATCCAAATAAACAACTTTTATTGGTTAGTCATTATGACAAACACATAAAAGGACCTTTCTCTGATCAAGTTTCTCTGAAAAGAGTTATTGAACCGCATTACAATAACAGAATAGATTCTATTCAGGCAAGAATAGGTCAAGATCCAGCTGGAGAAGAAAAAACTTATCGAAGTAGATCATTATTATACATTGCATTAGGAATTTATGCTGCAGATGCATTGGGGAAGACGGTCCCTTTAATAGTCCCAGAGAATGGAACAATCGCAATCAATATGCCGTTAACGCCTTCAAGGAGAGGCTCATGTAGCACAAGAACTGCACATCCTTTTTTTTTCAGTCAAGTCAAACAAATTCTTAATATAGTTGGATTAGAGAATCCAATTTATAATCCTCTAGGTCAAAAAACTAAAGGCGAATGTGTTGAGCAGTGTCAAAATCTTCAAATCCTTAAGCAGGCAGTATCTGATTCTGTGTCATGTGCGAAACGCGGACATAAGATAACTTGGATTGATAGAACAGCTAAAGAGTGCGGAAGATGTATCCCTTGTATTTATAGGCGTGCGTCTTTAAATAAAATTGACTATGATTTGGAAAATTATGGGCGTGATATATGCACAGGTGAGGTTGATCCAAATTCGACTGAAATCTTGGCAAACGATTTCAGATCATGTATCTCATTTTTAAAGCGTAAGCCAACACTTGCAGAGATAGCAAATATGATCATCACAAATGGCAGTGTTCCGATGGAGGATTTACTTATGTACGCGAGATTAGTTAATCGTTCAATGGATGAAATTCGAAGGTTAATTGAGGATAAAGGTAGCAGCAAAATTAAGCGTTTTTTGTGAAATAGGTGAGCCTCACAAATTTTAAAACTAACATAGAAGAGGGGCCTAAGATGGGGGAAAGTTAATATTAAAAATACTGACATCCGTTCTGGGAAAAGTTCAAGGGGGGCAGATTATTTATAGATAACTAACTTTAAAAGGGGTAAAATAAATGGCGGCAGTTCATCCAAACGACGCTTCATTCCACCTCTGATGACGAGAATTATGCTTGAGATTAGGAATATTGAATGAATAAATACAATGAGGCATTTCACCAAACTATTCGTCGCTTTTTATCAGACAAGATACTATACTATCTCCTTGCCAAAGGGGCATCCCGTCTTCTACGTCGCGAGCTTGCAAAGAGATCAATCGAGGTCTTTAGTATCACACATCGACCTAAGGGTCTACCCAGCGTATTAGAAAAACTTGAACGAAAATCATATCAGGATCTGAATGCTATTACAGATCGTGCTGGTGTGCGTGTTATTTGTGTTTATGAAAACAATATATCTCCGACGTTGGATGTTTTAAACGATCTCTTCTTGATTCAGAATGTAGAGGATACAGCAAAAAGAGGAGGACCATCTTCCTTTGGCTATGTATCTTACCACTGTCTATTAAAGTGGAACCCAAAACACCCAGGACCGATCCTATTCGAGGACTTACCTTATTACTTGAGGTATGATTTGCATGACAAGCCTATTGAAGAAGAGCAAAAAATGAATATTGAGTCGCATATTAAGGCTGATAATAGGGCAACGCATGACCTTTTATTTGAGATACAGGTAAGGACTATCCTTCAGCATGCATGGGCCAGCATATCGAACCAAATCCAATATAAGCATGAGTCCGATGTGCCTGAGTCGGTTCAAAGAAAGCTAGCAAGGCTTGCCGCAATCCTTGAGGAAGCAGATGAAGCATTTGCCGAGCAACTTAATCTCTCCACATCTATGCCCAGGCAAAAAGGAATCTCATTAAGGATAACAGATCATCCAATATCAATCGGCTATATTAAAGAGTACTCCAAAAATGTACTTAGTATTGACTTGCCAGAGAAAGAGGCAATTCAAACTTTAGATTATATAAAAGCGATTGGAGTAAAAAACGTATTGGAGTTCGAGCAAGTAATGGTATCCACCTTAGAGGCTCTTGAAGCCGCTTTTTCAAGCATTCTTAATCGACATTTAAGAAGCTTATCGTGCTACTTGTGTACTGTGGCAGTATGGGCAGGTATACAAGAAACTCCGTTTCCCGCTTCACAGCAGCAAGAAATAGATAATTTTCGAGACTTAGTTCATGAGGAAATGTTTCAAAGGACCCTCCGGAAGCTCCAAAAGAACAGGAAGATGCCTAACAACAGTATTGAGTAGGCAGCTCCTTATAAAGGACAGGAATTTGGTTTTTCTGTTGCTTCTGATTTTACCTCCATTTCATCAAATTTCCACCCTCTAAGCGACTTCAGCATCAATAATACGTATAAAATAAAGGACAAGTCAACAAAGAAACCCCCAAAAAGAGAAAACATCAGAAAATCAGTCTTTGTGAGGCTTAAAAAGAACATAGATCTCCCTTTCCCCTGAACTAAAGGATTAGAGTGTCACATGTATTCTGATAGTTCCTCAGCTGCCATAGAGAGCTGAGCTTGAGGAGGCGGGGGTCGGGCAGCATTAAAAGTCAGATTAAAGCTACATTGTGCGACCAGGGGCGGCAGGTTTTCGTCAGTTGGACGCGAAATAAGCGCTTATGGCCAACGGTGCAAATTTGCGATATGGGTTTCCACAATCCGTGCGATATCGGCTTCCGCAAAGGTTTATCGGTAATTCGGTATATTCTTACGATTTGTATTCTGAAATAGATGAACGGAGTTATTCTCTTTCTTTTGTTATCTTCCCAATGGCAGATTCCACAATATCTTTGAATCTATCGTCTTTCTCTCTAATAGACGCAAGGTCATGCAAAGCTTCAGGATCTCCTATTTTGCCTAAAGCAGCTATAGCGCTAGCAACAAATCCCCAGTAAACCGCAGACGGGGGGGCGGCTGTATCTGTATCAGTCTTCATTCTTAAGAGTTTACCTTCGAGGCTTCTAAACGTCTCTTGCTGCTTATACATCCGATAGTTCCTGAATGCGGTATGCATTAACATGCAGATGGTATCTGTAGCTAAAGTAGCGCCCAGTTCTCCCAATCCTCTGAGAATATCTTGTCCTCTAATCCAGTCAGTCTCCTTCAGCAAATGCACTAACTCCCATTTCAGCGGTAGAGTATCTGCCTGTCGATTGTGCCGGATTCTGTAAATGATTACTTCTGCAGCCCAGCGTCTCGTCTCCAGTTTCTTGTCCACGATAGTTCTTAATGTTGCCTCATAAAGTGCGCCATCCGGAGTATTCAAATTGTCCACTAGTGATTCTAATACTTCATGGTTCCCACTTTTGCACAGCTTAGCCAGTTGTTCTTCCGAAGTGCTCACATCTCGTGCCATCTCAACCATTTTGTCAGAGGACATAAAGGCAAGTCGTAAAGTATCAAATAACCGCACAGATTCCCCCTTCAGTGCCTGAGATACCGCCGCGGGTTAAGGTGGCCATAAAAAATTCCTTTAATTCTGCCAAAAAGTCTACCACCGGAAGCGGACTGGGGTCAACACGGAACTCAACAGAAGCATAGGAATTTCGTTTTTCTATTGTTGTTGATTTTCCCTCCATTTCATTAAATTCCAGCCCTCTAATCAACTCTTACATCCATAATAAACCTTAAAAGCAAGCCCGGTCAATGATGAATTATAAATTTAGTAGTATTCAGAGAGCTTATCCTCTCTTTATGCTTTAAAATATACTGCATATTAAAGAGTGGGTTATCTAGATTTTCAAGATGAATGGGGGGTAATGAGTCCCGATGGTGATAACATGTTATCGCTTTGCAGCCAATCCAGACTCAATATATTCCGGCTGATCCAAGCCGGATCTGCTTAAAATATATGCAGTCTCCTTTCGTTCATGTCACAAATATGTCACAGATTTTGCTTAATCTCGCTTAATTTGGTTTAATGGTGCTTAAAGGAAAATCCTGGTTTTCTGGAAAATTCCCAGGGGAAATCGCCCGTATAGGAGTGGCTGGGAAGCAGGGATTCGAACCCCGATTACATGATCCAGAGTCATGTGTCCTACCATTGGACGACTTCCCAGCAGTGGAAACAATCATAATAAATTCTGCATTAATTTTCAAGCAGAACTCAGCCTAAAAATTCCATCCTATCGAACTGAAT
>Ga0180433_10006168_pt1 | contig 15833 bp, 17 predicted proteins | sample SS_ome_8_FD_132980 | JGI IMG/M metagenome (GOLD analysis project Ga0180433, IMG submission 132980) | Hypersaline lake sediment archaeal communities from the Salton Sea, California, USA - SS_1_D_1 metaG | ecosystem: Environmental > Aquatic > Non-marine Saline and Alkaline > Hypersaline >... | reverse complement strand
TATTTTGTGCTATAACTATTATAGTTCATCTTTAATTCCATTTACATTTGAATCTATTAATAATACATGGATCGTAATCACATGGGTAATAGAAGTATTTCTTTACATGATGTTGGCTAAAATTGAAAACTTTTCATTGAAAGCAAGATATGGCGATTATTATTTAGATTATACGAAATCAGTTCAAAATCGTTGGGAAATATCAAAGATCTTCAATGAAACCGAAATGAGAATTGTCGTGCTAGCAATTTTATTTATCTTTACATTTCTTATAGATTATTCTCTCATAAAAATTATATAAAATTGCATGTAATATTAAGTAAAATACACAAGTTAAAAAAGTGCACCTTAAGGTTTTATAAAGGCAATTTCTTCTATCTATACATGAAACGAATAAGTATTTTCTTTTGCATCTCTCTTATATTACTAATTAGTGGATTTGTAATGGAATTTCTTTCAATCTTAATGTTTAACGGTCAGATATGGAGCGATATTGGTCAAATAAGAGGGCATATCGGTACAGTTTGGCCAATTCACGAGCCCAATTATTGTTTTTGCGTACCAATATATAGGAGCGCTTACTATTTTCATTTTTTCGTGTTTGGAATAATCTTAATATTTAGTGCAATGACTCTATTAGTTCAACAGCTATATTCATCATCTCATTCCATATCATATATCAATATTCAGCGAGTAAACTCTCATGAATGAAATCCGTGTAGAAAAAAGCAATCACTGGAAACTCTCTATTAGAAGACTCTTATTAATTATAATAGTCATAACCATAATTCTTCTTTTTATCCTTCTCTTCTTAGAATATGAATCGATTACTCGTGATCTTTTTTTTGAAGACGTCCGCATTAATTGGTTAACAATATTCTTTATTTTAGTTTTAATCGTGCTTTTAATTTCAATGTTTATAGTGCTCTCTTATAAAGAGTATTGGGAATATTTTTCATATAGACGCCCTATTAATAGAGGATACCATACGCTCTCTATTGACGCTCTCTTCGAAAACGAAAACCGGAAGAATATTATTAAAGCTATTCTTGCTGAGCCCGGTATTTACAATAATGAGTTAATTAGACAATGTAATTTACAAAAAGGGCAATTACAATGGCACTTACAGGTGCTCCTTCAATATAAAATAGTAAGAAAAGAAAAAATCGGGCAATATACAGCATATTTTCCGTCCATAAAATATGAAGATTCAAAGAGCAATACCAAATTATTGCGTTCGTGGTCTAAGACGAATTTTAAAATATTAGACCTGATTGAAGAAAATCCAGGGATTAATCCAAGCATGATTGCAGTTAATTTAAATTTAAATAAGAGTTCCGTGAAGTATCATGTTGACAAGTTCATAAAAGAAGATGTAATTTTACACGAGAAAGAAGGGCGTTTAATTAGATTATATGTAAAAAATGAACGATCAAATAAGAAAAAAATATGAAAAGCTACTACTTCATACTTGTAATATTGATTTATTGGTTATTTGCGAATTTAATAATCCCTTCTGACTTTTTAATGAACAAGATTGGCAATATAGCAAACATAGACAAGATTCCCCCAAAAATGAAAATTTCGGGTGTAGGGATGTAGCCATCTGCGGAGGGAATACCAAACGCTCGAATGATGGCTGCTCCGATTGGTGGTCCAATAACCATTGGTAATAACACCATGAATATCATTCGGATGCCTTGAAATTTTCCTACGTCTCCCTCTGGGTAGTTATCTAAAAGCCATCCGCCATGCGCAATTCCCGAGGCGAAACCTGGAAGCATTGCTAGGAAATACAAGACAAAGATTCCTGAAGATATAGGACCTCCTCCTGCTAGTGAGAAACTCGCGAAACCCACTATGATAAAGATAATTCCTCCGATGAGGGAGCCCCAAAGAACCATCGATTTACGGTTGAACCTATGGCTCACGATTCCTATTATTACAAGTGATATCACCGTGAAAAACATGAAACCGGCCATGTAAATGCTTATATCTGTTTTTGAAAATCCCATGTAATGTTCCAAGAATATCAAAAGGTACGGCATGTATATTTGAGATGCGATGCCACCTAGTGCCATGTTTAAAAAAAGCAAGAAAAGAGTCCTGTTATCTTTAAGCAATTGGGGATTGACTAAGCTGGTAAATTCTTGGAGTATCGTCTTCTCTGTTGTGATTTCTTCTTTTTTTACCGGAGTTGATTTGATTAATAATGAGCATATCACACCAGTCGCCATCACTATCCCCCCTAACAGGTAGAAAAATACAAAATAACCAGAATCTCCAAAAGCTTCGATAATAGTACCTGCTCCAACAGCAGTGACGAGTTGTGCTAGAAATGTTGCTATGCTATTAAGACTTTGAATTCGGTTTCGATTACTGGAGTGCCCTATATCAGTGCACCACGCGTTATAAGCGGCGTCGTTTGCGGTGGAACCAAAGAATGTCATTACTGCATCGGCAACGATTACCATGATGATAGCGATCCCGACTACTTGAATCCACTCGGTTAAAGGATATAGCGCCGTAATGAGCCCCCAAAGGATGTAACCAAATACAATATATGGTTTTCTTTTTCCCCATTTCCCGGACGTTCGATCGCTTAGAATTCCCATTATGATCGTTGTTAAAGTCGCCGTAATTGCGCTTACTGCAACCATCCACGCAACAGGTGTTGGATCAGTTGTAATTCGATCGTATACGAAGGTGTTAAACCAGCCATTTTCTACGGCCCATGCAATTTGCCCCGCCGTGCTTAACATTAAGATGGTTATAATATTTTGTCTTTCAATTTTTACAACCATAGGTTTGGAAATGGATTTAGTTTTGCTCGATCTTTTTTCACTCACGATAGACACCTAGATTCAGTCATCTTTCTTAATAATTCTTTTAAACATGCTTAATTGAATTAGATAAACGATGAACTTGTTTTAAACCTTTTCAAGATTTTAATCTTGGGATTATAATAAATGATCTTTTCTAACATAGATTCAAGCTAGAATATTCACTCAGGATCAAAAAAAGCAAATTCTTATATAGAGTTAGAGATAACATTTTATTCATACAACCTTGATTTTATAATCGTTTTAAAAAAAAATGAATGTGAACTCTTAATGAAATATAAAAGAAATCAATACTCAGAAGGTGCAAGTTTTTGTGGCGTTATAATTGGAGCTGGTTTCATATGGTGGGGGATATCCATCATTTATCCGTGGTATTGGTGGAATTGGTGGGGATTAATAATGCTAGGAATTGGATTATCCATCATAGGGGGCGAAATTGCAGCCCTTGCAAATAGGAGCCGGTTAAGAAGAACCGTCAAGTACGAGTTCGAGTCAAATCCCGGAGCATCCGTTGATTCCATTAGCCAGAGCACGGGTATAACGAGAAAAGATGTTCAAGCAATCGTTTTAGATCTTAAAATGAGGGGCGAACTAAGAGGGAATTTTTCATCTAAGACAGGTGAATTAAAAACCATCCCCGTTGAAAGTCCTACACCACAAAAACCCGCTCCAAAATTTTGCCCTAGTTGCGGGACCACGATTAAGAAAGACGAAGCTAAATTTTGTGCTATATGCGGTGCAGGATTAGATTAATTCTCTCTCTTTTTTTTTAATTTTTATCTTTTCATTTGGTTCTCGAATATTTCCCATCCACTCTCGTACGTGACCAACATTTTTAATCCAATCGCTTCTAACTGGTTTTTTTTTAGGTCTGATATGCTGGGCGGCATATCGCCATTCTCGCACATCCCATACTTGCATGAATTTAATCAGGTTAGCACTTTCAAGAAAAAAAATCCTGTTATACTTTTTTTGTATTGGGATCCTCGCTACATTATTTATAATAACAAATGTCATAAAAATATCGAGAAAGAGGACAACCAAGTTTAAAATTGGATTGCTTAAAGTTAAAAATATGATTAGGAATATGCCCAATCCTATTTTAATAATTACCATGTAAAATGGAAATCCTGATTCGAGAGATTCTTTTAAAATAGGATTCGCTTCAACGCAACCAGATTTTATGGCAGCGTTTGTACTAATCCAGTCAAATATTTGCAAGATCATGAAAATAATTCCGAGAAATATCATGTCAGTAAGGGGCGAAGTATAAAATTCTTATAAATAGATAATTAGGTTATTCTTTTTATTTTTTCACATCTATATCTTGATTTGTTTTACATGAAAATCGATCTTAAATGTTTTATTTGAGTACAACTATTAAATAAATATTAGAAAACGATATCTTTTTAGGAAGAGGAGAAATAAATGGCAGATAAAAATATAAAGTTTATATTTATTGAACTTGTTGCAATAGTGGGATATGCGCTCTTGTGGATTTTTTTTTCGCTTAATCATTGGGCTGACAAAACAACGCTCACTTGGAACAGCGTCGAAAGTCAATACCTCGTAAACATACTTCTCGGCGAAATATGCCTTGTAACTGCCTTTTTTATGGTGAAATCCTCTACAAAATTGACAGGTGCCGGACAAAAGCTATTTCTTTTCACGGGTATATCGTTCTTAGTTGATTTTTTCACATTTACTTATTTAAATATTAACATCCTCTATAAATGGCAGGGAATAGATAGTTTTGCCGAAATCCTTAAAAATCTTGCACCAAACATTAGTCTTTCTTTTGTTCTCATCCCAAATTTCGTCTTGTATCAAACAGATTTTATCCTTATTATTACAGCAAACCAAATTTTCTTAGTCGCTGTTTATGTTCTTGCATTAGTATTTTTAATATACCCCATGGAGAAATATTCTGCCATGAAGGAAAGACCGTGGCGTTCTCTATCGATGGCCATCAGTATTATAGTATTGTTTTTGCTTATACCTATAAGTAACATTCCAAATGGAGTTACTATTATAACAATCATAGGATTGATCGTTTTGTTCGTCGTCATCTTTGATATTTCTTATCTCTTTTATCAATATCTATCTACAGCTGTCAAGAGTCCAAAAAAATCGGCCTTACGGAGAGGCTCTTTTCTAATTGGAATTGGATTTTTAATAATAATAACGCTAATGGCTCTAAAATTATTCTTTTTAGTAGCTACTGAAGCTGCATTACAAGAAGGGCTTACTATAGTGAATATTATAATAAGAACCATCATCTCGATATTTGGACTCGTGATCTTCTCTTACGGATTTTATGTGATTAAACCAAGCTAAAAAAAGAAAATTAAAAAAAAACTTAACAAATTATTTAATAATTATATTATTTCCAAATCCTTCAATTTTTCTTCCGTAGGTCTTCCAGTTTCCCAATCCCAGCCTCTTTCTTTATAATAACGCTGTAGATGGGGCTCCAAATCCTGTTTCACGCCCACAGCTTTTCCGCCCATAAAAACTTTTTTGAAGTGTGCCGGTAATTTATCATCTTCTCGCGTTATTCCAAGATTGCAGCTAATAAGTCTTTTTACATTAGTTCCCCGCTCGCCAACTTTGAGTAAAGTTCTCTTTTTATAATCCAATCCCGTTGCGGCGTTAAAATACGCGATCATGTCAAAATAATCAACACCTACAAAATTACAATTCACGCCTGAATCGTCAAGTGCCCGGATGTCCTGTAAGTTAGCAACGCCTCTTTCCCGACCCTTGATGTTATGCGGTCCCTTGCCCTTTTTAGCCCTAAAATCTGGGAATGCCGCTGTTCCAACTTCAACGCCGAACCAATCTCCCTTTTCGTGGTTTGCTCCGCAACAACACGTCATGTAACTTAACGCTTGTCCATCAAAAGCTCGTGGTTCATGCATTGGAACCTCTAATCCTTTTACGTGAGCGGCTAATTCGGGATCAACGCCTAATTTTTCTGCCATGATCCTCGTTCCTTCGGCTAGCACATCTCCAATTCCTTCTCTTTTAGCAATTTTATCTACCAGTTTTAGAATTAAATCTCCATTGCCCCATTTGATGTCTTCGATTTTGATGTCTTTCAGATACGATTGAATTTTTTCCATTCCCAATTTATTCTCCACTAAATAGATCAAAAAGGCAATTGAAACTCCTCCAGAAATCGTATCGAATCCGTGAACATTGCAATAATGATGCGCTAATATGACTGGCTTGGAATCGAATACTCCGCACAAAGGTCCAAAGGCACAAACGGACTCGTATTCTGGCCCGTCCACTTCTATATCCTTTCCATTGTCGTTAACTACTGTAATTCTACCGCATCTCATGGTGCACCCTGCACATCCGTAATTAAACACTGGATATTCTTCTGCGAGAGTTTTTCCCGTTAACTTTTCTGCTAAAAATTCTGATTCTGTGTAATAATATCCCGGAGTGTCTGCTTGCAGCATGCCAATGTCGAGATACGAATTTGTTCCATATAACGTAAATACTTGAGACGCTGCCGTTGATATGTACTCTCCGAACGTTGCCTTCTCTGCGTTCGTCCTAATCTCTTTTATTGCAGCACTATCCGCTAGTTCAACCCTTTTTCCTCCCAGAATTGCTAGAGCTTTTAATTTTTTAGATCCCATGAGAGCACCTAAACCACACCTACCAACCGCTCTTCCTTCGTCGTTAATGATTCCTGCATATTTTACAAGATTCTCACCGGCAATTCCGATCGTTGCAACTTTCACTTTATCGTTATTCAAATCCTTCTTTATTAACTCCTGAGATTCGTAGCAGTCTTTTCCCCAAATGGTACTAGCATCTTTAAATTCAACGTTTCCATCGTTTATATACAAATATTTTGGTGCATCTGCTTTTCCCGTGAGGACAATGGCGTCAAATCCACTATTTTTCAACGCGATGCAGAAAGTTCCTCCGGAAGTCCCTTCGCCCCATATTTTTGTTAAGGGAGAAATCCCGGAAACCGAATACCTCCCTGAAGAGGGTCTTAACGTGCCCGTGAGCGGACCAGTTGCAAACACGACTGGATTAACACCAGAAAATGGATCTATTTTTAACGTGTTGTAATCATCGTCAGTTAAAAGATCGTAGATTAGCTTTGCGCTTAAATTCACGCCTCCAATATAGTCCTTCGCAATTTTAGGGGCTAAATCTTTGACTTCTACCGCTTTGGTGCTCAAATTTACATATGCAATTTTTCCATGATATCCAAATAATTTTTCGCTCATTTTTATTTCCCTCCAAATTCCAGTATTTTATCTATCGATCCATCCCATGCGGCATCTGCAATGACTTTAAATCCCTCTACCCCCGCAGGACGGTAAGATGTGAGAGTCACAGCATCTCTATAAGCCATCTCTGCCATAATATCTATTTTTTCACGATACTGCTCCTCAGTAATTTTAGGATCTTCGATTTCTTTGATACAAGTAGGTCCATCTAAAGATTTCACAAAATCAAATATTGCTTGAAGAAACTTCTTTAGTACCTCATTTCTCTCCCTATCTTTCGTGTCAATGTTAAAAAGTGGACATAAATCCATCCACCTATCCGTTACTTTTGCTTGATATGCTAATGAATATGCAGTGTACAATCCTACTGTCATTCCATGATGTGAGTGAAACACTGATCCAAAAGCGTGCCCTATAGAGTGGTCAATTCCTGCAGTGCTATTACCAAATCCCATTCCCGCTAATGTGGATGCCATCTGCATGGCTTGCCTTGCCTCTATGTCCTTGGCGCCGTATTTATACGCACGGGGGAGGTATTTTAAGGTTTCTTTTATTGCTTGTATGTTGCACATGTCGATTATTGGGCTCCCATAATTTGACACATATGAACCCATGGAATGAGCAAAGGCGTCAAGCCCAGTAGCCATTGTTAAAAAGGGAGGCATGTCCTTGACAAAGAAAGGATCGAGGATTGTAACATCGTAGACTAATTCATTTCCCAATATTTCGATCTTTTTTGGGGGATCCCGCTTCGTATCGGTCGCTACCAGTGCGGTAGTAACTTCTGAACCAGTTCCTGACGTTGTCGGAATTGCGATGGTATATTTTATTTTTTGACGCATTCCAATCTCTTGAATAATTGGAATGATCAAGTGCATGTTCATCTCTGGATGTTCGTATTTAATGAACACTGCTTTAACAGTATCCATCACGCTCCCTCCTCCGAGTGCGATTAGAACCTTTGGTTTAAATTCTTCACATACTTGATAACCCTCATCTACAGTGTACAATGGGACTTCTGGGATTGCTCCATCCCATACTCTGCATTCAAAACCTATGAGATCAAGTATGTCTGTTACTTTTTTGGCGAATTTCTTGGTAAAATCATCTGTGACTATTAACGCTCTTCTCTCTTCCGGTTGCATGGTCTTATCCAAATAATTCTTCGTCATTATAAGACCCATTTTACCACTATGAATACGGCTCCCAATGAAAGTCCCCATAACCCCTCGCAGGGCTTTTCCGCCCATAGTGCCCATCATACCCTTGACCATGTCAAGCTCGTACCAATTTTTTTGTTCTCTCAATTTTTTAAATCACCAAATTATTATGAATAAATTTCACTTTGATGTCATAATATTTAATTTTTATCTAAAATAGCGATATTTTTCTCTCAGAATGAAATTTTTATAATAAATGTATATTGTTAATTTATCATTGAAACTATTTATATTTTGAATTGCTTTTTAATTATATACATATTAGTGAGAAAAACGAATCCAAGATGAATTAATATGGAAAATGATATTAAAAATATAGCAATTATAGGCGCAGGATACATGGGAAAAGCAATCACGGCGAAGGCATCAGATTATGGGTACACCGTGCGGCTTTACGATACAAATCCCGAAGGATTAGAGAAACTCGCAAAAAGACTAAACAAACAAAAGCAAAAGAAGGAGATTCCTGGTGAAATTACAATTCACGAGAGTATTTCAGAAGCCGTGGGGGATGCTGATCTCGTCATCGAAGCCGTACCAGAGAAACTAAAGTTAAAAAAAGAAATTTTTTCTCAAATTGATAAGGTTGCACCCCCTCATGCAATAATTGCAACAAATAGCTCTTCCATCCCCGTGTCAAAAATCGAAGGAACTGTTGAGCGAAAAGACAAGGTGTTGAACATCCATTTTTATAGCGTGGTACTCCATCCCATGGCAGACATTATGCGTGGTTCAATGACGAGTGATGACACTTTTGAAAAAGGGATGAAATGGATAAAAAGCATTGAATTCTTTCCTCTCGTTGTTAAAAAGGAATGCCTTGGTTTTGTATTCAACAGGGTATGGCGTGCTGTGAAAAAAGAATGCCTCAAAATATGGGCTGAAGGAAACGCTGACATTGCAACTGTGGATAAAGCCTGGCAAATATGGACCGGAATGGGTTTTGGACCTTTTAAAGCTATGGATGGCGTTGGTCTTGATGTCGTATATGACATTGAAATGTCTTACTACAACGAGAGTGGAGATCCTAAGGATAAACCTCCTCAAGCGCTCAAGGACATGGTTGATCGGGGCGAGCTCGGAATGAAAACCGGACAAGGCTTCTATCCAATTAAAAAATGAGAAAAAGAATTAATAATGGAATATAATAAAAAGTTCGATAAGGACATTGATACGGAAACATTAGATTCCGAATTTATTCAATCATCTCTTAAAGCATTATTAAAAGAATTAATTAGAAGCGTCCCAGGCGTAAAGGCTGCAGCTATCATTTCAATTGAAGGATTACCAGTAGTTTCAGCCCTTCCAGAAGATATTACAGAGCAAAATGTGGCCTCAACTACTTCCATGATTTTATCTTTAGCAGAGAGAGCTATTAATCAAATGAAAGTTGGAGATTTAGAACAGTTGAATATTCAAGGTTCTATTTCCAATTTAACTATCTTAACGGCGGGTAATAAAAATGTATTAACAGTTCTAACAGAAAAAAGTGCGAATCTTGGATATGTTTATATTGCTTGTGAGAAAATTTGTGAGAAGATTGCACGAGTATTTAAATAAGATAATTTCACGATTAAGATATCACACATAACGCTCTTCAAGTTGAGTTCCGCAAGATTTACATGTTCTAGCGCGCCAATGAGCAATTGTCTTACACGATGGACATGAATTTAATTCTATTGTTTTTGCAACCCATTCTTCTTTACTATGATCCTTGCGATAATTAAGGTCCCATTTAACTCGTTTTATAAATTCTTTAAAAGGAAACTTCTCAATGGTTTCGCATGGTGCCTCATTACAGTCAGCGCAACTCTCAAATCCTTTCTCTTTCACGCATTTTTTCATTGCACACATTTTACAAAAGTATAAAGGATTATCTGAATTACATCCATCGCATACAATCTCTTCGGGTTTAATGGGCAACATCTTAGCGAGTTTTTCTTTCAATCTCTCGTCATTAGTTTTATATGCAATTAAATAAGGACAAACACCACAATAGGTGCCACAAGGTGCAAATAATTCGGGATTTTCCATTTTAATTCATCAAATTTTATTTTTTTATATTATACTATCAAATACAAGCTTATTATACTTTTCAAAAACCTTGATTAATCTTTAATACTTCTTCTTAATCAATAATACTTCTTTCTCTTGAATATAACATGCATATTATTTGTACTATTCTTTATTTAAAAATCTCGTTCAACGTGTTAAAGGTTGAGTCAGGTAGTAAATTTATATCAATAGATTTGGATTTATTTTCTAATTCTTCAACCATTTCTTTTGTATAAACCCCTGTTAGCACCATTGCAGTGATGATTCCCGCATGATTTCCAGCTAAGATGTCGGTTTCTGCACGATCTCCGAATATTACTGCTTTATTTGCGGGTATTTTCAAATCATCCAATATCATGTTAATCCCATGAGGTTGTGGTTTTCCAAAAATTTTTATTGGCTTTTTACCGGTACACGTTTCTACCGCATTAACCATTACACCTGCTCCAGGCATTAATCCATCTGATACTGGTAAAGTAACATCTGCGTTTGTGGCGTAAAATTGAGCGCCCCCCTCAAGTATACACCTTTGAGCAATTGCTAGATTGTTGTAAGTAAAATGGACATCCAATCCAACAATAACAAAATCTATTTCACTATAACTCGATTTCGATGGTTTTTTAATTACGCTATGTCCCATTGCTTTCAATTCTTCTCTTAAACCAACCTCACCAATCACAAAGATTTTTGAATTTTCTTTAATCTTGGTTATTTCCATTGCCGTGATGGATGCGCTCGTGTAGAAATCAGAAAATTTGCTTGGAATGTTCAAGCCGTTCAATCGTTCCACGTACATTTGCCTCGTGATCGTCGAGTTATTAGAATTATATACTACTTTCACCGATAACTCCTTTAATTCTTGTATGATATTATCAACATTTTGAATTAGGGTTTGTCCACGATATACTACTCCATCTAAATCGAAAATCGCAAGTTTAATTCCTTTTAAGTCATCGACTAATTCTCGCATGATTACTTAAGATAATTAGGAATCTTTTTTATTGCTTTGTTTTAAAAAAAATCATAATATTGGAATGCCTAATAGTACCATCGCTAACCCTAATCCAATAGAAATGGCAATAGGATTTAAAATATTATCAGCAATTACAATTGGAAAATAATCTAAAATGAAAAATATTAGTGCAGCTATTAAGGCATAGAACGGACCGACGCAAAATAAACCAACGAGATATGCACTACCTACACCAGCGACAAATCCCTCAATAGATTTAATGTCTCCTCCAATACATTTTACCTTATGCTTGCCATATCTCCTTCCAATTAATGCAGCAGCAGCATCGGATAAACAAGCGATTAATATCCCTGCCATTGCGGCTGATATTGGGATCAACCCTAAAGTATATAACCAGTAAGCAAAAATAGCCCCACTTATTAATTGAATTTGCGGTCCCATTGCGTTCAATTCTTTATTTCTAAGCACCGCACTGGTTAACAAGCTATATATGGAATATTCTGCACCCCAAAGCACTCTTATTAGGTCAGAAATTATTGCGAATACTAAAGTAGCAATTAAAGCAAACATGGTGAGGTCAATAATTGCTTGAAAGTCTCCCATTGTATAAGGAAATGATGATAAAGCGCCCCATAGCGGATAATATATAGCTTCTGATTGGTGAACGAAGAGATATACATTATCACTGACTAAGAGCGTAATTGGAGGAATAAAAAAGAATCCGAAATATGCCAAAGGAACCAAAAAACCGATTAAATGAAACGTCTTTCTTAAACCTTCCATTTTGATTGAAATTTGTTCGTGATAAGGGCTTTCTTTCCTTATATAATCCACGTATTTTGCTAATGAATATTTCTTTGCATTTCCATCGCTAAAGCTGATTTTATTATTCTCTAACTTCTTACTAATCCTTTTTACCAATAAAGCAAAAGCAAAATATATAGATAATATTATTCCAATCCACCATACCATGAATCCATTATATGGATATGGTAAAAAACCAAAAATTGCGTTATATAATCCATAAATCAGAAAAAGAACTCCACACACGCTTGTAGAAATGCATCCGTACATGTTTCCCGATCTATATCCTTTCTTCGCAATTATTATCATTAAAACGGTAAGAATGAAGAAAAATGCGCTGAAAGTCCAATTATATATTCCACCTGTAATCTGCCACCAATCCATGTTCCATCCACAAAACTAATTCGTTTTATTTATTATATTACCTAAAAATATGAATATAATTAGTACTTTACACCTAATAAAGCTTTAATTTCTATTCACATTGTTGTATAGATGGATTAGAATAGATAAAAAAAATTAACAACCGATTAAGAAAATTAAAACAAAATATCAGAAAAACTTTATAAGGTATTCAAATAAAAAAAAATATAAATAATATCAATTAGATATTAGTTATAACAGTTTATTCTATCACAAAAAAATCGGTAATAATTTCATGTCTGACACACCAGAAACTCTTGATGTTCTTTTAAAAAAATTATTGGCTGCAATACCCGAAGTAACTGCCGCCGCAATCGTATCCGTTGAAGGATTACCAATTTCTTCAGCAGTTTCTCAAGACGTAGATGAAACTCGAATAGCTGCAATGACTGCTGCAATATTGTCGCTAGCAGAGAGAGCCATTCATGAAATGAATAAAGGAGATTTTGAAAACATTTTAGTAAAAGGTACTGAAGGTTATTTACTTGTCTTACAAGCGGGAAGAAACGCAGTATTAACAGTTTCGACTACAAGCGATATTCGATTAGGTTTGATACTCTTGGATGCGAAACGGACATGCGATAGAATCGCTAAGCTGATTTAGGAGAAGCTTTTTACTGATTTTTTAATTCTAAATATAGATTAATCGAGAAAAATAGTAGGACTTAAACACTTAGAATAAATAGTAAACTATTAATTTTATGGAGTATATAATAAATCATCTAAATTTCAACTACTTGATTGCTTTATCATGTTCTATTTGTATACAATAACTTCAAAGATCGAGATACCTCCATTCTTGTTTGATCAAGAAAAGAAGATCTCCGCAAGAATAATTCTCAGTGAGGATTTTGAAGGAACCATCACTCGTGATTATGGATTTATAATAGCGGTTGTTGATGTGCTAAGTGTAGGCCCGGGAATAATAATTCCAGGAAACGCAAACACGTTCCACGAAGTTGAGTTTTCAATCTTGGCTTTTAAGCCAGCCATATCAGAAGTAGTTGAAGGAGATGTTGTTGAAATTGTAGATTTTGGAAGTTTTATCAGGTTAGGTCCGCTTGACGGATTAGTTCATGTGTCTCAAATTTGCGACGATTATATCTCATACGAGCAAGTAAGTAATCGATTTATCGGAAAAGAAACTGGAAAAATACTTGAAGTTCACGATCAAGTAAGAGCAAAGATAATCGCGGTGTCTTTAGGAACTGGGAGGAGCGGCAAGCTAGGATTGACAATGAGGCAGAAATTTTTAGGAAAAAACGAATGGATTGAGACCGATTTAGAAGATTTTTACACAGAAAAGGAAGAAAAACCAGAAGTAGAGACTGAAACTTAAATAAATATAAAGGGTGAGAATACTTGCCAAAAGAAAAAGCCTGTAAAACGTGTCATTTGATAACAAAGAACGAAACACTTTGCCCGAAATGTAAAACTCATACGCTTAGTGAGGATTTTAACGGAGAAGTAATAATAATCGATCCAAAAGAGTCAAAAATCTCTGAGTATCTAAAAATCTTCATTCCTGGGAAGTATGCGTTGAGGGTTCGATAAAGATTTTAATAAAGAAATTAATGATACATTTAGTCAATCAACACAACAATTTTCGAAAATTTTATTTCTTATCCAGTAATATATTTATTATTCATAATTTTGAATAATATCTTTATAACTTACATTGAAAATAATTTAAAAGGTTCAAAATGTCGTTTGAAGTTGAAATAATAAAGGAAGAAAAAAATCCTTTAATTGAAAGAACGGAAATTGAATTTAAACTCGAGCATTTCGGTACTGGTACGCCAAATCGCCTCGAAGTTAAAAAAAAAATAGCAGCACTCAAGAATTCAGACGAGAAATTAACAATCGTTAAACGAATCAAGACTCACTATGGAAGTGCCTATGCAATTGGTACTGTTTATGTCTACGAAGATGCAAACGAATTAGCTTTTTACGAACCCTTTCACATTCGAGTTCGAAATTTAGTAGGAGAAAAAAGAACAGAAATTTATCAGCTTAAAAAGAAAAAAGAGCCTTTCAAACACCTGTTTGAACAATAAAAATAATGTAAAAATCATGAAGGTTGAGAAAAATGACAGACGCCTCAAAATACTATAAGATTGAAGGAGATAAATTGGTGAGAACCCATAGAGCGTGTCCAAAATGCGGGCCTAGCACTTTCATGGGCGATCATTACGACAGATGGAGCTGCGGACGATGTGGATACACTACATTTAAACGAAAGGGAAAGCCTGGAAAAGCAACAGGACCTGGGCGCAAGACTACCCGAAGAACTCCAAGAAAACGAGTGAAATCAAGTTAATTCTTCGTGAAACCAAATAAAAAGATATAAATTGAGATTTTTTCATTAGATTATTAAAATAATAAATTGTATTAATTAACTTTGAAAAAATTATTTCGTTATATCATCTCGTAAGAGGAAATAATTAATAGATCTTTTTTTATGAATGGGAGATAATATTATTATGACTGAATACCTGAAGATAATTGTTTTTGGTGATGGAGGAGCGGGTAAGACGTCATTGTTAAATCGATATATCCATGATATTTTCAACTTTGACGTGGAGTTGACTAAGGGTATTGACTTTTTTTCCAAAAAAATTAAAATGAACGACCAAGATTTTGAATTTTTAATCTGGGATTTTGGAGGTCAAGATTATTATCGAGATATTTTACCTGGGTTAGTCTCAGGCGCACATGGAGGCATACTACTATTTGATCTAACAAGGTATGATTCAATTGAAAAAATAAAAGAGTGGATAGAACTATTATCAATACAAGATATCCCCGTTTTAATAGTAGGTACCAAAGATGATTTGCTCGACGATCAAGACACGAGCTTTTTTGACGAAGCAATTTATCAAATCATGAAAGAACTTAACTTTTTTTGCGGATATATAAAAACCTCTTCAAAGACAGGTCATAACGTGAAAGAATCATTTGAATTCATTATTTCCACGATTGTTGGTCAATCAAACAATTAAAATGAATAAAATTATTAACATTTCCTTGACATTTTTACATATATATTGAAGTTTTCATGTTTTTATTAATTGTTTGATAAAGAAAATGGCACATTTGGCTTTAGGCATTGAATCCACCGCCCATACTTTTGGAGTAGGAATTATAGATTTTGAAGGAGAAGTACATTCCCTAATTAACGATATATTCGTTCCAGAAAGTGGAGGGCTCCATCCCGTTCAAGTCAAGGAACAGCACCTGAGTAATTTTTCAG
>Ga0180433_10006167_pt1 | contig 15837 bp, 15 predicted proteins | sample SS_ome_8_FD_132980 | JGI IMG/M metagenome (GOLD analysis project Ga0180433, IMG submission 132980) | Hypersaline lake sediment archaeal communities from the Salton Sea, California, USA - SS_1_D_1 metaG | ecosystem: Environmental > Aquatic > Non-marine Saline and Alkaline > Hypersaline >... | reverse complement strand
TCCGGATAGTTGGAGTGATAATGACTGACAAAGAGAAAGCTCGTAAGAGGCTACAGGTGACAAGTGAGAAGTATCGCAAGAATTGGGAGAGAATATTCTTTAAAAATGGATCTCAGGTTTGGTTTGATCAAACAGATACTCTTACCGGTAAAGACTTGGAAGTAGCAATGAAACATAGACTATTAGGTATTTGGCCTTCTATTTTGACTCCAGATCAACGAAACGATGCTGACCAATAGCGTAGTACCCAAAAATATTGATGGATTCAGAAAGGATTATGAAGATGAGTAAAGATAGTGGTAATAATTCTATGTTCTTTGAAAACCACATAGCAATGCCAGAACTACTTGAGATGTTTCATCATCAATACAGTAGAAGAACAGTTTACAGTTGGATAAGCCAAGGTATGCCCCACAAGAAAGTTAAGAGAAAACTTTGGTTTCCAAAAGATGAAGTTTGTCGGTGGTTAGAAAGGACATAAATGAGTACCCCCTATAAACGTGTACGCAAACACCCGAGCGGTAAACAGACAGTCACTTGGATCGCAGTAATCAATGTTAATAATCGCAGAGTGAAGCAGAAGTCATTTAGGCGAAAGTCTGATGCTCAACATTGGTATGATAAAGAGATTGTCAAATACCGCACTAACCCTGACTTAACAAAACAACAGAATTTTACATTTGAAGATTTGATCGTTCAATTTACGGAAAAGCATTTAGATGTTATCCACGATGTCACCAGCGACAAATACAAGATTCTTTTACGGATTCACATCGAGCCATTCTTTCGATACATGAAGCTCCTAGATATCAATACTCAAGTGTTATTCGATTTTCGCCGTGAGCTTAGTGCCAAGATCGAGAACAACAAGATTAGCCCCAAGTATGCCAACGATATTTTGTTTCTGGTTCGCCTGATGCTTGGTAAGGCCGTACACAGATACAAGCAGCTTCCGACCAGTCCATACGATTGCGATCCCTTCCGAGTACCAAAGAAGAGTTTTCAATGGTGGGATGACAAGGACTACATCAAGCAGTTTTTGAATGCTGCTAGGGTCCATCGATACTACCCTGCTTTTGTTTGTGCCTTCGAGACCGGAATGAGAGAACAGGAGATTTGTGGACTATGCAAAGAGGACATCGATTTCAAACGTGGACAGATTCATGTATATCGGCAATGGCTGGCTAAGAAGCATAGATACGCCCCATGCAAGCATGACATCGAGAGATGGATCGATTTCGACCCCGATTCCTCCTTTGGTCAAATTTTAGGCAAGGCAGTAGATTCGAACCCTGAGACTGAGATATTATTTCCAACGATTGGATTGCAGCACATCGCCAATTCTAAATTATCGGATGCCTTCTCGAAGATTCTCAAAACGACAGATTTACCCAGACTCACCTTGCATGGTTGCCGTCACACATTCGCTTCATGGTACATGGAAGAACTCGACGATGTTTATGGATTGATGCGAATCCTCGGTCATGCAAACATCACCACGACCCACAAGTATATGCACAATTCCAGCAGGCGAAAGCGTCAGAGCTTAAACCTGACCGGCACCGTGCGATCCTCGGTAACTTCCAATTCGCTGCCAAAAAGTAGGTTTTCAGTATTAAACGATTGATTTCTTTGGAGTTATTTGGCGGAAGGGGTGAGAGTCGAAGTCAAAACAGCCATTTTTTTAGTTTAACAATTTCAACGTAATACCCCGACAACTTTCATCTTATTCCGTTTTTCAGTATGCCATGGTTACCATCGATTTACATCTATTTTCGTTCGTTCCTGCTGCCAAGTAACTTCCATTTTCAGTTTTTCTTTTTAAGCTGTCTATTTTGGTGCATTTTGAACGCTGGAACCGAGATAGTGGAATAGGGACTAAATTCATTTACGGCGCTCTCACTCAAAGTTTGTCGTCCTGAGAGGGTTTTATTTGCGTTACCTGCAACCGAGTTGATTGCCCCATGAGGAAAGAAGGTCGAGAGGAATTTATCGAGGATCACGATAGCGTCTGATCTTGTGTATGGGTTTCCACGCTTGTCATACTCCATCAATGGCCCGTACTTTGAAGATGCCGAGAATGTGTATTTCTTGCCCTTCGGTAAAGATGAAGGAAGAAGTGGAGTATCGGTAAAGCTGTCATAGTTGAAAGCCAGCTCTGCCATTAATTTAGCCACCGGATGAGTCTTGTCTAATATTGATTGTTTCCAGTTGCTCGGTGAGAGATTCCGCATAGCATCGTCAGATGAAGAGTTGGATCGGACGAAGAATTTATGTTGCCTCCCATCCCTTCCCAGATACCGTGGGTCACGCTCACGAATATAAGGATCAAGACCCTCCTTCTGGTATGAGGTAGAAGGATCGCCGATGGTGTTTCTCGCCTTCATGAGAACATTCCACCTTTGCAGCATTTCTGGCTCTGTCATCTTCTTCATCCAGTATGCTTGGTTCTTCACATGGAATGCCCAATAGAAGAACATACGGTTTGCGATCTCATTTTCGATATGCGAGATTTTGCTGTAATCAAAGAAAGTATCGAGTGACACCTTTGCAGCAATCTTGTTGATCTCGTCACGGGATAAATGCGCAAATTGTTTGGTATCGAGTAGGTCATCCCTGACCCGCTTATACAACGCTAACTTCCCTGTATTCTCCATCGTGGACCCAAAACGCCCCACTGTATTCTCAAGCTTGTCACCAACCCAATTGTTTGCATCAACCAGCTTCTTACCAGCTTTAGAAAGCGCAGATTGCCGTTTAGCTTCCTTTGCGTGTACTTGTAGGTATTCGCCCACCTTGCTCGTATCGTCTGCGAGACCGGCGATAGCACCTTCCAGATCGCCCTCTTTTGCCAGAGTCTCAATGAAGTTATCGACTGGTGATGGTGGAATCACAAGATGCCGAGTGTCGGGATGTGTGGCATATTTGAAAAAGTTTGAATCGAGCAGACCGTAGTCATGCCCTTCCTTCATTAACTGTGGATCGTTAAAGAAATTGGACTTTGCAGGATCGAGCCAAGTCTTGACATCTTCACGGATATTTTTACTCATCTTCGAGATCATGCCAGCATCGAGCGCAGAGAAAAAACCATTCTCGGTGAACGACTTGCCTACGTTATCGAATAGGTTTGTTCGTAGCCAGGTATATGTTGCGTAAAGTTGTCCCTTTTTAATATGATTGCTTACACCGTCGAACATCTGCAATACGCCATGTTTCCCTTTGTGATATTCAGATACCAGCTTCATTGATTCTTTGGCGTATTCTGGTACAAATCTCATGGCCTCTTGACGAGCGTATACATTGTACAGCAAATCCCTCGCCATACTCTGAGCTTCCATATGACTAGCAGCTTCTTTATTCGCCAGCAGCTTTTCGGTGAGTATGTGATATTCCTTCGATTCCATAGTTTCTTTGGCTGCGTGTACCGTATCCCAAGGACTCGTCTTTTCTAATAGCTCTTGTGGCTTTTTAGCGAATAGCCTTGGTATGTGATAATCGAGACCTCTGATATTTACACCAGCGATCACGTTCAATTCTTTATTCATTTTGGCAACATGCTTGCGATTCAGTTTCACCATTTCTCGAAGTGATTGCGCCACATCAGCAGAATGGTCCTTGAGCAATCGCCGAGCTTCCTCATGCGCCATTTTATTCGCACGTTCTGTAATGTTATATAATTCTAAGTTATACCATCGAGATTCTTTGATCGCCTTGCCCAGACCTTCAGTATCTTTCACACCACGATTGATCTTTGATGCCACCAGCTCTGGTGAGAGTTGTATTTTGTGCCAAATATCATCCATATACTTTGCGACACCGTTGGATTCTAAATTAACACCAGCATCCTTAATGTCCTTCACGATATTCAGTGCCAGCTCACGGATTTTCTTTGGATCAGATTCGAGCATACCATTTTTCGCAGCAGTCATGATCTGTGCGTAGGAAACATCATCAATGATTTCTTTGTAGTCTGCTTTGATTCCAAGCGTTTCACCTTTTAGCGATACATCATTTCGTTCTTTATGGATGAAGCTTGCAAATTCATCGGTAGTTAAATCACGCTGTACCGTTTTGGCACCTTGCGATTCTAGGAACATGGCCTCATCTGCAACCGCCTTACGATATTCTTTACTTTTGCGATACTGCTTGAGCATTCCATTACGGGTATTAACGGTAAAGTCCCTGAGAGGATCGAGAATATTATCATGCAACCCGATACGTTCTGGTATGGATAGTTTCTCAAGTATCTTCTCACGATCCCCGACCATCTCATCCTGCACGGATTGTACAGCTCGTTTTTCTTTGGTGGCAATATCAGTATGCTTTGAAAAGTTTTTAAACTGCTCACCTTTCATGAGAGCAAGCTTATCCGAGAGAGTAACCGCACCACGCTTTAATTGCTTCCCTGACGCACGTAATAGATTTGGAGAGGCTATCCCTATACCAGCCCCTACGAGAGCAGCAGCAGCCTGTTTAGCGGCGGAATCTCTAGGATTAGTGAACTGTAGTCCAGCAGTAGCGCCGAGTGTACCCCGTAGAGCAGCCTTGACTCCGGTGTAAACCATTGCCGTATTCTTGAGTTTATTCGCTGCATCTACATCCTTTGTCACCTTCATTACTTGAGGTAAATACTTATATCCTTTCATCCCTGTTTTGAGCGCAGCAGCAGTCCCAAAGGTTGCCCATGTCATCGGATCGAACAAAACATCAATTGTGAAGTCCATTGCAGTATCGGCCCAATCGCCAACTGTTGTTTTCCCATCATCATCTTCGCCGATAGCATAGGTCTTGCCATCGCCCACCAGCCTAGAAATATTATTAATGTATTTTCTTCTGACTTCCCTTGAAGAGATATACCGTTTACGGGCTAAAGCTTCCTCACCGAACCGCTTAATCCGCCCAATGTAGGATTCACCCTTTTGTCTCGGCATGTCAGGAGTGATTGCTGCATATACTGAAGATCGCCCATAGTTTGTAAAGTAGTCCAGCCATTGAGCAATATTGCCCATGATGCCAGATTCTTTGTGATAGGCGAATCGTCCTGTGTTTCGAGCTGGATCGTCTTGCCGGACACTGCCGGAGGAATAAGAAGAAAGATCGATCTTTTTATCGTTGGTTTCATAGTATTCCAGATTCAGCGATTTTTGTTTATCACTTCGATATTCAGATAAATTCAATCCGTCATCTTGACCACGAAATTCTGATAAATCCATTATTTCCTCAGATCGTTGTTTCTTCTCATCTTGTAGGGTCGGCCTTTGGCATCGAGCTTGATTGTTCCATCAGGATTTACGGCGATATCACTGTAGATTCTCATAGCTTCTTTTAGAGCTTCATTTGATGATAATTTGGGATCATCTTGTTTAATTTGAGTATACAGCTTTTCAATCGCTACCTTTTGCCCTACACGATCTATTGCCCCAACATGACCACCATTGGTGAGTTGATTGATCTTATCGCCGATCACCGAGTTAATGGCTTGTTCGTGTTTTCCTGCCAGCGTGTTGAATGACTTTGAAGGATCACCGGCTTTTTCATCCTTTGGAGCTGGCAATACAACATTCTCACCCATGATTTGCATACCTTCTTTGGGTGTATATCCCTGATCGATAAGCTTATTCAATAACTCGTATCGTTTATTGCTATTGAAGTTTGCATCATCAGTTTGTTTGATCTTTACGCGATTCATGAATTTTTCATGGTCTAGCTGTAATCGATTGGTCTTGTTTCGCATGTAATCGTTGGAATCAGCAGAACGATAATGTTTACCCAAGATGCCGAGCTGTTTCATCGTTTCCTTGTGGCCCAATTTGGTCTTATCAATATCGGCAGCAAGTGACGCATTACCAAGCTTATCGGTAAGCAACGCCTTAGCTTTGTTCATCTCAAGCGTATCACGATCCAGCTCAGCCCTCACGTTATCTTGATCAAGTTTAGCATTCAAATTGTGCGTTTAAGGCAAGCACTTCCCGATCATGAGCCGAGATTGGTCTTTGGTATGCAGCAGCTAGGTTAGTACCATTCCATGCGTCCAGAAAGGCAAATAGAGGCTTTAAATCGACTTGTTGTTCCCTATTGGTGAACTGCTCAAGTTTTCGTCTTAATTCGGTATAAGCTGCTGGTGTTGACCGCTTTGGCCCTACCAGTTGAGGCATTGGTTTAGTGAGTACAGGTTTAGGCGCTCTGACCCTCAAATCGTACCCATCATCGCTGAAATTTGGTTTGACGGTGATTGGCTTAGGTGCAAGCTTCTTTGCCTTACGCTGCGTATCTAGCCGTTTGATGGTTGATTTCACAACAGGTCTCGGAGGCTTCGGAATAGTCTTTTTCTTTTCTTTTCGCTTTTCCCCTGTGGCTGGATAAACCAATGGTTCTTGACGGCTTTCACGCTTGATACGTTCATCTTCCCCATAATCACCAAATGGGACTGGTTCTTGAACTACCCGTTTATTGAACAAATCTAAATGCGTTTTCGCTTTATCATATACACCGTAATTTTCGGGTACTCCAAATTTCTTCTCATCTCCGACTTTAGGTGGTTCAGAATAGTATTTCTTACCACGATCATACATGCGTATCATTTTGTCATCGAGAGCTTTGATTTTCCCATCCAATGGTTCATGTGGCTCTGGCTTGATATTCTCATCGGTCTTGTATTCTCGCCAAGGTAGTTTCTCAGCTTCCTTTTGTCGCCTACCATCCCATGGATCATTTTTGTCATAAAATTGCAGATAATCTTTCACATCTTGAAAGCCCTCTTTGATAGAATCCCACCAGCTTGGTTCTTTTGTAGGTTTGATATCTGGATCGGCATAGGCAACCATTTTATTCTCCTAATTCGGGGAAAAACCTTATGATGTTTTCTTGTCGGATACGCTCGGCATCTTGCATGGTGCGCTCGGTATCCTTCATGTGATTTGCGCCAGCCAGTAGGATTTCAATATCGTATTGATTGGCCCTTCCTTCACGCACTCTAATCTCAACAGCCCTCGGATCGTCCAAGGGTATTAGTTCACCTTCCATCGTCATCTCAAGCGGAGGATTGCCCTTGTGACGCTTATAGTACGATTCTCGCATTGTTTCGATATTCTTCTTCTGTTCTTCATGAAGTAGATTGTTCACTTTTATTTACTCCTATAGATCATACCATTCGCCAGTATTTGGATTATATTTCATACGGCTTGCAGCGCCACTAGATCGCAGATATTTCGTTGGTGCAGCCGCCGGTTCAGCCATAGTAGCATTATCACCAAACAGGCTTGGCCCTGTGTTATCGTCAAATAACGAAAATGTATTCCCTGTGTTTTTCGGGTTAGACGATTGCAGAGGAATACCACCATCAGAACTAACAGCCGGTTTAGCAGTTGCCTTTTCTGTGCCGGCAGTCTTTCCGCCTGAATCCTTCATAATCGAATCTGCGCCCATCAAACCAGCTTGCAATAGATTTGCTATCTTATCTGATTGCGGCCTTTCTTGAGCATATCCAGCCCCCGTAAATGGAGACCATCTAGTCTGCAATGCATCTGCTTTATTAAATTTCTCGCCTTGGTTAATGTTCTTTAGGACTGCCGATCCTAACGCTGCTGCTGCCATCCACCAACCCATAATAAACTCCTATCCAAATATTTTCTGATACCAAGGACGATCTGCCTTACTTGCCTCGGCCATCTGTGCATCTGCTTGAGCATCAGCCCCTAGCATAGCCCCTCGTTGTTTCCACTGATCCATTCCAAAGCCTAGTTCGCTATTTCGTTCATTAATTGCACGTTCACTATTGATTAGGCTATTTTGATCTTGGCGACCTAGATTAAATCTATCGACGTTCATTTGGTTGTTTACATCTTGGCTTGCGAGACCTGACCATTGTTGCGCTTTACGCCAATCCATATCAGCATTGCCACGTTGGAGTGAAGTTTCGTATTGGTCCAGTCCAGCATACATACCGGGCATTTTTGTCTGTAAATCCATTCGCCGGTTTTCATCATTGATACCGATACCTAATCTCTGTAATTCTCCCTGACGTGCTAGATTCTGACGACCAAGCATTTCGTTTCGATTTGAGCTGGTGGCAAGTCTTTCCCTTGCGCCACCTTCAAGCCCGCCGGTCATTCCTAAACGATCTTGAGAGGTAGCAAATTCTTGCGCTGATTGTTGCTGTTGTTGTTCCTCGGCTAAATGCTGCTGGATACCTTGTTGTTCATATAGCTTATCTGCCCAAGGACTGGTTTCACTGCCGAACGCTCGATCATACAACATATCTGCTGAAGCTTCAGCGCCTTGAAAATTAACGCCTGTGTTTACATCTCGTACATTTCCAGCACGTTGGTCCCATTGATTTGCAATGCTTTCTGGATTAGCCATATCACCAGCATATTCGGCCCTATATGGGTCTTTGATGCTTCCATCTTCATTGGCTATTGATTGATATTCCGGTCGCTCATTCCAGTATCTATCTATATCAGAACCACCACTATCGCCACCGTATCCTTCACCACCCTCACCCACCATGTTGCCATACATATTTTTAATTGGATCACCAATGTCACGATCCCAAGCATCTTTCATCGGCTTGATAGGCCCAGAACCCCAATGAGCAGCAGCATCATAACCAGTTGCTTTCTTTATCGCTTGGTTGCCTTTGTCATTCATATAGTTGTGATACCAACCAAAGGGATTATTGCCTAATCCTGAGTCTATTGATTTACTACTATTCTTAGCTGCAACAACAGGATCAAGTGAACGACCTACTTCTTTTGTTTTATCTACAAAGTCATTTGTACTATTATACCAAGCCATTAATTAACCCCCGTTGAAATCATTATAAAAGCTAAGGTCTGGTTCGATATTCAAACCATCAGGAGCTTGATTGACAATTATCTTTCTCATTCGTAATTTCTCTTCTTTAATCTCTTCAATCACAAGTGCCAGCAAAGGATTCTTTTCTTTCTCAAATATTCGTTTCTTCACTGCGAGTATGATCAGATTCTCAAATTCGGGTAAATTGACGTAACTGTTGATTGATGAAATGCGGGTTATTTCTCGGATATACCAAGCGGTCACAGTCTGAGATGATTTGTAATCTGGCAATCCCCAGAATTTAATGTCACGGCCTGTATTCCAAGCAGTGTTCAATATCTCATAAAACATTTTACCATTGCAGTCAGCCATAACGCATTGCCAAGGTTCACCCCGTTCTATTGCTGATTTACAGTCACCATCACTAAATAGTATCCACTTAATTTTCTGTGCAAATAGATCGGAAGGAAGATCATATGTTGCCTGTCCATCAACCAAAGTGAAGTCATGGGTTTTCATCAGGTAATCTTCATTCAGCTCAATAATATCGCCTTCAATCGCACGTATCATGCCATTTGCAGCAGCCATTAATTCAGAGTCCTTGATGAATTGTTCATCCTCGATATCACATTCTTTTTTGATCTCTTCTTGAACAGTTTCCCATGTTCTTGGTTGCATGTTATCCCCTATGGATGATTGGTTTCTATTTCCTGTGTATTCTCATCAACCATTTCTCGCAGCTTGTTAATGTACTTCATAATCTCGTTGAAATTATCTCGCATGACCGGATCATCAATATTTAAGTTTAGATATAACTCAGGTATTTCCACCATCACCCCCAGCTACAAAGAAATCATGAGAATCTGACATTTTGTGATATTCGATAGTATATGAATCTATATACAATCTTTCATTGCGAGTTATTCTGCGGATGACCCAATCTGTCTCGCAGGTAACGCTTTCATCATTTACATCGCTAAAGGTTATTTCAGCATCCGTAATATCTGTTATCTGGTAATCTTTTTCATAATCATCAATACTAAAAGAAATCCGATATTCTTCATAATCTGTAGGCCAATTATGTAAAGTGCTCTCACTAAGAATATCTTCTAGTTCTTCTGTATTTATCTGCGATCCACCCTCAGTGGTTATATTGTATCCATACAGGAGAGTTGCGATCTTTGTAGATGAATTGACCACACATCCACCGGAATCATCCGATCTGAGATAATTCGTATTTGAGTTGGTGAGCCTCATAGCTTTGTAGGTTGCTCGAAGCTTATTTGCTGGAAACCGTCTTTTGCCTATGACCATCCCCTGATAATTCCAAACTGCATCTTCATCGCCCCATACAGCCTCTTCATCACCCCAAATATAACTTCCCCTATATCTGATCTCTTTGAGCTTTTGAGGTTTATCGGAAATATCATTGATTGATTGAACCGAAATTGATTGATTCGTATTTCCTTTGGCTTGCAGATGAAACATTGTGAAATATGATCTGATTGCCTCATCACCAAAGGTATTACTGCATCCAACATAATCATATATGACCGGAACATCTTGCAAAGTTGACAAAATATCTTCTAACGTATCGGTTATTTTCTTATCTGATAAATACGCCTCATCGTGCTCAAATACGACCCCTGATGCATCGGCCCTTATTAGGTTCTTGCCCACTACCTCTAAAGAAGTCGGCCTCCACATAGCCCCTGTGAGCGCCGTAAAGGTTGATCTTTCAGATAACCCCATATTAGTATCGAGAACCCATATTGTGTCGTTTTCGTCTGTTTCGTCACCCTCTTGTACTGTCCAATAAATACGCCCGTCATTAGGATTTCTTAGGCCGGATATTTTTTGAGCAATAGCATCTGTTCTTGTTATCTGGGCGTAGCGTATTGGAAGATGTTTCGATATTAGTTTGACTCGGTATCCATCGGTGAAGTAAAACCCATCAACTGCTGGAAAGATCAGCCCATCTTCAACCGGCACAATACCGTTATTTGAAACACACCCGATGGTATCGCTAATAAGGGTTTTCTTTGTACTGCCTGTACCCGTAGAACTTACATATCCTTCAAAGCGATAACACCTTTGCTTTTCAAAAACAATCATCATGGACCGGATACCATGACCACCTGTCATATCGCCACTTACATCAACGTACCAACTTTCGGGAGCAGCATCATTATTTCCATATTTACATTGTCTTGCTCTATATCCCTTAAATTCTCCATCTTCTTCAACACCTAATAACCACGCCACCTGATCGGTCTGTGCGATATATTTACAAGGCGGCAAAGGATCGTTATCAACTACGCCACCAGTTGTGTATATTTCAGCATTGTTGATAATAGTGCCATCGGCCACAGTATCGACAAATTCACCATCGGTAACATATCCAGCAAAATATCCGATTGTCCCATTATCCTCTGTTCTGTAAACCGCAGTCCTTACATCAGAAGGATAATTCTCTGTTGTCCCATTTTGGATTTCGTCAATATTGGAAAGCGTTATCGGGTTAGTATCTGGATTACTAATATTGTTTGCACTAACCCATTTTGTAGGCCCGTATTCAACATGAGTCACGCCATCGACTGTATAGTAATTAGTATGGCATAACATATAAATATAGTTTTTTGATCCGCTCGTTCCTGAGATTGAAGGAGTATTAACTATCTTAGGAAGTCCGGCTGTGTGTACTTGAAATTCACCATCGGCATCTTTGAATATTTTACGTGGTGTTTTAATCCTGTCGTTCGCACAATATAAATGATTTTTCCATTCTATCATCGAGATATGATTATCTAGTTCTCCTAATCTCCCGAATAATGAATTTGTCCCAACTATTTCTTCACATTCATCATTGAATACAGAATTTTTTTGAAATCGTAATAACTCGCCTTGAAAATACTTTATGCGATCTATCCTACCGGCCCCATACGCCAGTTGTGCTTTGTCTTTGAAAAATGTAACTATTGGTGATCCAGTATCTTCAACACTCGAATCAAAAAAATCTATTTCAAAAGTGATCCATCCAAAATTGGTGGAATAGTCGGTTATCGTATGTGTCGCATTTAATACCGTTAATGATGAACCCGATATTACAACAGACTCACCAATCGCAATAAGACCTAGATCAACGACATTTTCATCTATATCTATCGTAATACTTATTGTTTCGGAAACACTGCCTATTACAGACCATACGTCATCAACATAAAAGTATTCTGTTGTAGTTTCTTCATCCGTGATTTTGTAATAATAATCAGTATCTAATTCAGATGCATCAACCACCACAGCCCAATCAGTCCCATCATATTCAATGATATCACCGGCAGCCACAGGTTCGAGCGCATCAGTGGTAATTTCTGTCCATGTTGAATAAGCATATCCATATTCATCTTCACCGCACTCTACTATCGGCCAATCATATTCATCATAGCCTTCCTCAGAAATATCAAAAATCACACTCCATGATCCACCGCTATACTCGATGATATCACCATCGCCTAATCCGGTGATTGTGCCATAATCACCATGTACACCAGAGGCACTCTTGACGAGTATTTTCATGCCTTCTACGGGATCAATACCAGCACTTCCAGCCGTTCTAGTAAATTTCTTATCTTCAAATGTTGAACCCAAATCGTAGGTATTCATCGCCTCTGATAATACGACAGGCCCCTTGGTCACCGTAAATTCTGCTTCTGGATCGGAAGTGGCAAAGGTTGAATTATTCCATGCCGTAATACAATCATCCAAAGTACCGGAGCTTGGGCACAATAGTTCGTATGTATTGAAATAGTAATAACTATCGCTAATATCAATGGTCGGTGATGCGGAAAGATAGAATACCATATTACTATCTAAAATATCTCCAACAATTGAAGCTTCTACGGTAACAATCAATTCGGCAGTTGTACCGTCATATTTCTCCCATTTCGTTTTCGTGCCATATGGGTCTGATAGGTCATCGAGAACATAATCTACAGTGTAGCCAGTCTCTATTCGTGTTCTTGAAGTTAGCCCAGTGATAGTGCCCCAATCGCCATGTATTGAAGCAACTGATGTGACCAGTATTCTATCGTCATTTGCCGGTGTGTAAGTCCCATATCCGCTGCTGAGGTCTTTTAAAGCTTTTACATCCCCATAATCAAGGATCGGTTGTCTGATCGTTTCTATGGCCGTTTCCCAGCTCATACGGTCTTTTAAATATACATCTGATCCGAATCTTACAAATGGCTTTTTATTACGATCAATTAAAAAATTTTCCATCTTTAACGCACAATTTGGACGACCATTTATATGTTCATCCGTCATACCGCCGGAAAAGTCTGATTTACGTGAAAGTGCCATTAGCTAAATACCACCGATATGGTTGTGGGTACTGTGAACTGATTTGAGCTATCTACTTCCGTTGTATATGGCATATATACTTTCATGCTAGTAGATGACATTTTTGCTACTTTTGGAAAAAACCTTTCTCCGTTATATGTTCCACTTCCTAAGAAAAATTTAACGTCTGCAACGCCGTAGGTATATCCACTAGGAAAAGTCACAAGCTTCCATTTCCAATTCCCGTCTACTGTCCAGTCTGTATTGTCTAGTTCTTCGACAACCCCTGTTTCAGAAATATCAATGGTGGCCGAATTAACCCCGTCATGGCTATGATTTGCCAATCGCTCGATATTAGATGAAAGCGCATTCCAAAAGGCAGCACCTAGATCATTATTTTCGGGTTTCTTGTAACCGTAATTCAATGTTTCCATTATGCGACCCTCATTACATATTTTGCTGAAAGATAAGGAGGTAAACAGGTGCTTCCATCGGTAGCGATATCAGCGCCGATATTTGCCTCTTCACCAGCTTTTGTTCGTAGTGCGCCAGTAGTATAAAACTCAGGGCCATGTGTATCTTTGAAAACCATTGTTTCTTCTGCACCGCCAGAAGTATAGGGAGTTGTTCCAGACATATAGATTGGATAATGATCGGTGTCGGCAATGCTAACTTTATCTTCATCGACAGTTGTGGAGCTAGGCGAATGCATCGCATCTAATATGTATTTGCCCCATTGGTGGATGTGAGGATATGTGTGCGTATGAGTAGGATCAGCAGTTGTACCAGCAGTTGTTGAACCCATGATAAAACGGTCATCAGTCATATCAGGCAGTGTACCACTCATGACAGCATCGGCGTGGATCGCAGAGCCATCCATGAGCTGAAACCCGTCCTTGAGTACACCAGTAGCAGGAGGAGTCCAAGCACCTGTGAGGTTAGATGCAATCGGTAGGATCGTCCCAAGAGGAACACCCATCATCGACCAACATTTACCTAAAAAGATTTTCGCAGTTTCACCATCCTGACCCACACGACCTTGCATAAGATCAGAAGTTGGATTAGTTGCAAATCCTTCCAACGATGCTTGTTTTAATTCACTTCCAACCAGCATTATTGACCCTTCACTTTAATATTTTGGCCTATCTCTTGTTCCATGCGTTCTTTGGTCATTTTGACCCAATCTTGTCCAAGCTTGAAATCAATACGATTAATATTACAAAGCCTTGAGATTGATCCATCAGCCATGAATATCACCAACGCATTATGTTCAATTTTGTGTCCTGTCACCTTTACCGTTCTGTAAGGCAACCATTTGAATCGTCGATATTTAAGTTTGTATTCCATATTTGATATACCCCGTAGACAGGCGTTAACCCATCTACGGAGCTTCCTCCCTTATTGCCCCATAAGCCCCATACGAGTCTTTAACAGAGCTTCTTTTTTGTGTTCTAGCCTTGAGACATCCCGATTACGCTCATAGTATTCAATCGCCATTTTAAGCTCTCGCTTTTCGTCACGCTTGAATCTATAGGCAGTAGTCAGCTCGCCCCTCTTACTGTGATAATCTGAAATCTCGTTGATCAAATTAATGATGAACTTGATGAGATTATAGACAGCAGGACCGTACTTGATAATCATCAGGATTATTTGAATCCAACCCATATTAACCAGCTTTCATCGTTTTGAGTTTCATGAAAAAGCCGACAACATCGAGGACAAGCTTGACACCGTTTTCGATGACTTGCTCAACAGCATCATTGGGAATATCAAATTCTTGCACAACAAATGCTTTCAATTCTTCCAAATCTTCGGCTGTCATGTTTTGGAACTCTTCAAGTACCTTCTCGATACCTTCGATTGCAGGGCCAGCAGTTTTCAAGGTCTCATAAAGAAACACAAGATCACCGATTGAGATGCTGCCATCTTCGATTGCTTTCCAATAAGCATTGTTGAGTGAAAATAGGAAACTTAAAACTTCTTTACATTCTTTCATCTGGATTACCCCCCAAATATTGATTTAAACCATACCCAGAAAGTACATTCGGGACATGGCGGACATGGATCTGGTTCTGGATCGGGTGTGGGTGTTGGGTTAGGTTCATCGTGGGGTACAGCTCCATTATAATCTATATAAGTTGCTGCGTAACCAATTTTTCTGGAACCGTATGCAATCCGCATATAACCATCTTCGCCCCAACGTGATCCCCAACTGTTTCTCATGATCCAATGAGCAGGTTGCACGGTGTCATCCCATCCCACCAAATTCACAGCATGGTTCACACTGCCAGAGGAAGATTCATTATAAATTCCACCAGAATAACTACTAAACCGACCTGCAACCGATACCGCTACCGATATAGGCCCGTATGTATAAATGGCCCTTTTGATAGTCTCTATATCTGGTACGCCACTAGCTAGTTCAGAGTAGTCTTTTATCTTCATGAAATGCGGTATTCCAGATGGACATTTTTGATCTCTTGCTTTGTACGGCCAAGATTCTTCTTTGACCACACCATCACTTTTGACATCTCGGAACACATCATGATACCACCCACCAGAGCAGCCATATGAGCCTTTAGTGCAATCAACCCAATATTGCTCAGATAGGTCGAGTGAACCCACTCCATGCAATTTGAGCACGTCTGAGAGGGTTGCAGCAGCAGAGAATGACCAACAGCTTCCACAGCTTCCTTGATCACG
>Ga0180433_10006166_pt1 | contig 15841 bp, 30 predicted proteins | sample SS_ome_8_FD_132980 | JGI IMG/M metagenome (GOLD analysis project Ga0180433, IMG submission 132980) | Hypersaline lake sediment archaeal communities from the Salton Sea, California, USA - SS_1_D_1 metaG | ecosystem: Environmental > Aquatic > Non-marine Saline and Alkaline > Hypersaline >... | reverse complement strand
TGGTGCTTCTGCTATCACTATAGCGTCGACAGATGTTGGCCTTTCACGTGTAGATGTTACAACAGCTACACAAGCTATGGCAGTTGATACAGAATATACAACTAACTATGGAGCTGGAGTTTGCGCGTATACACTTCCAGCAACGGCGGCTGTTGGTGAAGTAATAGAGGTTTGGGGTAACTCGGCTAATGGTTGGTCTGTGGCTCAAAATGCTGGTCAAACTATTCATATTATGGGTGTTGACACGACAACTGGTGTTGGTGGTTCACTTGCATCTACAACAAGATATGATTGCTTAAGATTAAAATGTACTGTAGCAAATACGGATTTTGTCGCAATTCCAACGGGAAATTTAACAGTTGTTTAAAATAAGGATTTATTATGATGATTACAATTTGGGGTGCATTAATAATTGGTGTTTCTTTGATAGTTGGAATTGGCTCTAGGTTTATATTTAAGAAGACGGATAATATTGTTGAAGAAACAGCAGAAAAGATAATAAAAGAAAAGACAGGTTTTGATATTGATTTGAGCCCAGATACTCCAGAAAAGAAGGAAGATAATGGCGAAAATAAATAGTATAAACAATTCTGCTAATGCGCTAACTATAGATCCAGGTGCATCAGGAGATTCATTCACTCAATTTGATATAAACGGTACAGGTGAATTTCGCATAGGTGTTGATGATGATGATTCAGATAAATTTAAAATCAGTCAGGGGAATGCGTTAGGGTCAAATGATTGTATAGTCGTTGAATCAACTGGCGAGGTGACTATGCCATTGCAATCAGCTTTTATGGCATATCTTGGAACCCAAGACAGTAATGTAACGGGTGATAATACGATTTTCTACTTAGGTTCAGGTAATGCACTTACAAAATTGTTTGATCAGAATAATGATTTTGTTACTACGGGAACGTTTACGGCTCCTAAAACAGCTAAATATACACTTGGAATGAATGTACAGGTATCCGGTTTAATATCTAGCCATACTAATTATGTATGTGCAATAGTAACAACAGGAAATACCTTTACCGGTAATAATTTGAATCCATATGCTGCAAGTACTGGTGGCGTATATGGAAGCTCTATGTGTGTTACTGTTGATATGACAGCAGCAGACACAGCTACTTTCTATGTACGTGTACTTAGTGGGACTAAAGTTTGTGAAGTTGATAGCGCTAATAATGTTACGAATGTATATGGATTCCTTGCTTGTTAGGAGTATTTTATGGCGAAAATAAATACTATAAATAATTCTACTGAAGAATTAACAATCGATCCAGGTACTGGGGATTCATTTTTGCAGTTTGATATAAACGGGACCGGTGAATTTAGAATTGGTGTAGATGATGATGATTCAGATAAATTTAAGATCAGTCAGGGCTCTGCTTTAGGGTCAAATGATTGTATAGTAATTGAATCGACTGGTGAAATAACAAAGCCATTGCAGCCAGCATTTTTAGCGTATCTTGGTACAACTGATACCAATGTAACGGGTGATTCGTCTGTATATGTCTTAGGGGGTGGTAATGCATTAACTGAAATATATGATATAGGCTCAAATTTCAATACTAACGGTACTTTTACTGCTCCAAAAACAGCTAAGTATTTCTTTCAATTTACTATTGGTACAGCGGATCTTATAGGCCAGAATTATTTGTTAATAATTAGTACTACGGATCGCGATTACTATATCAATAAGCGTGCTGATGTTACAAGTAACGGGTATCAGCGTTTTTGTGGGAGCTTACTAGTTTCGTTAACTGCTGCCGATACTGTACAATTCAAAATGGTTTGTGCAGGAGGATCAAAGACAGTTGATGCAAATGCTGGGGTTGAAGCTACATTTTGTATGGGAACATTAGTTTGTTAATAATTAAAAATTTAAGTTAATACAAGGAAAAAATTATGAAAATATCAGTTGATGACAAAGAATTATTTGTGCTCTCAGATACGCAAAAGAACGTTATTAAAGATTATGTAAGCTCAGATATATTTGAAGAAGACATGAAGCGTCGTATTACATGGGTTATAAATGAAATATATAAAGAGGCATTCAAACGTTTGAAAGCTAAGTGGGAGCCTAAGCTAGCTAAATCTGGAGTAGATTCTATCCCTACTGATAAAGATAAATTTGCAGAATTAGTATTTAAGCAGGATGACTATAAAGATAGAGCTACTAGAGAATCTCAGGCTAAAGGAGTCTAGATGGAAAGAAAGACAGGTATAAGTGCTTTAGCGTATACTGGTGTTCAGGCTAGAACACCGCCTGAATGGGTAACCAATGCTAGGGCACCATTAACTAGTGACTATAAGGATTACTTTGTAGGAACGTTTTGGTTTCTTCCTTCAACTAAAGATTTATGGTTCTTGGCCAATAAGGACAACAATCAGGGTGAGTGGGTTCAGTTGACTGGCATTATTGCTGGTGGTATACAAACACTGACTGGCGACATAGGCTTAGCGGTTGGCCCTGATGGTGCTGATAACATTGATGTTATTGGAACGGCTGGCCAATGTTTAGTTACTGGTGTTCCTGCGTCTAATAGGTTAACGATTTCGCTTGATGATTCTATTGCTACTAGTTATGTAGCAGATGACGCAAATAGTGCGGTTCCTGTGGCAAACGTATTAAACGTTTTTGGTGATGGCGTATTAACGGCTACATCTGCTGCTGGTAACACGTTAACTGTTGGTCTGGCTTCTTCAGTTGGCAATGATGGTGAGGTGATTATAGGAGCAACAGGTGGTTTGCCGGCGTGGAACAATATTACATCGCTTGATACATCAATAACTATCACCAACGGCCCAAATACGATAGATTTGAGTGCATCTGCTGGACCACCATATTCTGCTGGAACCTTTACTCCAATACTATCGTTTGGCGGCGCATCTGTCGGCATATCTTATAATAGGCAGCAGGCATATTATACTCGTGTTGGAAATAGGTGCATCATTTATGTAGAGATTGAACTTACAAGCAAAGGTTCATCTGTTGGGGCCGCTAAAATTGAGGGCTTGCCATTTTCCAGTACGGTTGCAGAAGTTGACCTGTATGGGGTTCCGTTGCGTGGTATTACTTTTGGCGCAGGAAGAAATCTAATGCATGGAAATATTGCGTCAATTGGTGTAACTGAGATGGAGTTGATACAGGCATCTTATACTGGCGGAACTGTTGCCGTGCTCACTAACACTAACTTCTTGAATACTGCATGGATTCAATTTGATGGTTCTTATATAATTTAGGGGCAATTATGATAGTTAAAAGCGGAACAAGCAACCTTGCATATGTTGGGGTTCAGGCTCGCACACCGTCAGAGTGGATCACGGCAACTCGAGCTCCTACTGTCCATGATTATAAAGACTATTTTGTTGGTACATTTTGGCTACAGCAGCCGTCAAAAGTATTATGGTTCCTAGCAAATAAGCATAACAATGAAGGCGAGTGGATAAATTTGAATTTGGGCGGCGCAGCTGGCATCCAAACATTAACTGGTGATATTGGTATGGCGGTTGGCCCTGATGCGTCTGACAATATAGACATTCTTGGTGCAGCTGGACAGCTCGTAGTTACCGGTGACCCGGTATTAAATAGTTTAACCGTGTCTCTTGATGATGCTGTTGCTACTAGTTATTTGGCGGATGACGCAAATAGTGCGGTACCTGTGGCCAATGTGTTGAATGTGTTAGGTGATGGGGTTTTGATAGATACGTCTGCTTCTGGTAGCACACTAACTATTGGTTCTGCATCTTCAGCTGGAAATGATGGAGAGGTCTTGATCGGAAAGACTGGCGGTTTGCCTGCATGGAATAATATTACATCGCTTGATGGTACAGTTACCGTGACAAATGGTCCAAACACGATAGATCTAAAAAATAATGCTGGTAGCCCTATTCCGTCATATAGTACCGGAACGTTTGTTCCTAGATTGAGGTTTGGCAGCTCATCTACTGGTATAACATATACATCTCGTTGGGCAAGCTATACGCTGATTGGCGACCTTTGTCTTGTAAATATATATATAGCATTAAGCAGTAAGGGAACCTCGACTGGGACAGCTTATATTGATGATTTTCCGTTTGCCAATTTACCATTTGGTACAAACTTTGTGACAACCCACGTTCAAGGGTTCACCTTTAGTTCTAATTGTTATGAATGGCATTCAACATTTAACGGATCAAGCTTGAAGTATATCACGATTGGTCAAACGTATTTAGATGGGACATATAATATCGTAGCTAAAAATACTAATTTCGCAGATGATACAATTCTAAGGTTTTATGGTCAATACTTTATTGTTTAAGGGATTTTTATGGATACTGAATTTAAATAATTAAGTGGCCCGCGACTCTAACCACACCGCGGGCCTTTAAGCAGTATTTAATCTTCACTGAGGTAGTGTTTAATCCTCATCTCCACCCATTCCTAATTGCGCTTGCAACAGGTGTCTTTTTGTGTAGGTAAAAGCTTTTGATCTTGCTTGAAAATAATCTAATTTTTGATCCTCAATTGGATTGGCGTCTAATCTAGAGTCTAGCCATTGCCCGCTAACATGCATTAGCGTTGAGTGTACTATAATGTTTCCTTTATCTTTTCTCATATGTTGGTGTATAAATATTCCGTATTTAGAGCATACTGGTTGTGCCGTATCAAGCAGCGAGTATACGTCTGCATACTTTCCCCTGTTTCCCTGTTTATTTTTTTCAGGTGCAGGCAGTTCGGCTTGTACTTTTACAAGTGCCGCTACTATCTGGTCTATTTCAGTGGATCTATATTTTTGTGTTTCCCTTATTGCGTCTACTATCTTTGCTCTTAATGCTTCCATCTTTCTTTTCCTTTGGCTTATTTAGCTTTTCTGCAAACTCTCTAAGTTTATTTATCTCTCTGGTTCTTTTGAACTTTTCGTTGTCCCATGCTTTAACTCTTTTCATGCATGTTATAGTGCAATATGACATAAGTAAGCCCAACACAATAATTATAGTGATTATTATATTTTTATTCCCACTTACAGATGCCACATTGCGCCTACATAACTCTACAAGTATCATCATTAGAAAAAACGATGTCATTAAAATTATTTTTCTAATCACTTTTTGCCTTGTTCTTAAGTAGCTTCTCTGCCTCATTTAGATATTCTTGTCTTCGCTCTTCTGGGATTAGTTGTGACATAATGTCGGTACACTTTCTCATCGTGTGCAACTCAGCTAAGTTTCCCTTACGCATCTCGCTAAACATAGTCTTAATTGCCCAGGTAATTTTCTCTTTATCGTTTTTAAATTCTTGTTCTTTATCTTTGAATATCCCGAACATCCTTGTTCCTTTCCAGTTCTTTCTCTGCGATATATAACTCTATCTCCTTAAAGAGATACCTCTCTTGCATTCTATATACTTTATCTCTTCCTTCACATTTTAATATTTCCATTTCAAGTTTCGTCACGGAGCCCTTAAGCGCAACCAGTGTTACATCTGAGTTTAGTCTTTTCTCCAATTCTAAGCGACGTTTTTCTGTATTTGAATACTTAGTCTTAATTATTGCCTGATCCGCCTCTGAGATCTCTTTTTCGAGGCCTATTTTTATATCTAGCTTTTTATTCTCTAGTTCTTCTTTTGTATATACGAGATTTTCTTCTGCTTTTGCAATATCAACAAGCAGTTTGAGTCTTGTTTCGCAGAGCAAATCTAATCTTTCTTTGAATGTTAGAGTTGAATTTTTTTCCATGGTATTCCTTTAATTTGCGGGGGGCGCCACTATGGGTGCCCCCCAGTCCCCTATTTGGTGATATTCTCTTTAGCTTCTTTGATAACTTCTTTGTTTATTTCTATTTGCTCTTTAGCAACTTTTATAACTTGCTTTATGTCTTTTATTTCTTCTTGTTCTATTGTTGGAGGTGAGCAGATTATAGATGCATAAAATGAGCAAAGAGCTATTTTTATTATGGTTTTAAAAAAAACCGTCTTTTTTGAGTATGTATTCAAATTTTTCATAGTCATCCTTATCTTTAGTGGATATAAGGCTTCCGAGTTTATCTTTGGCTTTATCTGCAGCAACTGCAAGAAGAATGCCTCCAATAAAAGTGCCTATACCCTTTGCGCCCCACCAGAGGTAACCATCAGGTTTACTTTCTGGTTTAGCGTTTATTTTTTTATTTTCTTTTTCTTTTTTATTTAGTTTATCTAGTGTCATTATATTAGGATTCATGCCTAAGCATAGATTTGATAGTAATAGTAGTGAGAAGATTCGTTTTAACATAATGATACTCCTTATCTTGTTGAGTTTCCTGCAAGGTTGCGTATGAATTCTGCTGCAGCTTGACCAGCGGCACTCACTGCTTTCTTTACTTTTTCTTTGTTTTCCTGTTTGGTCATTGTTACATAGCCATACTGGATTATCTTTCTCATAAGAGAGTTATTGTCTTTTGCTGTTTGGTTTTGCATAGCTGACACGCTACAGCTTACTAACAGCATTGTTGATAGAATAATACGTTTGAACATAGCATTTTCCCCTTCTGGGTAATATGGTTAATAATTAGTTTCATCTTTTGCTTCTATGTAGTTTATCGCGTTCAATAGTTCGGCTCTTACGTATCCAATAGAGTGTTCGATAAATGCATTTATCGCGTAATATGTCGACGCCCTTTTATGCAGGCACATTTCTAGAACCTCACAGCGTGCATTATCAGCTAATCTAGTACAACTGAAAGTCACTCCTCCTTCAAGTTTTTCAAATTCAAACTTGTTACCCTCTATGCATCCTGCTCCATAATATGTTTGTGTTATATATGTATTTATATTCATGCTTTCTACTATGCTAATTAGTTTTTTAATGTAGGCATTTTGTCTATTGATGTATTGATTTATTCTGATTTCTCTCTGAGTCATTTCCTCTATACTTCTTTCTATTGCCTCTAGCTCTTTTTTCAAATCTTCTTTCATAGTAACTCCTAGCTTAAGTGTTTCCTTGCTATCTAACTCATTCTATGCTAATATTAACATATACAAATAACAATGTCAATATTAATATTAAATAAATTAGGAAGTTACTATGGAAGAGGTAAGAAAAACATTAACAACGTATTTGGATGATAAGACAAGAGAGTATTTGCGGGAGATAATTAAGATTAGAATAGAGAATGGTACCTACAGTAGGAAGTATTATGGAGCGTTTACAGCTATAGTTAAAGAGGGTATAAAGCTTGTGCGTGATAAAGAAGTTAACAAATTAATTAAGAAGGTCACAGAAAAATGACTAAAAAAGACGATATAATCGAGATGTTAGAGAAACAAGTGGAGACCCTTAAGGGCCTTGTTGGTGAACAGATGGCCATCATCGATGATCAAGCAAAGATAGTTGACGCTACAGAATTTTGCCTGTGTGAACAATGTGAGAAAAGTTTGGCCGCAGAATATAATAAGGAATAAATATAATAAAGAATCATTATAGGATACTAGATGTTTGATAGATGCGACAAAAAGATTGAGGCAATGCTCAAGCGTATGTTTGACGAGCGTACGAGCAATATGGATAAGCATAGCTTGTCTGCCATGACGAACGATAAGTTTGAGTGGGATAAGTGGAGATCAGAGATACCTTGGATTAATTTTCAATCTGAGTGGAGTGTTAGGGTTATTCCACCTTTCGCAGCTGCTGTTGTCAGGTTTATTGTAAGGTTTAACGATATAGAGATAAGTGTGTATTTGGATTGCTATAACGCGCTTGGGCTTTATTATGATGATGATGGTAAGCTGGTTCCATACTGGGAAGCTTACTTGATGAGTTCAGATGAAAAGTACCAGGAGCCTGAACGATTTGCTATGCATGATACAAAGGGATTATTGGACTATATTAAGTTTGAGTTTGATAAAAAGCGGTAACTGATGCCCATTGAAAGTCTGGACTATTAAGGGTTTTTTGATATTATAAGAGCTATACGATTGATATTTAATTATGAAAACCAAACCCCACCCGAAGGTGGGGCCTAAACCCAGGAGAAGCGCATGCGTAAACAGACACTCCCCAAAATTATAAACACATCTACTAACACCAAACCAGTTTTGTCAGTGAGGCAATAATGTTAAAAATTAAAAAAACACTATCTGAAGGGGGTTCGATGTGTCATCACAATTGCATCTCCCTAAAAAAGAAGAAAGAGAAGGAGATTACAATGTGTTAATTTCAAATAATTTAAGTAACACTAACAATGTTACATCAGAAACACATTCCTGTCAAATAAATAAACAAAATAAAGTAGGCAAGTTTTATTTCTGGCGATTTTTGGCAATAATTCTTAGATACATGACCTCAAGCGGAAATTCCTTCTCTAGCGTTTTTATCTTTTTTGAGTGTATTACGTCTATATTTATAAAAAAGAAGGCGGCAATCTCTATTGCGGCGTTATATGTAAGCCTTATTTCTTTATATAGCCACTCTACTTTTGTAGTTTGTTGTTTTCTTATCATGGTAAGGGCTTGCAGTTCTCCCATGAAGAATCTAATTTCATTTAACTTATCTTTAAATGTTTCTATGGAATTATCTGGATATTCTTTAGGTATGCCTGTTTTGACCATTTGGTCCATGCGACTCTTGAGACGTTTCAAGAAGTTCTTTGTGAGCATTTTATCCTTTGTGTATGATTATATTGTAATAATAAAGAAAGAGGCGCATCCCGAAGAATACGCCTCCCTACTAACAGGAACAGTATGACAGAAAAAATGCTTAAAGAGAAGCAATATATCATAAATTATTCTCGATTAATGAAGAAGCTTAAGTCTTCGTTCTCAAAGAGGCGGCAGCATACACTTGTTGTTGCAATTCCAAAAGCGCTAAAAGATAACCCAACATTATTTTTTGAGTTATTTCATGATTCAGAAAAGCTCATAGCAACATTAAACACCTTAATGTGGCTTGTTTATAAAAATGGTGGCGTGGTTAAGATAGCTCAGGAAACAATAGCGGAAATGATAAATTCAACTCGTGAGACAGTGAACCGCTATATAGGTTTTCTATCTTCTATTGGTTTTGTAAAAAAATATTGTATCAATGATATCTATGATACATTAGAGTATGAACTTGATGAGATGTTCTATTTGGATGAAATTAAGTCATGGGCATGGAAATATGTTCCAAATGTATTAAAGCTCTTCTTGGTTTGCTCCCCTCGATACGTCCTCCCTGACGGGCAGATCACACCTATATGTTCTAACGTAACTATGTATAAAGGAGAAACACTTATGAGAAGAGCTGAATTTAATAAAATAACATCAACTTTACTGGGATTCTCTTCAAGTGTTAAGTTGAGTATTCAAGATGCGTATGCAAAAGGGGATCGAACGTGGATTTCAACAGGATAGCTACGCCCTTTTTCTTTAAATCTTTTATTAAAAAATAAATCTTAAGATTATCTTAAAAATAAAGATTGATAGAGAGAAAGAACCACGAAAATCCTTTACAGAAAGGATAATTCGTGGTAATATAATCTCATAGTAGGAAATTATAGATACATTCTAAATGAAAGATCCGGTTATGACAATGAAAATTTCAAGAGTGATTGAGTCTAAATTGAGATTCTTAGCTTTAACTCGTGCGGGGAAGATTAGACTTACTGTTTTTTCAGATAAGGTCATTTATAAAGCTCTAAACTTACTACAACGATCGTATAGCGATATTCCAGATAATCCGTTTAATACGTATTACGCGCTTTGTATTTTAGAGTGCCAGCGGTTACAGCTGCAACCAGATTGGAATACTCTGGATAATTTTCCTAACTTTGATGAAGATGGAGACGTCACTCTAAATAACGAGAAATTTGACATGAAAAAGTGTAACGATATCATGAGAGACTTTGGTAAGCGTGTCCATAATTCTAGACCAGTTTCAGGTCCATATAAGGGAAACAAGAAAGATACAGTTAAAACTTCACATGGGTTGGCTACATTTAATAGAGGTATAAAGTATTTTAAATATGGTCAATGGTACGCGTACCCAGATCAGCAATTTTCAAGAGATTCTAGGCCATCTATGCCAACATCTGTAAAACAAGCAGATTGGTTAATAAAACAAGGTATATGCCCAAAGCAAATATTAAGAGATGGCTTACACAACCTTGCAGAGGAACAGAAAGCTTTGTTTCAATATTATACTTCTCCCTTGATGATAGAGTTTTTACATGAACAACGCGGAGATAAACCAAAAACAGATACTCCAAACACTGGGCCACAGTTTCGTAACCCAATTCCTGATTCTGATGACCCTAGGCGTCTAAAAATTAAACCCATAGAGGAGTTGGAAAAAGCAATACGAACTGGAAGTGTAAAAAAAACTGGACTTGGATTTCTACGAGAAGTGTATAAGGATCATAAACCTGAACTACTTCCTATAATAGATGAGTATTTAAACAGAGAAGATGAAGGCGAACCAATAAAACATAATCAAGCAGATATCTTTGAGGGGTAACTTCTAATGATACATATAACGAAAGCCGTTGGTAAAAAACGCTATCGGTATACAGGTAGTAAAAAATATAGGGAAAATAAACACCAAAAAGTCTGTAAGAAAACAAAAGAAATGAATGAAAGATTACTGCAAAGATTAGAGATACAAAATGAGCCAGTAGAGTTGAAAGACTTTACAGAGGTTATCAAGAAGATATATAAGACATGTCCAGTAGAGAAACAAGATGCTATGATAAATAAAATATTGAAAGCACGCTTACTTTTAGGAGAATAAATTATGTCGTTAGATCATGAAGACTTTAAGATGTTAGAGGATAATGGAAAAGACATTATTCTTGGGCTATATCATATAAAAAAAAGTCTAGCTTTTATTGTTGAAAAACTAGATGGCTATACAAATAACGATGATAATATTAATGCAACGTTTGGCAAGGTGGCCGCTAAGCAGATTGAGCTGGCTAGCGAGATATATAAAGTTAAGGAGGCTGCCTTAAAGAATGAGTCAGCGATTAGCGCCCTTGAGGCTAAGATTGACAAGGTAGAGAGAAATGTTTTAGAGGGTTTAAAGTGTGCTTCAAAAGATATGTCAGCGATGGTAGATTTATATGATTCTCTAAAAAGAAAGATTAAAGATGGAAAAGAATAAAGAGTTAGAAGAGTTTATAGTAGGTATTTTTACAGAGTACTACGTGTTTATGAGGGCTGCGTTTGGTGCAGATAAAATTGTAGCTACTGAAAATATAGATAGTGAAACTTCTGCTTCTATTATGAATTGTAAAGATATTCATTTATTGTCTAACACAAAGAGGTCTATGGTTCTCGGTAATACAACGTTGTTTCTCTTGCAGTTAAGGCATGTAGAAGATTATATGAACAAGCATATGCCATCAATGGTAATTTCTTATGAAAGTATTGATAAATTTCATGGTGATGTACTTGAAGAAATGGAATGTGCAATAGGGGACATAAATGAGGCTTAAAGCTGTAATGTATGACAGGAACGGTGTTGCAGTCTATCCTCCGCGTAAGGCTAGCCCTGGGCATTATTGGGTATATTTAGAGAGTGACGACAGTGACGAGTGGGTAGAGGTGGTTGGCGACCTTCTAGAGATAGACTATGTGGCGCCAACTAGCACGAGAGAGAATATAATGGTTAAGAATCCTGAGTGGACATTAAGTATAAAGGGGTACGATGATAGCAAAGATTAAAGAATGGTATAGAGATTTTAAGTTTAATATGAATCGTAAGAAGAATACAGTTAAGTGGTGTTGTAAAGAGTGTGGCTTAAAGAAGGTATATAGTTATGATGATAGGTCTTTTAGGTTCTTAAAGCATACATGTGAGAATGACTGCTTTAAGAGGCGTAAGAATGTTAGGCCTAGCTCTTTAAATATTAGGAGTGTGCCTGCGATTGTTAAGGTTGATGCATCTCTTATAACTGTATTATTTAGTAGATCTAAGGTTGTTTTTGAGAGGCGAGCATGAGTGAAATTTTAATGGGGGAAGCACTTAAAAAGTTAAGGCCTGAAAAGGAGAAAGATGGTATCATTCAGAAAAAGACAGAAGACTCGGTTAAATAAGAGGCGACTTGCTGGTAAATATAGAAGTAAAATAATAGAGAGAGATTTCTTTTTAGGTATGGATTTCTCTAAGTCATCATCGCCTAGTCTATTGGAAAAGTTTCCAGCGCGTAGTTGGATGGATATCTGTGGCGGACCTATTAGGTTTAGTCGATATGAAGGGCCGTTTGTTCGTACAGGTAGACGTAGAAAGATTAAGGCACGAATAGAATTAAACAAATATAAAAATAGGTGATATACTCCTCTTGAAGTAAAAGCTACTTAAAGAGGGTGAAGATGTCATATAGCATTAAAACACTTATCCAATCCACACTACATTTCTTCTTAGCTCAAAAACCAATAATAAAATTAATAAGTTTATATATTCCAACCTTTATAGAAATAATATAAAAGGGTCTATAATGGCTAAGGCTGTAAATAAAGAGGTTAAGCCTCGAAATACTGGTGTAGTAAAAAAGTTACTTAAATATTATGGTTTAAACTATTTCAATGAATGTGCGTTAACTCAGCCTATTGCAGAGGCTATCGCTGAGGATATGTTTAACTGGGCATGTAAAGAGCGTGATACTGCGCTTACATTGGAGGAGTTTGCACAGTCTAGAGGTATCCCATTAACAATGTTACATAGATGGCGTAGAAAGTTTCCATGTATTGATAAAGCCTATAAAGAGTCTCTGCCATACATAGGAAATAATAGAGAGCTCTGTGCTTTAAAGAGAACGGTATCTGAGCGTGTTGCGCTAAGATCTATGTCACAGTATTCGAGTAGGTGGAAAGATTTAGAGCAATGGTTTGCTAAATTAAATAAAGATGATAGGAGCGCGTTTGAGAAGTTAGTGTTTGAGATTAAGGATCTTACTACGAAAGAGAAAGAGGAAACAAGTGAGTAATATGATTAACCTAAGGGATTATTGATGGATGGATCTATGATATTGTTTATAACATCGCTTTTAATATGGTGTATCTCAGCTATTTGTTTATATAAGACTTACACTTTAAGTAATCAGCTTGATGATCTTGAGTACAGGATAAAGATATTAAAAGAAAAATCGTTAAATACGTATTACAATTCCTCTGGCAATAAGCAAGATATATCTTCTATCCGCAGTGATATAGCTGGAATAAAGTTAGAGCTTGAAAATATTAAGATTGCAGTAAATCCAGATGATATTAATAGGGAAATACCTGTAGAGGTAATATTTAAAGAAGATGCATGCAAGAAAAAGTAGTGCCGATAGATAGGTTTACACCTAGAGAGTACCAGATGCCGTTCGTTAATGCCTTTGAGAAGCGGAAGTTTAGCAGGTTCTTGCTTGTATGGGCAAGACGGGCAGGCAAGGACGTCTGTGCTTTTAATTTGGTCTTTAGGGCAGCTATGCGTAAGACTGCTGTTTATTTCTACATTTTGCCTAGCTATACACAATGTAAGAAGGTAATTTGGGACAGTATAAATAACGATGGCCAGCGTTTTTTAGATTACATTCCTAAAGAAGCAATATTACGTACGAACTCTCAAGAGCAAAAGATAACGCTGGTTAATGGGTCAATAATGCAGCTTATTGGTAGTGATAATATTGATAGTATTGTTGGAACTAACCCTGCAGGGGCAGTGTTTAGCGAGTATGCGTTACAATCTGAATTAGCTTACCAGTTCTTGAGGCCTATATTTCTAGCTAACGGTGGCTGGATGGTATTCATATCATGTGTTTCACCAGATACATTAATTATTGGGAGTGAGGGTTTACAGAGGATTAGAGATGTTTCTTCTTCTCGTGAAGAGTACTCTGAATTAAACAAGCCAATATATGGTATTAACGGGTTCCATAATGCTGAGCAGTTTTATTATGGCGGAAAACAGAAGACTAATATTATAACTCTAAACTCTGGGTATCAATTAGAGTGTACTCCTGTTCATCCTATATGGAACGGCAGGGAATGGGTAAAGTCTGGAAATCTTAAGGTAGGAGACCTCATTCCAATACAGTATGGCCAGGATATATGGGGTAAAGGCTTCGATGTTCTTGAGCATTTTCATTTTCCACGCAGAAATTGTGAATATTCAGAGTTAAATCTAGACTTTGATTCATTAGAATTCTTCTATCTTTTAGGACTAATACATTCTGATGGGAACTATACACGCGATCAGGTATGTATAACTAACAAGAAAGATCCAGAAATTATAGAATTTTTACATAAGATTGGATTTAAAAGTAGAAAAGATGGCATACATCATGAATTTTCTTCTCGAGAGTTCTGCAGCCTTCTGGAATATATGAAATTTAAACACACAGCAAGAAAGAAAGAGTTTCCAGACATTATGTTTAACTGCAATAAAGAGCAAATGAGAGCGTTTCTACAGGGTATATTTGATGGTGACGGCTGTAGCGCATCAAATAAGCTAAAGAAGGGCTATGTTAAGCTAACGTCTACTTGTTTGCCATTTATTAGAGATCTTCAAGTAGTTCTTCTAAATTTTGGAATCATATCTCATATAAGGACAGAAGATAAGAAGCCAACGAAAAAAGTTAGCGTATCAAGCAGGATACATAATATTGAAATATACGGATATTTTGCACATATATTCTATCGAGATATTGGATTTAGATTAGAGCGTAAACAGAAAAATTGGGCTAACATACCTCAATCTTTAAGAGAAGACACTAATAGTATTGTGCCAATAGACCTATCTAAACTGACAGACTACTGCTTACCAAAAAATATAGTGACAAACCCAAACTTCATCGGAAGACGCGTCATTAAAAAATTAAATGACCGCAAACCACACGACTATTTAAAGCAGCTATTAAGTGAGAAACTTTTCTATTCGCCAATAAAAGATATTCAGTCAGGAGAAAACGAGGTATATGATTTCGTCATCCCAGAAACGCATTCCTTCTTTTCTAATGGCTATTTGTCACATAATACCCCTCGTGGCCACAATCATTTCTTTGATTTGTATAATGTAGCTAAGGATAACCCTGAGGATTGGTTTTCTTCGTTTCTTACTGTTGAGGATACTGGGCATATAGACGTTGACTTAATACAGAAGGAAATTAATGAGGGGGTAATGTCATATGATATTGCCAGACAAGAGTACTATTGCGATTTCTCTATGGGAGCCCATGGTTCATTTTATAGTAAATATATAGATATTATGCGACGTGAAGATAGAATTGGTGATGTGTTATATGATCCTAAGTTGAAGGTTCATACGGCGTGGGATCTTGGATTAAATGATCCAACTGTTATCATATTCTTTCAGATAGATAGAGGTAACTGTGTTAGAATAATAGACTACTATGAGAAGTCTAACCAGAGTTTAACTGCCGACATTAAGTATGTTAAGGAGAAGCCTTATATTTATGGTAAGCATATAGGTCCTCATGATGTTAGGAACCGGGAGAAGTCTACAAATGTAACTAGGTGGGAGACTGCACATTCTCTGGGTATTACATTTAAGGTAGCACCTAGTATAAAGGAGAAGGTGTATATTGAGGACGGTATAGAGGCTGTGCGTACCCTATTTTCTAGGATATATATAGATAGGGTAAGGTGTGGCGACTTGATTAGGCATCTAGAGAACTATAGGCAAGAGTACGATGAAAAGAACAAAAGGTACAAGCCAAAGCCTGTACATGATAATCATAGTCACGCAGCTGATGCTATGCGCTATCTAGCTACATCATTACATCTCTTGAAGGAAGGTATGACACAGAAGGATATAGATATGGCTAAACTAAGAGCAAAGAATAGTAGACAAGGTAAAGTATTGCCAAAAGCATTTAGATAGGATAAATATGTTTTATA
>Ga0180433_10006164_pt1 | contig 15843 bp, 14 predicted proteins | sample SS_ome_8_FD_132980 | JGI IMG/M metagenome (GOLD analysis project Ga0180433, IMG submission 132980) | Hypersaline lake sediment archaeal communities from the Salton Sea, California, USA - SS_1_D_1 metaG | ecosystem: Environmental > Aquatic > Non-marine Saline and Alkaline > Hypersaline >... | reverse complement strand
TCCGTCTCCTTGCGCAGGGCCTCACGTTCGATCTCCGTCTGGATGATCTTGCGATCCACCTCGTCGATCTCGCCGGGCATACTGTCGATCTCGATCCGGAGCTTGGAGGCGGACTCATCAATCAGATCGATCGCCTTGTCTGGCAGAAATCGATCCGAAATATACCGGTGCGAAAGGGTTGCTGCCGCCACAATGGCAGAATCTTTGATCCGCACCCCGTGATGGACCTCGTATTTTTCCTTCAACCCTCGCAGTATGGAGATGGTGTCTTCCACGGTGGGTTCCTGAACAAGGACAGGTTGGAAACGCCTCTCCAGGGCCGCATCCTTTTCCACATATTTTCGGTATTCATTCAAGGTTGTTGCCCCGACGCATCGAAGGGTGCCGCGGGCCAAGGCAGGTTTGAGCATGTTAGAGGCATCCACCGCGCCTTCGGCGGCCCCGGCCCCAACCATGGTGTGAAGCTCGTCAATAAACATGATGACCTCGCCTTCAGCCCCCTCCACTTCTTTTAATACAGCCTTCAGTCGGTCTTCGAATTCACCGCGGTACTTGGCCCCTGCCACCAGGGTGCCCATATCCAGGGCAACGAGTCGTCGGTTCTTCAGGCTTTCGGGCACATCGCCATTCACAATGCGCTGGGCCAACCCCTCCACAATGGCCGTCTTGCCAACACCTGGCTCGCCAATGAGGACCGGGTTGTTCTTGGTGCGCCGAGACAAAACCTGCACCACCCGACGAATCTCCTCATCCCGGCCGATGACCGGGTCTATCTTTCCAAGACGCGCCAGATCGGTCAAATCCCGGCCGAATTTCTCCAGGGCCTGATATTTTTCCTCTGGGTTGGGATCGGTGATCCGCTGGGCGCCCCTTATATCCACCAGGACCTTCAGGATGGTCTCTCGCGTCACCCCGACAGCGGCCAGGATGCGGGCGGCGTCTGTGTCTTTCTGATCGCTCATGGCCACAAGGATATGTTCTATGCTCACATACGCATCCTTCAACTTCGCCGCTTCCGTAAAGGCGCCGTCCAACACCTTTTTTGTGGTTGGAGAAAGATAGACCTCTCCCGCACCGGCCCCGCTCAGCTTGGGCTTCTTTTCAAGGGCTTGAGAGACCTCCTGCAACACCCGCTCAGGGGATGCCCCCAGCTTCTGAAGAACGGACCGGGCAATCCCCTCTCGTGGCTCCACCATGGCCTTCAAGAGATGCTCCGGCTCGATCTGCTGATGCCCCAACTGACCCGCCAGTGTCTGGGCGCCCTGAATCAGTTCTTGAGACTTGATGGTAAATCTGTCAAAGCGCATGATTAACTCCATTTTCCGTGTTCACCAGAATCGGGAGACTGTCTAGCAAAGGCCTAACCACCGGCCCCCAAAGCCTCAGAGACCCGTTCAGAGTGAACACGTTGATGACTTCTTTAAAAAGCCGGGCAATAAAGTGCCCTGCTGTTCTCCATATTTCAAAAAATAACCATAGTCTATACATTGTCAAACCACACCAGAGCCATGGGAAACGCTTGCGGCGTAAGGTGCTCTGCCATAGGCCGGCTTTTTTGTGGACATCCTGCACTTTTTTGATAGGATCATTGCATGTGTTTTCTTGAACGGAACCTGATCTGTACGAGTCGACTTAAGGAGGGAAAAAGATGCGAAGACTATCCGTGGTTCTGGCCCTATGTTTCTTGTTCCTGCCTGCTCTGGCGGGCGCCCTCGATTATAAGACCTGGATTCCAATCTTACCTCAAAGGCTCGGCAGCATGGAGATGTCGGGAGAGCCTGACGGGATGAGCATGGATATGGGCGGTCAACAGTGGTCATCTGTCCACCAAGCCTATGCCTCTCGGGACGGGAAAACGTCCGCTGAGTTGACCATCATCGCCGGCAAGGCGGCTCCGCAGGCGGGAGCCTTTCAGGCCATGGCCAACATGAATATGGAAACCGAGGACCAAGTCATGAAAACGGTAGACATAGCCGGACACAAAGGCATGTTGACCCTGGGGAAAAAAGACAAAAGCGGAACCCTGATGATTCCTTTTAAAAACGACACCGTTGTGGTGCTGCATTTAGAACCCGTCTCGGGTGAAGAAGAAATCATGCACCTGGGACAACAGCTCCCGCTAGCCGAAATTTCGGCCAAGGCGAAATAAGCTGGCAAGCAGGCCGGCCGCACAGAAAGAAGGATCGTAACTCGTCAAGACCCTGTCGTCATGGTGGACCTGGAAGGTTTTGCTCTTTCAAAAAGCCTTTGTCAGAGTCAAAGCTGTCACCTGGCCTTCTGTGCGGTCCTTCGCCTTGAACTCCCACAGGCTCCTGAGTGAAAGAAAACATTTGGCTGGAGGAATGAAGACGCTCACCTCCGGCCCCACGGCAAAAACTCTGTCGTGTAAGCCTCTGTCCCACTCAGCATCCGAGCCGCTATCGTCTGTCGCCTGCCATTGACAGTATCCCGCAAATCCCACGTCCCATATTTTCGCCAATGTCTTGCCAATGCCCCATTCGAAATGAAAATCATTCCCGGGTCTCACATGGGTGTCATCTTTTTCACTATGAATCTCGTATCGGGCAAGAATGGACGCGGACCAGGTCTTTTCAACGTCGAAATAGCAGGTGCCTCCCAGGGTAATGAGCGCCGTCCAGAAATCTTTGCCCGGCGAAGCCGGTTCATCTGTCCCCCCGGTTGGAACGTAAACGGCCAGGCCGAATGACGCATCATAACCGGCGCCGTGCCAGGATAAAACAAATGGTTCAATAGCGATATCGCCTAGCCCGAATTCATCATCTTCGACGCCCAATGCGGTGATTTCAAGGTCGGTATAAACGAGCGGAATAATGACGTCAGCGCCGTAATCGCCCCCCAACATCTTTATGTCAGAGATCCAGATGAATCTATTGACCAGGGCGTAAACGCTTATATCAAGACCGACATCCAATTCGTCTCCGTCTTTATCCCTTATGTCGTCAGCGTCGTAATAAACGTTGTACATCCGATAATAGAAGCCCGGAGGCGGCAGCGTTGAGGCCTTGATTCCCTCTACCCCGTTTACATAATGACCTGTCTCACCTGCAAGGGCCATTCCGAAAAACGTTCCCACAAAGCCCAGGGTGCAACACATCGCCACAATTAATTTCCCCATGCCGAAAATCTCCTCAAAACAAGATGCGGCCTGACGGCTTGTCAACATGCAAACCCTAACCCGGACGAGGCAGAATCAAAAAACCAAAATTATCACGAAAGCGCGAAAAAAAGATCTCCAGAAAAAATTTCGTGTCTTCGTCTTTTCGTGGTTGTCTTTTTGTTTTCTGACAGAAAAAGCGCAAATTCCGTGACCAAAGGACTATGGTGCTCCCCGGACTCAGTCAGCTGAGCATAGAGAATAAGTCCTGTTTGTCAAGTGAGAAACCCCCACGACAAGTGATTGATCTTCTCTGAAAAATCCCCTATTGTTTTCTCAGAGAGATTGGACAGGGGCCTTGGTTTCTGAAAGCCCTCCCCGCGCCTGGATGCAAGGGTGTCGCTGGGTGCAGTACTCGGTGGCGGGGACCAGGAACAACAAAGGAAGGAACCCCATACCGAAAGCGGCAACCTCCGACTGACAACCGATGGGTGCGTCCAAATCACCTGGTACGAGAGTGCCTGTCATGCTTCAAATCGCCATAGGCGTCCTTCTTCTATACGCCGCATACGGCTGCCTCCTTTTCCTCTTTCAACGGCAGATTCTGTTTCCTCGCCACCAAATCCAGGGATCTTCGGAAACGGGAGGCCGAATTCCAGGTTTAGAGAAAATTTGGTTGGACACAAGGGGGTGGAAGGTTGAGGCATGGTTTCTCCCCGCAGCCCTGAGCCACGCTACGGGATCTGCACCAGCAGTCATCTTCGCTCACGGCAATGCAGAACTGATCGACTCCTGGCCTGAAGAGCTCCAGAAGTTTCCAGCCCTTGGCATGGGCGTGATGCTTGTAGAATACCCTGGTTACGGGCGTTCAGAGGGAAGCCCGACTCAAAGAACCGTTGTTGAGGCCTTGGTTGCAGCCTATGATGCGCTTGTTGAACGAAAGGACGTTGACCCCACTCGAATCGTTTTCATGGGGCGTTCCCTTGGGGGCGGCGCAGTCTGCGCCCTGGCCGCGGAAAGACCTTCGGCGGCCCTGATTCTTCTGTCCACGTTTACCAGTGTGCGGGAATGTGCATCCAGTTTTTTTGTTCCGGGCTTTCTTGTGCTGGATCCTTTCGACAGTCTTTCAGTCGTGAGCGCGTACTCCGGACCAATCCTTATCATCCACGGCAGGCATGACAACATCATTCCCTATAAGCACGGCGTTGCCCTCTACCAGGCGGCTCGGCGGGGCGAGATGCTCACCTATGACTGCCGACACAACGATTGTCCTCCCAGTTGGGACACATTCTGGAAAGATGTAAAATCGTTTCTTCTTGATGCTGACATCATCAAAAACGGCAGTTATACGCAGTCAATTTGACCCCAGTCTGAATCAGGATTTACTTTCATTGACAGCCACCATGGCGGGTGCTTCAACCTCATGCTCTGCGCAACATTCTGAGAATGGTGATCACGGAGCCATCATCCATTTTGCCTGTGGAAGCCGCCCCGCTATGTCGGGCGCTTTCTGACGTGATACTGCCGCCTTCCTTGACTGGCTCTTTGTGGGTTCTATCCTTTCAGGCCCCGCGCTTGTGTCCTGAAAATGACTCCGACTCCCCATCTGCTTCACCGTGGGCTGCTTCTACTGAACTTCTCTCGGGGGTTATTCTCCAGACGACTCGTCATCGGGATCTGCAGGAGTGCTCTTTGACTTGGGATTGAAGATCCCTGCAGTCCCGACTCGTCGGGACAGGAAATCCTCGACCCTAAGGTATTGCGCTTTTCCTCTGAAGGCAGCTTCCTGGCCACATGGTGTCTTTTTTCTTGACTCTGCAACAGACCTATTCTATGTGGCCTCAAGCGTCATTGAAAGTCCCTATGAACCCATACGCAAGGAGGAGGTGTCATGACAAAGACAGAACTGATTGAAAACATGGCAAAAGATGCAGGTATCACAAAGGCTGCAGCCAACAAAGCCCTGGACTCGTTTACTGACGGTGTCAAGAAGGCCCTGAAAAAGAAGGATGGCAAGGTCACGCTGGTAGGTTTCGGAACCTTTGCGAAGGTGCACCGCAAGGCTCGCACAGGACGAAACCCTCAAACAGGCGCAAAGATAAACATAAAGGCCCGCAATGCCGTGAAGTTCACCCCTGGCAAAGCCTTAAAAGACGTGATCTAGTAACTGTCAAGAACTGGCGAGGTGGCCTCTCGACCATTGGGCCACCTTCTTTCCTTTGGCATGCAAGCGCCCCGGCAAACCTGAATATTCTTCCGGGTCCACCCCCACCTAACCCTCATCTGATAGCTTCACATAAGTCTCAGGGGCTTTCTTCACTCTCCCTGCATACTCGTCTTTCACTCTGTTTTGCCCGCCTCCTTTTTCATACCCCAAACGCTTCGCCCTTGACTTTATGGAGGGAAGTGGCGTAGAAGGCAGCGGCACAAAATGAGGCCCCGGTTTTTTCTCGATAAGGTCTTTGGCGTTCATGGATAGGTCCCTTTTCTCGGTGTTTGTGGTTTGGTGCTTGCTATGTTGACTATTGAGAAGAAAGAGCAGTTTCAGAAGTTGCTCAGTCAAAAACTACATGAGCTGTTGACAGAAACGAATGAGACGACCAGCGGCATGACCGGCTTCAGAGATCAGCCTCCTGATCCCCTTGACCGGGCATCTACGGAGTTCGATACAAGTCTTGCCTTCCGACTTAAAGAAAGGGAAGGCAACCTGATAAGAAAAATCCAGGATGCCTTAAACAGGCTTGAAGATGGAACCTTTGGTATCTGCGAGGAATGCGGCGAAGAGATTTCCCAGGGGAGATTACAGGCCCGTCCCATAACCACCTTGTGCATTAAATGCAAGGAGAAGCAAGAAGCAGACGAGATACTCAGGGGATTGTAACCAACATGCTTGCAGTCTGTCTGTCTCAGAACCTCTGAACTAGCTCTTTGAACACGCCAGGCTGGCCCCACTTAACCGCCGCTATATGAGAACTTGCAGGGACGGTGGTATGACACAGGGCAAGTCTGCAACGGTTCCCCCGTGTCTATAAAGGGTAGAAACCAACACACCAACATCTGGGTCAAGAATCCTTTGAACAAGGTCTCCGGATGGCAAGAAAGGGGAGATAAATTTGAGGGAGTTTGGCAGCCTCGAGGTCAAGGTCTATGATGGTGACCTTGACAAGGCCATGAAAGTTCTAAAAAAGAAGCTGCAGGACGACGGCCTTGTTCGCCGCCTGAAGGCCAAGAGGAGCTACGAAAAACCGAGTGAACGCCGCCGTCGCAAACGCCGCGAAAGTGAAAGGAGGCGAAGAATGAATCGCTTGAAGGAGTCCTGATACAAAGAGTCATATACCTCAACATCCTATTTCACCAGCCCGCCTGCTGGCCGAGGTCCTCCCCGCACGCGTAGATTTTGTATACCGCCAACGTGTTCCTGAATTGACGGTTTCCATCGCATATCGAGGCCCCGAAGGAGAGTGAATAAGGGAGGACCTATTCTGCGGTGATTTCTCCGAGCAATCAACTCAGCTATTGACAGGCCGCACGCTTAGGCGCATGAAACAGCCGATGAATCCCTCAATGGAAGACCCGCCGATGGGCAAATCGACAGACTTCCGAGAGAGCAAGGCTAGGAGGAGAAGGGACGAATGAAAGACCATCAATGTCCATACGGGGGGGAGTTCGGAATTGATTTCTTGGAACTGGAGGAATGCAAAGATTGTGAGTGGACGTATGAGTGCGGGGACGCCTGCTTCGGTGGACTGGATGAAGAGGTTGAGGCTGACTGAAGACTGCTTCAGCTGATCAGGACATTCTTGCCTAACTAAACCATTCATCCTGCCCACGTATTTAAGGCGAGAGGTTTCATAGCCCCTTCTCACCTATCTGCTTTCAAGGAAGACCGTTTTCTGTCCTTGCGCCAGCTTTTTGGCCAAAATTTTAAGAAATAGTCGACTTTTCCGCTAACTAAAAAGATATGGTCAGGTACCTCCGGGCAGAGCCGGAGGGTTGAGAATGTGAACCGCTCAAAGCGGTTGAAAACGTGCGCCACCTAAAGGTGGCAACTATTTGAACAGCCGTAGTAATGGGAGTCCCCCGGCAGAGCCGGGGTTTTACCCGTGATTATTATTCATCAAACCACTTGCGAAAGTGGCGCCCCCGGGAACCCCGGAGGCTAAAATCGACCCCGGGGTTTAGTGGCCGCGAGCCATCCTGTCAAGTCGCGTCCATGCCAGGACACATGAAGACTTCGCGTTGAGTTCACCCTTTATTGCTATTCCGTCAGAAATCGCTCCACGTTTGCTTTCTCTTTCAGTTTTTCAACATACAGCCCCACTTCTTTCTGAATCTCCTCCTGCCTCAGATATTGCTTTAGTCTGTCTTTAACGTCCTCGTAGGGGATTGTCGTCTCGGGTTGCTTGTCGGTAACTTCAATCAAGTGGTATCCGAACTTCGTCTCCACGATGTCGCTTACTTCACCTGGCTTTAACGCAAAGGTCGCTTCTTCAAAAGGTTTAACCATCTCTCCCCGCTTGAAGGGGCCCAGGTTCCCGCCATTGGCGCTGCTGGGGCATTGGGAAAACTCTTTGGCAAGGGCAGCAAAATCTCCACCTTTGTGCAGTTTCTGCTGAACATTTTCAAGTCTTCTACGCGCCTCGGCCTTCGCCGTCTCATCCGCCCCGGGATCGACCTTAATCAGTATGTGCCTGGCGTGTAACTGCTCGGGTTGTTTGAAAAAGTCCGGATACTTATCATAGTAGGCCTTGACGTCCTTGTCGGCAACGTTGACCTTCTGACCAAATTCCTTGTCGATCAACTGTTGAATCGCCCTCTCCTCCGAAAACTGAAACCTCATGGCGGTCTCAGAAAGTTTCATTCTAGCCAACGATTTCCTCATCTCGGCTTCACTGGGAAATCGCTTCTTCAATGCATCTATTTCCTCGTTAATGACCGCCTCTTCAACCTTGATTCCCTGCCTTTGACTTTCCTGATAGAGTAACTCCCGGTCGATGAGATTCTCAAGGGCTTGCTTCTTCATTTCTGTCAACTGAGAACCACTGAGGCCCTTCCCAGCCCTTGAAAGCCGTCCCTGAACACTGGCCATGAGCCTATCAAGCTCTGCGCGGGTAATCGCCGATCCGTTAACCAACGCAACGTCATCTTTCGATACTCCTTTTTCTGCTGCGGCCAGCAGCGACGCAACGGATACCAGAGCCAAAGTCGTCAATACGACCAGCAACCATTTTCTGCATGTTACCTGCATCCAAGCCCCCCTTCCCACATTTATTAGTTTGGACAGTATGGAAGAAACAGCCTGTCGTGTCAAGGGAAGTGTCCTGCCTGTATCGCGAGGCTTACCGTTCCCGTGTAGTCCTCCGGGGAAAAGAGGCCGAGACATGTTGGATGTTGCGTTGGAGGTTGATTTGATGAACAAAAGGAGATATACGTCGCGGTGCTTGCTGTTGGAGGAAGGCCCATGAAAGACGAAAGAGGCTTATATTACTATCCTTTTCCACAGAACAAACGCGTGCGGATGTACGTGCGTGAAGTCGAAGGCGCCATCTGCTTCAGACTCTGGAATGCCGATGATCCAGAGCTTTGGAAGGAACACGGCTGGGTACCCTACGGCGCAATCAAACAGGCTGCGGCCATGTCCAAGTCCAAGCGCCATGCCTTTGATCCTAACCAAGCTTACGACGTGGAAGTGGCGGAGATGCTGCTTAAACAACGCGAGTAACTGGCAGCGTATTCCGAGGCAATGAGGTCCAAAAAAGGGTTAGAAAACCTCCATAACGTCCTGTTCTTGTGACTATGTTGCGGCTCTCCCAAGAATAAGGGGCGTCACCTTTGGCGCCTGTGCCGTCCGGCCCCCGTGCCTCAATGCTGCATATGACCGACTTGGCATTCGGCATCCTTCCAGAGAGCAAGAACCTTGTCAGCCTCCATAGCCAGTTCCTATAGGTCGCCCATCCAGGCGATAGGGCAGGTGCTTGATCCCTCCAGACTGTGGGATTTCACACAAACGCCTCAGATGTAGAAGTCTCCTTCAAACTCGTTGACCTCCCCCACCACATCGAATGCTTCGGTGCCGGACTTCTCAAACAGGACACCTCTGCCAAGGATGAACACACTGACTTCATCGCCCTTTTCGACCTCCACATTGGCCAACCTCATGGCATTGCAAATCGATTCGCCGTCATCTGTGCCTAATGATCAATAAAATTCGCGTGTCAGTTCCTTTCTGTCACCCGAACACGACTTCTTTCGAATTGCTGCACACCACCAGACTGGAACATGATGGAAGGATAGACACAAGAATGGATCCATGAAGTATGGAAACTGTCAGGCCTTTTTCAGTGTGTTAACGGGTCTAACCATCCCGTTCCTCTCTTGCCAGAGGCAGACACGACAACACAACGACCTTCGGAGCATTCCTCTACCTGCCCTCGAACCCGGCGAAGGCCCTCTCCAGAACTGCTCTCGTCTTGACAAGCTGCTCGCGTTGATAAGGATTCGAAGCATAAGAAGCCGCTTTATCAAGGTAACCCCTTGCCGCCCGTAGATCTGGTAGGGTTCCCTTGGTCAGTGCGATATGGGCTCTATGCAAAAGGACGACAAAATCTATGCCCTTCAAACGAGCCTGGACCTCGTTGCGCAGCGCCCCTGTCGGCGCATAGGATGCCGCCTGATGCAAATAGCCCTTGATCTTTGAAAAATCAGGCCCCCCGGGGTCGTTCAAGACCTCATCCGCCTTGCCCTGAAAATACCCGAAGGCTATGGGATAAACCTCTTCCTTCGAGTAGACATCCTGAACCGGACTGGGCATTTCCATTCCCTCCAGGTAAAGCACCGCTTCCTTGCCGATGGGCGCGAATTTTCCCCTCAGCACCTGAATCCCACCATCCACACCCTTGAGGTAAAACATGCCCCTGTTCGAAAAGCTCGTGCCAATAATAATAAGAATCAGAACAGCCAATGCGCCCAGGCCCGCCTTGATGGCCATACTCGTTGCGCCGCCTCCTGACGACACAACCGGAGGCGGAGGCTCGAACCCCGCCAAGCCCTCCGGACCAGCCGACGGCGCGGCGGGAGCTTCAACCGGCGCTGCTGCCTTCGCCGCTCCTGGCGGCGCTTCAACCTTGAGATCGAATCGCTTGAACAGCAAGCTTCTGATCCGTTTCGTCTCCTCCTCGTCGTATCCCGTCACAAACGGCGGCGCCTCAGGAAATCTCAACGGCGCCTTTGCCTCATGGGCCCCCTCACCCCCCCGCCCTTTGGCTGCCGTGGCGCCAAAATCTCTAAAAAGAACGTCCTTCTTCGACACCTTCGGTTTTCCTGGCCCTGCCGCCTTTTTGGCCTTCATCTTGGCCGAAGTTTTGGCCTCTGTCTTTGATCCCGCCGCCACGGCCACCTTTTCCTTGACCCTGGAAACTGACTTCGCCGGCGGTTTCGACTTCACTGCCGCCTTTCTCGCCTGAGCAGCCCCTTTTCCTGCCTTCCCCTGCTGTTTAGCGGCTTTCCTCTTGGGAGCCGCTACCCGGGCGGTTTTTTTAGATGCGACCTTGCTCTTAGAGGTTGACCCCTTTTTCTCAGTCGATTCCAGCAAATCCTTTCTTGCCATGAGAACCCCCCTGCGAGAATTAATGTGTTCAAAAAGGACATTCTTCTATACAAAATTGTACCTATCTTGTAAAGACACATTATGCAGAAACGTGAGGTGAACATGAGACAAGAAGTCATCGTGCGCTTTCCACCAAGCCCTACCGGCTATCTTCATATTGGCGGCGCCAGGACAGCGATATTCAACTGGCTCTTTGCCAAAAAGACAGGCGGCAAGCTGATCCTGAGGATTGAGGACACTGATGCACAAAGGTCTTCCGAGGAAGCGATTCAAGGCATTATTGAAAGTCTGGAATGGCTGGGCATTACTTGGGATGAGGGGCCTTATTTCCAGTCCCAGTTTGTGTCGGATCATTTGGCCGCCGCACACAAGCTCCTTGAAACGGGTCACGCTTACAAGTGCTTTTGTACAAAAGAGGAGCTCGACCGAAAACGGGAGCAGGCGCGTCAAAGCAAGGCGGCACTGCAGTATGACGGCACTTGTCGCCATTTATCACCTGAGGAGATTGCGAAAAAGGAAGCGGCCGGCATGCCATACACCATTCGTCTGAAGGTGCCCCGTGGCGAAGGGTATGTTAGTTTTCAGGACATCGTTTACGGCATTATCGAGAAAAAATATGAAGACATAGAAGATTTTGTCATCGTCCGTTCCAATGGGCAGCCTTTGTACATTCTTTCCAATGCCGTTGATGACATTCGCGACCGAGTCACGCACGTCATTCGGGGACAAGACGGCTTGGCAAATACGCCTAAACAAATCTTGATCTACAAGGCCCTTGGTGCACCGGTACCAAAATTTGCCCATATGTCCCTTACGTTGGACCCCAAAAAGGCAAAGATCTCCAAGCGCACCCACGGGGAACTGGTTGCCGTCCACTTTTACAAGGAACGCGGCTTCCTGCCATGGGCATTTCTAAATTATCTGACCCTTCTGGGCTGGTCCACCCCTAATTCGAGAGAAATCTTTTCCAAGGACGAACTGATCGATGCATTTTCGTTAGAAGGCATCAGTCGAGCCAATGCCATCTTTGATGTGAAAAAAGACGATCCGAAATTCTTTACCGACCCAAAAGCCATTAGTATCAATACCCACTATCTCAGGACGCTCCCCGTTGAAGAGATTGAGCCGTTCGTCAGGGAACAATTGGAAAAAGCCGGGATATGGGATTCTGAGTTTGAGGGGACAAAGCGTGACTGGTTCCTTCGGACAATCGAACTCATTCGAACTAGATACCATGTAACCACCGATTTTGCGACCCTGGGGCGAGCCTATTTTTCCGATGACTATCCCATGGAACCGAAGGCATTGAAAAAGAACGTCCTGAAGCACGAAGGACTGAAAGTGTGGTTTCCGATGCTGGCGGACAGGCTGCAAGGCATTGAAACATTCACAGTTGAAGAGGTGGAAAAGGTGATCCGTGAGATGGCTGACGAGCTCCAGATCAAAGCGGGGATATTGATCAACGCCATTCGAACAGCCGTTACGGGTCAATCGAAAGGCCCTGGCCTCTTTGATGTCCTTATCATCGTGGGACAGCGTCGGGTGGTAGAGCGCCTGGACAAGGCTGTGAGATTCTTCGAGCAAACACCTGATGAGACATAGGCAACGCGATTGTACCCTTCGGTGGTCCTTTCCGTGGGCAGCGCCATCCTTGGCCGTTTAACTTACCGTTGACATGATGACAACAAGGTGGTCTTACGCACGATCTGTCAGAAGGATGAAGAGATGAAAACCGAAAGTGTGCCCGAAAAAATCAATATGACCCTTGCCAACAAAGTGACTCTGGCACGGATTATCCTCGTTCCCGTTTTCATCGTATTCACGATTCCCGATGCCATTTGGACCAGGTTTGTCGCTGCCTCCATCTTCGTCCTTGCCTGCGCCACAGACCCTTTGGACGGGTACTTTGCTCGCAGCCGCAGCGAGGTCAGTGTGCTGGGGACTTTTCTCGACCCCTTGGCCGATAAACTGCTCACCATGAGCGCATTTATTGTCTTGGTGAAGTACCAAATCGTGGCCGCGTGGATGGCCATTATTATCGTCGGCAGAGAGGTTGCCATCACTGGGCTCAGGGCTATCGTCTCGCAGCAGATGGGAGCTGTTATCGCGGCCAACCGATGGGGAAAAATAAAGACATTGGTGCAAATGGTCGGCGGCAGCATCCTGCTCTTTATGATCCCTTCTGGCCAGTACAGTCCAGAAGTCAGCTTAAGGCTGCCCCCGGTGGCCAATCTCATTATGTCCGTTATACTTGCTGCCACGGTTTGGTCTGGATGGGTGTATGTGAAGGAATGCATGCACTACTTCAGGAAGACGTAGGTTTCTTGAACCGCAGAAGCGCCCCTTTCCCTGTGCCCGTAGGAAGAAGATTTCTCACTGCAAAGGCCCTGACCGAGACGGTTTAAAGGACCTTCCAGCTTTTCTTGCCCCACTTTTGCTGGTGTATCGGGTAGTTAAAACACCCTCTCAGCCTTCTCGGCCGCCCCCCATTATTGGCACAATTAGTGCATACCAACCATTTGATACATCCGAATCATTAGCAACACGAACAGGCATGGCCAATTGATCAGACCCGGTGGGAGGCGGGCAACCCATTGCAGCCCTTCGTCGTTGGTTCATCACGGAAGTTTAATGCTCCCTGCAGTTTGAAGACTCCCCGCGGCAAGCCACGGGGAATCTTCACCGCAAGGAACACGACTCATTTTATATACGGTCGCTAACCCCGCCGCAAGCGGCGGGGAATGCGCTCCCTTAAACGGTTCAACAAATCGGGACGGGCAATGGGGCGCCCTTTTAGGGTTCAAGAGAGATTACCCTAATGATTCACTGATGCCTTGCCGATATGTAAAATCAAGAGCGTTTTCCAACCACACAGGAGCACATCATGGAAAAGGCGTTTTTTTCAACCCCTGAGCTAGCCCGGTGGCTTGGTGTCTTTCATACGACCGTCAGACGATGGGTCGAGCAGGGCAAGATCAAGGGTATTCGGGTGGGAAGAAACTACAAGATACCCGCAGAGGAAGTGGTCCGGTTATTAGACGATCATGAAATACCCCTCCCTGAAATACTCACCACACATAAACGCCACCGAAAAACCGCCGCTAACGGTCTATCCCACCATGCGCACCCCACAGGTTCCATCTTGCAGAAGCTATTGATTGTTGACGAGATAGAAGATCCCGCCATCATAAGCCGCGGAAATGCTATCCTCGTTGCCAACCAGGCCTTTGCTGATTTGGTGGGCTATAGCCAGACAGATTTGATCGGTCTTGACATTGCCGAGGTCATGGATGAGTCTTCCGGCAAGCGACTCATTGCCTTTGCCAAACGGCGCTTGGGCCATCCCAAAAAAAGCCCCTCATACTCTGTTGTCCAGCTGAAGGCTGCCGGGACACGAAACAAAAAAGCCAAAATTACGGTTGCCTCCCTGAATCACATAAAAGACGTTTTTCTCCTGATCATAAAAGTGGGCTGAAAACATCCTGTCTTAGGGGCTCTCTTGTTTTTCAGAAAGCCCTCATCATGCCCCTACCTCCGGTTCTTCCGTGCTTTTTCGATCTTGTCCCATGAATTGCGCAGCGACACCGTCTGATTGAACACGAGTGCTCCTGGAGAATAATCAACGGTATCGACACAGAAATAGCCGTGTCTTTCAAACTGGTATCGACTCCCTGGTGCAGCGCCTGCCAGACTGGGTTCAACGCGGCACGAGGTCAACGTCTCCAACGAGTTGGGATTCAAACGGGTTTTGAAATCAGGCCCATCCTTTTCACCGCCCGGGTTGGGGGTCACGAAAAGACGATCATACAAGCGCACTTCAGCCTCGAGAGACTGGGCAGCCGAAACCCAGTGCAGCGTTCCTTTGACCTTGCGCCCGTCCGGAGACCCACCCCCTCGTGTTTCCGGGTCATAAGTGCAGTGCAGCTCGACCACTTCGCCCGTTTGCTCATCCTTGACCAACCCGACGCAGGTGATGAAATAGGCGTATCGCAGCCGCACCTCACGACCCGGCGCTAAACGGAAAAACTTCTTGGGCGGATCTTCTCGGAAATCGTCCCGTTCGATGTAGAGCACTCGTGAAAAAGGCACCTTTCGTCTTCCCATAGTGGGATCCTCTGGATTGTTCACGGCCTCCAGTTTTTCAACCTGATCTTCTGGATAATTGTCTACGACGACCCGAAGAGGATCCAACACCCCCATCACACGCGGCGCCCGTCGATTCAAATCTTCGCGGACGCAATGTTCAAGCAAGGCCATATCGACCATGCTATCTCTTTTGCCTACGCCGATGCGTTCACAGAAGTTTCGGATCGACTCTGGTGTGTAGCCACGTCTTCTCAAACCCGTTAGCGTGGGCATCCGTGGATCATCCCACCCCGCAACATGCCCCTGGTCCACCAATTCCACGAGCTTCCGCTTGCTCAACACGGTGTAGCTGAGATTGAGGCGAGCAAATTCGATCTGCCGTGGATGACAATCTACATGCAACGCGTCAAGCACCCAGTCGTACAGCGGCCGATTGTCTTCAAATTCCAGGGTACAGATGGAATGGGTAATCCCCTCGATGGAATCCGAAAGGCAATGGCTGAAGTCGTACATGGGATAAATGCACCAATTGTTGCCCGTTCTATGATGTGCCGCCCGTCGGATTCGGTAGAGGGTCGGATCTCGCATATTCAAATTTGGAGATGCCATATCAATCTTTGCTCGCAAGACGTGGGAACCGTCCTCGAATTCTCCTCTCCGCATCCCCTCGAACAAGTCCAAATTCTCTTCCACCGAACGGGTTCGATAAGGACTGTCCTGGCCGGGCTCCGTCAGGGTGCCACGATATTGCCTGATTTCCTGAGCATTCAAGCTGCAAACATACGCCTTGCCATCTTTGATTAACTGGAGGGCGTATTCATATAAGCGGTCAAAGTAGTCGGATGTATAGTACAAATGATGACCCCAATCAAACCCAAGCCATCGAACGTCTGCCTTAATGGACTCCACGTATTCCACTTCTTCCTTGCATGGATTGGTGTCATCGAACCGCAAATGACAAACCCCGCCTGCGTTTTCAGCGGCGATGCCGAAGTTGAGGCATATGGATTTGGCGTGTCCAATATGGAGATACCCG
>Ga0180433_10006163_pt1 | contig 15845 bp, 15 predicted proteins | sample SS_ome_8_FD_132980 | JGI IMG/M metagenome (GOLD analysis project Ga0180433, IMG submission 132980) | Hypersaline lake sediment archaeal communities from the Salton Sea, California, USA - SS_1_D_1 metaG | ecosystem: Environmental > Aquatic > Non-marine Saline and Alkaline > Hypersaline >... | reverse complement strand
CCGCCGAAGGCGGTGCAGCCGGCCGAGATCGCCACCTACAACGACCATCGCCTCGCCATGGGGATGGCGGTGGTCGGCCTGGCCGTCCCGGGCGTCCGGATTGCGGGGGCCGAGTGTGTCGGCAAGACGTATCCCGGCTTCTTCGAGGACTTGGCCCGCCTGGCGGAGGGGGGAGGGACGTGAAAACGTTCAGCCCCATCGCGGCGCTGGCCCTGCTCTGTGCGGTCCTGGCGGCGCCCGGGTGCCGGGGCCGATGGCGCCTGGGGGCCGACCAGACCCGCCGCGACGTCTACGTGAACCTGATGACCCCGCTCCAGCGGGCCAAGTACCGGCACATGGAGGCCGCGGGCAAGCCGGTCAGCCTGCGTCTGGCGTACCTCCAGGAAATTGGAGTTTATCAAACGTGGGCCGAACAGCCGAAAGAGACCCAGGAGGCTATCCTGCGCCGGGAGGTGACCGAGGGCATGACGCCCCTCCAGGTGCGGATGGCCTGGGGGCGACCGGTCGAGCGGCGAGACGTGACCCAGCCGGCCGAGCGGGCCGCAGGCCACGAACGCACCATCTGGGAATACAAGATCCGCTCCCAAGGAATCGGCGGCAGCCAGTATGAGCGAAGCGTCTGCTTCTACGATGGTCACGTCCTCTGGGTCCGCGACAGCGGATAGCCCACCGCCCGCCGATGCGCTGCACCTCTTGCTGGTGACCTCCCGTCCCGGTCTGGCCGACCGCCTCCGCCGAAGGCTGGCCGAGGTGCCGGTCCAGGTCAATGCCGCCGACATCGCAGTCCCGCGCGGTGTATCTTCCGCCTTCGTCCCAAAGACTATGGCGGACAGGCCTGATGCACCGCGCGCGGCGGCGAATGGCGCGGCGGGTGTGGCCCGGCCGGCTTGCCCGGCCGGGAGCGCGGCCCACCGGGGCGGACAAGCCGCCCCGGCCACACGCCAAGCCACCCTGGCGGCCGAGGCCGACGCGGTCCTGGTCGATCTCGCCGACGAGGACGCGCCTGCGACGGACCGGGCTCTCGCCCTTGTAAGGCGGCTCGGTGAGGGACCGGCGCCGGTCCTGGTCCTCGGCGTCCCGTCCCGTGCCGAGCGCCTCGCGCTGTACGAGGCGGGAGCGGCGGGGTTCGTTCGGATGAACGCGGACCCGGAGGAACTGTCGGCCCGGCTGCGGAGCCTGGCGGGGACCCAGCGCCGGGCCGCCCGCGCCGTCAAGCGGCTGCGGGACCATTCGCGGCACCTGGACGAGCAGTTGCGTCTGGCGCAGCGGCTCCAGCAGGATTTTCTGCCCCGCCGGTTGCCGGGCATGGCCACCGGCCGCTTCGCCGCCCGCCTCGAACCCGCCGCCTGGGTCGCCGGCGACTTCTACGACATCTTCCGCCTCGACGAGCAGCACGTGGGGTTCTACGTGGCCGACGCCGTCGGTCACGGCATCCCGGCGGCGCTGTTGACGGTGTTCGTCAAGAAGTCGCTCCGGACCAAGCACATCCAGGGCAAGCATTACGAACTCATTCCGCCGGACGAGTCGCTGCGGCTGCTGAACCGCGACCTGCTCTCGGCCGAACTTCAGGAGACGCCGTTCATCACCCTGGTCTACGGCCTGTACAACGAGGCGACGCGGGAGGTGGTCTACGCGCGGGCCGGCCACCCGGAGCCCTTGCTTCTGGGGTCCGAGGCCGGCCTCGAACCGCTCGGTCGGCCGGACGGTCCCCTGCTCGGCATCTTCCCAAACGCCGAGTTCGAGGCCTGCCGGCGTCGGCTGGAGGTTGGCCAGCGGATGCTCCTCTACAGCGACGGGGCCGAGCGCGTGGGCCCCGGCCGGCGGGCCGACCCCGCCCGGCTGCGGGAGGTCATCCAGACGGCCGCCCTCCTGCCCGTGGAGGCCCTGCTGGAGGCCGTCCTCGACGCCGTCCGCGGCGCCACCGAAGGCCGGCACTTGGCCGACGACGTCACCCTGGTGGCCTTGGAAGTGACCGGCGGCGAGGACGGGTGAGCGTTTCGGGCCGACGTCGTCCGAGCCGCCATCGTGAGATGGCGGGTACTTTCAGCCGCCGAGGTCGCTTGGCGCGCCGAGCCCGCACCTCACCGCCGGGTACCCGCGACCTCACGATCGCGGCTCGTTGGTTGCGACGTTGACACGTCCCGTCAGCGGTCTATAATCGTCTCTTCCGGTGGATGGCGCGGTTGCGAGCCGCGACCTTTGGTCGCGGGTATCTTTGCCCGCCAGACCGTTTATTGGGCGGATGTCGCGGTGGCCCAGGAGGCCCGCCGCGCGGTATGTGATGAATCCAGCGTGGTGGCCCCGCCTTCGGCGGGTAAGCTTCCCAAGCCACCACGCCTGAGAGAAAATCGCGGCGGCCGGAGCCGAGGGACACCCATGGACCGCAACGCCCTGCGCGACAAGACGGAGGCCCTCAGCGAGCGCCTCGAGGCGCTTCGGGACTCTCTTTGACGCCGACGCCAAGACCGACCGCCTCGCTCGTATAGAGCAGCAGATGGCCTCCCCCTCCTTCTGGGACGACCGGGAGCGGGCCGGGCGCACCGTCCGCGAACTCAAGGCCCTGAAGGCGACCGTCGAGCCGGTGGAGGCGATCGGCTCCCGGCTGGAAGACGCCCGCCTCATGCTGACCCTGGCGGAGGAGGAGGACGACGATTCCGGCCTCCCTGCGGCCGCGGACGACCTGGCCGACGCCGAGAAGCGGCTCGACCGGCTCGAGTTCCTCTCCCTGCTCTCGCGGCCGGACGATGCGAAGAACTGCTACCTCTCGATCCACGCCGGCGCGGGCGGCACGGAATCGTGCGACTGGGCCGCCATGCTCCTTCGCATGTACACCCGTTACATCGAGGGGGCCGGATGGGAGGCCGACGTCGTCGACGCCACCGAGGGCGAGGAGGCCGGATACCGCAGCGTCACCCTGCGGGTCGTCGGCCCGTACGCGTACGGATACCTGTCGGCCGAGGTCGGCGTGCACCGGCTGGTTCGCATCAGCCCGTTCGACGCCCAGGGCCGCCGGCACACCTCGTTCGCCAGCGTCGACTGTCTGCCGGAACTCGAGGACGCCGGCGAGGTCGAGATCGACGAGGGCGACCTGCGGATCGATTTCTTCCGCGCCACGGGTGCGGGCGGCCAGCACGTGAACAAGACCGATTCGGCCGTCCGCATCACCCACGAGCCGACCGGCATCGTCGTCCAGTGCCAGAACGAGCGAAGCCAGCACCAGAACCGCCGCACCGCCATGGAGATGCTGCGGGCACGGCTGAAGCGGCTCGAGGAACAGCGGCGCGACGAGCAACTCGCGAAACTCTACGGCCAGAAGGGCGAAATCGCCTGGGGCAACCAGATCCGCTCCTACGTCCTCCAGCCCTACACCATGGTCAAGGACCACCGGACGGACGCCGAGACCGGCAAGGTCCAGGACGTGCTCGATGGAGACCTGGATGCGTTTATCGAAGCGGAACTTCACCGCCGCGCCGCCGCACGTAGCGGGACGGGCTGATCCGGCGTACGCGCAGAAGCGCGGCGGGTCTCCGCACCCGCCGCGCTGGCGCACGATCGCCGGTTGGCGCACGTCGGGTACGGAGACCTGCCGCGCATCAGGTGGCCTCACTGTGCTGCTCCTCGCCGCGCTGGCCGCCCTCCTCGCCGGCTGTGAGGCCGAGCCGCCGCCGGAGGCCGAGGGCCGCGACGTCGTCCGGCCCGCGCTCGGCTTCGCCATCGACGTGCCCGAGGGATGGACCTGGAATGACCTCTCCGGGGACATCGTCCTCGAGATGCTCCCCCGCACCCCGGACACGGAAACGGACGAACCATCAGCGCCGGAGGACGAAGGCGCACCCGCGGACGCCGACGCCTCCCGGGACGACGCCGCCGAGCGCCGGCACCGGGCCCGGACCGGCCCGGTGATTCACGTGGCGGTCATCGACCGCGAAGGCATGACGCTGGCGGCCTGGGCCGATCAGGCCGTCGCCAGCAGCAAGGAACTCCAGGCGGACCTGGAGGTCCTCTCGCGCGGGCTGGCCCGGACGGCCGACGGCCGGGACGCCCTGGCTCTGGTCCTGAAGAATCCCCGCGGCCTGGAGCCGTTCGTTCAGCGACTGCGGCTGACGCTGACCGGGTCGCGTGCCTACGCCCTGATCGCCACCGCCCCGGAGAGCGATTGGCCGGCCGCCGAGGCCGCCGTCGAGACCTGTTTCGAGTCCTTCGTCGCGTGGTAGAAAGTCCATTTAGCCGCCGGGCCCGCCTTCGCCCTTTGGGCTACGGCGGGTAAACTTGCCCGGCGCGTCGCGCAACATGAGCCTGTGGTAAGAAGCCCATGAACCGCCTGACCGCCCTCATCCTGGCCGTTGCCCTCCTCGCCGCCCTGGCCGGCTGCGACGCGGGGCTGCCCGAGGAGGTGGCCGACTGCGATTACGTCCACCGCGAGGCCCGCTTCGCGATGAACCTGCCCCAGGGCTGGCGGGTCCGGGAATCGCGCGGGCCGGTCACGACGTTCGTCCTGGCGCCCGGCTCGGCGCCGGGGCGGGCCAACGTGACGGTGACGATCGAACCGGCCGGCCGGTTCCCCACGGCGGCAGCGCTTGCCCGCACCGCCGGAGAACGCCTCGGTCGGCTCGAGGGCCTGAAGCGTCTCGGCACGGAGGCGCGGACCCTGGCCGACGGCACCCGGGCCGTCACCGCCACCTTCGAGCACGCGGCCGCGGGCGAGCCCGTGCGTCAGCGGCAGATGTACCTGGTGGCGGGCGGGCAGGCGTTCACGGTCACCGCCACCGCCGCCCCGCCCGAGACGTTCGCCGACCGCGAGGACGCCTTCGAAATTGTGTTTCGCTCGTTCCGGGCGGCATGGTAGATAGGGGAGGTTTCATGGCGCTGGCGCGGTGGCCTTCCCAGGCCACCGCGGCCGGTCGAATGATGAGAAACGCGGCGGCCTGGGAAGGCCGCCGCGCCGGCACCCCCGGCGAGACCGGTTCCAAGAACTCCCGGCGGGCTGGACCAAGAAAGGAACGGATGGACCTGGACGCCCTGAAACGCGACGACCCCGAGACGGCGGACCTCGTCGCCGCCGAACACCGGCGCCGCCGCGAATCGCTCGACCTGATTGCCAGCGAGAACGTGTGCCCGCGGTCCGTCCGCGAGGCCGCCGCCTCCCTCCTGACCGACAAGTACGCCGAGGGCTATCCCGGCCGACGATGGTACGGCGGGTGCGAGGTCGTCGACCGGGTCGAGCAACTGGCGGTCGATCGCGGCAAGGCGCTGTTCGGGTGCGAGCACATCAACGTCCAGCCGCACAGCGGCAGCCAGGCGAACATGGCGGTTTACTTTGCCGCCCTCGAACCCGGCCAGACCATCCTGTCGATGGACCTGGCCCACGGCGGTCACCTGACGCACGGCAAAGAGGGCAACTTCAGCGGATGGTTGTACCACGTAGTGCATTACGGCGTCAGCGCCGAGACCGAGCAAGTCGATTACGCCCGGCTGGCCGACCAGGCCCGCGAGGTCCGACCGGCCATGATCGTCGGCGGCGCTAGTTCGTATCCCCGGGCCGTCGAGGTGGATCGCCTTGCCGAGATCGCCCGCGACGTCGGCGCCCGCCTCCTGGTCGACATGGCCCACTTCGCCGGACTCGTGGTGGGCGGCGTCCACCCGGACCCGGTCCCCGTGGCGGACTTCGTGACGGCCACCACGCACAAGACGCTCCGCGGTCCGCGCGGCGGGCTGGTCCTTTGCAAGGCCGACTGGGCACGCCGCATCGACCACACGGTCTTCCCGGGCATCCAGGGCGGCCCGCTGATGCACCTGATTGCCGGCAAGGCGGTGGCCTTCGCCCTGGCCGGCACCGAGGCGTTCCGGGCCTACCAGCGGCAGGTGGTGGCCAACTGCCGGGCCATGGCCGACGAACTCGCCTCCCTGGGCTATCGCATCGTTTCGGGCGGCACGGACACGCACCTGCTGCTGGTGGACCTTCGGCCGAGGGGCATGACCGGCGAGCAGGCGCAGCGGCAACTCGAAGCCGCCGGCCTCGTTCTCAACAAGAACGCCATTCCGTTCGACGACCGACCGCCGTCCGACCCGTCGGGCATCCGCATCGGGACGCCCTCGATGACAAGCCGCGGCGTGGCCGAGGACGGCGTCCGGCAGGTGGCCCGGTGGATCGACCGGCTTCTCTCGGCCGAGGACTTGGAGACGGAGGCGGCGCGGGTCCGGCCGGAGGTGGCCGACTTCTGCCGCTCCCACCCGCTGCCGGAATGAGCCGCTACCGGACGCTGCCAAATTCGTCGTGAGCCGCGGGCTTTGCCCGCGGCTACCCTCCGGAGTGGTAAACGCTACCGCAGTCGAGGATGCCCGCGACCGGAGATCGCGGCTCAAGGCAGCGCCCGATCGCGGCTCACGCCTGGAGCACCCGCCATGGCCCGCGAGATCGGAGACGTTCTCTTCGACGCCGACGCCATCGCCCGCCGGGTCCGCGACCTGGGCCGACAACTCACCGAGACCTACCGTGGCCGCGAGCCCGTCCTCGTGGCCATCATGAAGGGATGCGTCCTCTTCCTGGCGGACCTCGTGCGGGCCTGGGACGGCCCCATGGACCTGGAGTTTATCACCGCCGAGTCCTACGAGGGCACCGAACCGGGCCAAGTCCGCCTGGCGGTGCCCGACGGTTTCGCCGACCGCGTGGCCGGCCGGCCCGTCCTGGTGGTCGATGACATCTTCGACACCGGCGCCACGCTGGAGGCGGTGCGAGAGACCCTGACCCGCTTGGGCGCCGAGGAGGTCCGCACCGTCGTCTTCCTCCGCAAGCACGGCCCGGAGGGCGCGGCGGCGGCCCAGGCGGATAGCCGCCGCCGGCCCCAGCCGGACTGGGTCGGATTCGACGTGCCGGACCGCTTCCTCGTGGGCTACGGCCTGGACCTGGACGGCCGGTACCGCAACCTGCCGTACGTGGCGGCCGTGCGGGACGGCTGAGGGGCGGAAGGTAGCGCGGTGGGGCTCCGCACACACCGCGCAAAAACGTGTTGAGCCGGCGACGGGACGTCGCCGGCTCAACGGGCGCGGAATCGCGGCTGGTACTCCAGACCCGCCGCCCTATACCCTCCGAAATTGTCACCCCCTCTCAATTCCCCTTAAGACCCCGCTAGGCGGGGGTCGATACAGAAAGAGCGCGGGCCTGTAGAAATCGCCGACCGGAGGTCCACCTCGTGCCGGAATCCGAACTCCAGACCCTCCAACACGAACTTGCCGAGGCACGGTCACGGGCCGAGCGGATGGAACAGTCGCTCGTGGAGTCGCAGCGGCTTGCGACGATCGGCCAACTGGCCGCTCAGATGGCCCACGAGTTCAAGAACATCCTCATGATCGTCATGGGACGGGCCGCCTACGCCCTCTCGGAGAACGATCCCGCCCTGACCGAGAAGGCCCTGAAGACGGCGGTGGACTGCGGACAGCGGGGGGCCGACATCGTCAAGGGCATCCTGCTGTACGCGAACGGCCAGCAGATGGAAAGCCGAATCCTACCCGCCGACCACCTCATGGACCAGGCCCTGGCCCTCATCGAGTGGGCGCTGCCGAAGCACCACGTCCAACTCGTCCGGCAGTACGAGACCAGCGCGCGGGTCCGCGTGGTGCCCGTCCGGATGGAGCAGGTGCTTCTGAACCTGGTCCTCAACGCGCGCGACGCCATGAAACCCGACGGCGGCCGGCTCACCGCCGTCGTCGAACCCGACGAGACGCCCGGCTACGCGGCCCTGCGCGTCCGCGACACGGGCTGCGGCATCCCGGCCGAGCACGTCGAGCACATCTTCGACCCGTTCTTCACCACCCGGCCTCGCGGCGAGGCGCCATCCGCGGGCGAGGGCGGCACGGGACTCGGACTGCCCGTGGCCCGCGACCTCGTCCGCCAGGCGGGCGGCGAAATACACGTGAACTCGGTCCCCAACGAAGGGTCCACCTTCTCGGTCCTCCTGCCCCTCGTCGAGGAGTCCGAGTAGGCCGCGCTACGGAATATCTGTCACCCGGAGGGAATGGCTGGCGGGGCGCGCCCCCAGGCGTGCCCCGCGTTTTTTTGCGCCGGCAGCCGGCTCCAGCAGCGCGGCGGCGAAACTATTTCTCCGCAATAACGCCCCCCACCCCGCGTTCAGATGAACGAACGCGGTGGACGTGCCATCGCACACGCACAATGGGAAGGCCCGGCGCCGTTCGTCAACCGCTTCGCCGGGCCGGTCAGAGACGAAAGGAAGACACGATGACCGCACGCACGCTTCTTGTGGTGGCGGCAGCCGGGGCGATGCTCTTTGCCGCCGCGCCGCTGCTGGCCCAGCCGGAGGACCCGCCGCCCGGTCCCGGTCCGGCGTTCGGTGGACCTGGAGGCCCCGGCGGCCCCGGCGGACCAGGGCATCGGCCCATCCCGCCCCAACTGCGCGAAAAACTCCTGGAGAAGTTTGATGCCGACGGCGACGGGCGCCTCAGCCCTGAGGAACGCAAGGCCGCACGCCAGGCCCATCGCGACAGGATGAAAGAGCAGCACGAAAAGATGCTCGAAAAGTTCGACGCCGACGGCGACGGCAAACTCAGCAAGGAAGAACGGAAGGCGTGGCTCGAGTCGCTGCCCGAACCCGTCCGCAAGCGCATCGTCGCGCACCACAAACGCCGCCAGAAACTCCTCGAGACGTTCGACGCCGACGGCGACGGGCACCTCTGTCCCGAGGAACGCCGGACCGCCCGCGAAGCGTTCCGTGAGAAGATGAAAGAGTGCCGCCGGAAGGTGCTGGAGAAGTTCGACGCCGACGGCGACGGGCACCTCTGTCCCGAGGAACGCCGGACCGCCCGGCAGGCCTGGCGCGAGCGCATCCAGGAACGCCGTGGCCAGCCCGGCGAACGCCCGCGCTGGGGACCCCGCGGGCCCCGCCGGCCAGGGCCCAGGCCCGGACGGAGGCCCGGCTTCGGCGGTCCCGGCGGCAGATGGTAACCGGCACGAGACGGTCGGCACGATGGAGGGCGCGTTTGGCGCGGCGGGTCTCCGTACCCGCCGCGCACGACGCGCCCTCTTCGCCCGGTACAGGTTCCCGGCCATGAGCGAAGCGAATGGCCGGGCGTAAGCGCCGGGCGGCAAGCAGCGGGGTTGCTTCAGCCCTGCGCCTCGATCGTGCCGCCTGAGTGGATGACGATGTCCGCCCGGGCCCGGTGCTCCTGGACGATGCCGTGCTCAATCTCCAGGATCTTCTCGGTGAACGCGTCCATCACGTCCCGGCCGCGCGCTGCCCGGTCCGCCAGGGTGTCGCGGTAATCGCGGTCGATGAAAACCTTCGTGTCGGCGAACTCAAGCAGTGTGCAGTAGGTGCCCTCGGCGATGAGGACCCGCAGGCCCGCGAGCGGCATGACCTCGTGCTCGAACCGGGCCTCCTGGTACACGGCCACGGGTTTGTAGATGTCGGCGGCGCCCTCCTTGAAGGCGCGGAGGTGGGCATCGAGGTAATCGAGTTTGACCTCTCTCGGCCCGACGAGGTCCAGGCACTTTCGGCGCAGGGCGTCGCATTCGCGGGACATGTAGATGAAATAATCGTCCGCCTGGAGGATGCCGGCCGAGAGGCCCTCGGCCTCCAGGGCGTCGGCCAGGGCGGTGGCGATCTCCGACTTGCCCGACCCCGACTCCCCGCCCACCGACACCGTGTGCCGGGCGCCGAGCCGGTCGCGGTACGCCTCCACGATGGCCCCGGCCGCCGACCGGTGCCAGGCCTTGACCACGATCTTGTCGTCCTTCATCGTCGGGCGTCCTCCAGGATGTCGGCGTACTGGCGGTTGAGGCGCTGGGCCACCTTCTGCCAAGTGTACCGCTCGCGGACCTTCTGAAAGGCCGCCTCGCCGAGGCGTCGGCGAAGGGCCGCGTCGCCCAGCAGCCGGACGAGCGCTTCGCGGACCTCGCCGGTCTCGTACGGGTCAACCAGCAGGCCGTCCGTGCCGGCGTCGAGGATTTCCGACGCCCCGCCGTTCTTCGAGGCGACGACGCCGAGCCGGCCGGCCATCGCCTCCAGGATGACAATCGGGAGAATATCATAGGTAGATGTGTGTGCATACACGTCCGCCAGCCAGAAGTAGGGCGGCATGTCGCGGTTACCCACCGGCGGGTGCAGGATGACCCGGTCCTCGATGCCGGCCTCGCGGACGCCGCGCTCGAGCCCCTCGGCGAACTCGCCCTCCGTCCACCCGACCAGCAGGAACCGGACCGGGCCGGCCCGGGCCTGCTCCAGTGCCTCCAGGACGGCCGGGGCGGCGGCGAGCAGTTCGCGCTGGCCCTTCCGGGGATCGACGCGGCCGGCCTGGAGGACGACCGCCTCGTCCTCGGCGAGGCCGAGTTGGCGGCGGAGGTCGGCCGCCTTCGTCTCGTCGCGGGGATGGAAGTCGGCGAGCAGGATGCCGTTGGGGATGGCCCGGATCTGCTCCCGCCGCGCGCCCTCGTAATGGGCGAGGAGGTACTCGCCTTCCTCCTCGGTCAGGGGGAAGATGCGGCTGGCGCCCGGCAAGGCCGACTCCTCGTGTTCGATGCGGACCGAGAAGGCGTACTCCTTCTCCAGTTCCTCCTCGGAGGCCTCCTGCATGGCCAGGCAGTTGGCCCGCTTCCGCCGGCCCAGCGAGTGCGTGGTCAGGCAGTACGGCACGTCCCAGCGCTCGGCCAGGTGATGGGCCGAGTACCACCCGTCTGCGTAGTGCCCGTGGACCAGGTCGTAGGCCAGACCGTGACGGTCGGCCCAGGCGACGACCTCGTCCACGAACTGCTGAATCGGGCCGGACCAGAACCGCTCCTTGGGGATGTACGTCTCCGGGTCGCCGCAGAGGCACCGGATGAGTCGGACGCGTTCGCCCAGGTGGACCATCTCGGGTTCGCCGGTCTCCATGCGGGCGTAGATGTCGACGTGGAGGTCCGGGTCCGCGTCCGTCAGGGCGCGGGGGCAGTGGTACATCACCACGGTCTGCCCGCCCTGCGACTTGGTGCCGAGGCCCGGCGAACGGAGGACGTAGTCTGGCCAGCAGTGCGGCGAGACCCACAGAACCCGCATGGCTCGCTTCCTTACCGGGGCGACGATGGCCGTGCGGCACGATGCTACGGGGCCGGGCGCGGCCTGTCAAGCGGAGGTTCGGCCGGGGAGAAGCGGCCGTGCCACCGGGCCGCGCGCTCCGCGAGGTATCACAGTTAGCACGGCAACGCTGACTCGTGCGCGGCGGGTACGGAGACCCGCCGCGCAGCCCCGGAAAGCCCGTTTCCCGCGCGGTGGGGCCGTCCATACGGAGGCGTATACCGAGACCCACCGCGCGGGAATGCCGGCGTCGTTTTCTGAAACCCGCCCCCCCGCCGCGCATTAGAATGGACGACGTGAGCCGGCGAACCCAAGGAAACCGCATGGCCGACGCCCTCCCCTGGGATATCGTCCGCCGGGCCGCCCGGGGCGACCCGGCCGCCCGGCGCGACCTCGTCGAGCGGACCCTCGACGACCTCTGGCGGCTGGCCATGCGCCTCACCCGGCGCACCGACGAGGCCGACGACGTGACCCAGGAAACCTACGCGCGGGCCTTCGCCACTCTCGACGGCCTGGAGCCGGACGGCCGGTTCGAGGGGTACCTGGCCCGCATCGCGACCAATCTCGTCTTGGCGCGGTGGCGGAAGCAGCGGCCGACGGCCGCCGTCCCGGCCCACCTGCCGGACGCCGCGGCCGAACCCTGGCAGCAGGTGGCCCGCGACGAGGACGAGCGTCGTCGGCTGGCGGCCGTCTGGCAGGCGGTCGGCGAACTCGACCCGAAGCCGCGGGCGGCCGTCCTCCTCTTCTACGCCCAGGGCGAGTCCTGCGAGGCCATCGGCCGCCTCCTCGACGCCCCTGCCGGCACCGTCAAGACGTGGCTGCACCGCAGCCGGAACCGGATTCGCCGCCGGGCCGACGCGCTCCTGGCCGAGCAGCCGGCCCCGGCATCGCACGAATCGGAGGCCTGACATGACCCGTCCCAACGAATCCGCGCTGGAACGGCTCGGCGAGGGGGCCGACCTGCCCCCCGGCCGCCGGCGCACCCTGGTGGACCGGATCGCCCCCGCGGCCGAAGGGCCGCCGCAGGGGCGCCGGCGCCTCGCCGCCTGGTGGGTGGTGGCGGCGGCCGCCGCCATCGCCGTCGCGGCAGGGGTGACCCTCTGGGCCGCCCGGCCGGAACCGATCCCGCCGACCGCCCTCGTCGGCGACCTGCTCGGCCCGCTACCGAACCTGCCAGCGTCCGAACCCGCCCCGGCCGAACCGCAGGACGGCGCCTTACCCATCTCCGACGCGCTGGCCGTGGTGTGGGAGGACCTGGAAGATCCCCTGGCCATCGTCTCGCAGGCCGTGGAGGCCCCGCGGGCCCTGCTCGGCGACCCGCCCGCCGGACCCGCTCCGGCGGACGAACCCGACGTGACAAAGGAGAACTGACATGCGACACGCGCGACGCTTGATGACGACGGCGGTCCTCGTGCTGGCGGCGACGGCCTGTGCGGCCGGCGGCCTCCAGATGGCGGACCGCGTGCCCGCCCAGGCCGCCGCACTGGTCGAAATCGAGAATGCCGCCGGCCTCCGCCGGGCCCTGCTCGAGTCTCCGTTCTGGCAGGCCCTCCAGGAGACCGAGGCCGTCCGCCAGTGGAAGGCCAGCGAGCGGTACGCCCGCGCCCAGGAGCGCCTCGAGGCATTTCTCGAGCGGCTCGACATGGAGAAGGACGAGGCGCTGCGGCGGTACCTGGGCGGCAAGTGCGCCCTGGTCCTCCTGCCCTCCGGCGACCCGAAACAACCGTACGGCGTGTTCCTGACCGAGACCACCAACGCCGACGCCCGGCGACTCGTCGAGGCGGCCGGCGGCCAGGAGGTGGCCCGCCATCGCGACGTCGCCATCTGGGAGGTCCAGAAAGAGGAACACGTGGACCGGATGGCGTTTGCGGGCGGCGTGCTGATGCTGACCCGGCCCCGGGCGGACGAACTGCGGCAGGTGCTGGATGTGATGGTGGGCGGCGGGGCGGCGCTCGGCACCGAGGGCCACTTCGCCCGGGCCGTGGACGGCCTGCCCGAAGGCTGGCGCCTCCGCGCCTATGCCGCCAAGACCCCGCCTCGCCAGAGCCCCGGCGCCGTGGCCCTGTATCCCCAGGGCGACGACCGCGTGCACGCCGAGTGGCGAATCGTCAGCGGCGCCGGCGAGGTCGGTCCGAACCGGCCGGTGGCCCTGGACGGTCCCGCGTGCCTGCCGGACTCGGCCGTGGCGGCCGTGACCACCTGCTTCCATCCCCAGGCCATCTGGGAAAAGGTGCAGCAGAAGATGGCCGACCGGCCGGACGGGCAGGAGCGACTCCGCAAGGCCAGGATGTTCGTGCGCGGCTGGTTTCCGGGTCACCCGATGGAAGGCATCCTGGCGGGCTTCGGCCCGGAGGCGGCGGGGGCCCTCCTGAAGGGCGAGGACGGCGGGGCGCCCGGCCTAGTGGGCATGGCCCGCCTGACGCCGAACGGCCGGCCCGTGGCCCACGCCTTCAAGGACGGCCTGGGCGCCAAGGCCATGATCCTCGGGGCGCTCGGCCGGAAACGCGAAAAGCCCGTGCTGGTGAACGTCCGCGAGGAAACGTATCACAACGCCTCGATGCTCATCATCGAGGCGCCGGAGGCCATGACCAAGATCCTCGGCGACTGGGCCAAGGACATGGCCCTGACCGTGGCGGTGGCGGAGGAGTGGCTCATCGTCGGCACCACGCCCTCCGGCGTGAAGCGCACCATCGACACCGCCGCCGGCAACGGGACGAGTCTGGCCGACGCCATGACCGACGCCGGCGAACGGGTCCCGGCCGAGCCGGTCACCCGCTGGGGCGTGCTCCGCCCCGCCGAGGGGGCCGACATCGTCCTCGCCTGGGCCGAGAAACTGCTCGGCCGCGAGCGCGTCGAAAAAGCCAAGCGTTTGACCAACCTGGCCGAACTCATGGATCTGGTGAAACGCGTCCTCTGGCAGCGGATTGACGAACCGGAGGTCATCCGCGGGACGGCGGACGTGCAGGTCGTGGAGTAACCGTCCGCAGGCATAGCGCCGCTCACCCCCGACTCGTGGCGCGGTGGTTCTCGGCAACCACCGCGCCCGCCGGGGCCATGCTTCCGGCGCGGCCGTTCACCGGGGCCTCGGTCTACAGCCGGTCGTCCAGAGGCGGGAGACCGTCGTCCTCGTCCGGCTCCTCTTCGTCGGGATGCTTCCAGCGGTCGGCTTCGTCCATCTCGTCCATTTCCTGGCTCATGCGGCGGTAGAGTTTCTTCTGGATGGGCGCGATCTTCTTGTACTCCCGGATCGTCGCCATGTACGCCCGCGTCATGAGGTCCAGGCGCACGAGTTGCCACTTCATCAGGCACTCCGGCTCCTTGATGTTCGTCAGCGGGTTGCACCGCAGGCGGACGTTGCCCTGATCGTCGACCTCGCCGAACTCGCAGTCCTTGCATTGGAGCATGGTTGACCTCCCTTGACGATTCCATTTTACCGCAGAGCCCGCCGAGAACGCAGAGAAAAGCAAGGCAAAACAGTGTCAAAAACAACAGGGAAAACACAGATACGAAGGGCGAATTTCCCTGCGCCTCCGGCGCAGCCAGGTTCTCGCTGTTCTCTGCGTTCTCTGCATTCTCTGCGTGCTCTGCGGTAAAAACGGAATGGCAAAGAACTCTAGGACGGCGCGACGCTGCGCCGTCGGCGGGCGCCCAGGAGACCGAGGAGCATCAGGCACGCCGCAGCCGCGCATCCCCCGCCCACGCCAAATGCCACCGCCGGCCCGAACTGCTGGTACAGAACGCCCAACAGCAGGCTGGCGGGCAGCTTCGCGATGCCGTCCGCGAAGGCGTACAGCCCGTAGGCCGACCCGCGGACCTCGGGCCGCACGAAGTCCGCCACCACCGCCTTCTCCACGCCCTCGGTGAACCCGTAGAACAGGCCGTACGCGGCAAACAGCGTCCACGTCTGCCAGGCGTCCGTCGCGAAGCCGAAAAGGATGTACACGGCCGCATATATCGCCCAGCCGATTGCGAGCGTCCGGGCCCGGCCGATCTTGTCGGCCACGAACCCGCCCGGCAGGCTGAACGCCATCTTCGCCACCGACAGCACGAGGAACATGAGCGGCAGTTGCCAGGGGAAGTGCCAGGCGGCGGCCATCTCGGCACGCTCCACCTCCGTCAGGACCAGCGGGTAGTCCAGCACCTCGCCGGCACGAATCAGCAGGAACATGTCGGACGAGTTTCCCAGGGCGAAGACCAGCAGCGCTCCCAGGAACCACCAGAACTTGCGCTCGTAGCCGGCGCGAAGGTTGAAGGCGACTCGCCTTTTCGACTCGTTCGGCTGTTCGCGGACGAAGAGCAGGATAGCCCCCACCGCCAGCGCCGCCGGCGCCGCCGCCAGGACGTACATGAAGCGGAAGACGTCGGCCGGCTCCCAGCCGGCGCTCGCGGGTCTGGACCCGAGGTAGTCGAAGAGGACCGCGACGAGGAGCGTGCCGACCAGCAGCCCGACGACCGCCCCCGCGTGGTCCATCATGCGGTGGAACGAGAACGCCTTGCCGCGGTTCTTCCCGTCCACGACGCCGGCGATGAGGGCGTCGCGCGGGGCCGTCCGGACGCCCTTGCCGACCCGCTCCAGGCCCAGCAGCCCCAGCACGTGCCACGGCACGGCCGCCAGGGCGAGGACGGGCTTCACGACCGTCGAGATGGCGTACCCGAGGGCGACGAGCGGCTTGCGCCGGCCGACCTTGTCGGAGACCCACCCGCTGGCGAGTTTCAGGAGGCTGGCCAGGCTCTCCCGCAGGCCCTCGACCAGGCCGATCCAGACCGCCCCGCCGCCCAAGAGGG
>Ga0180433_10006162_pt1 | contig 15845 bp, 12 predicted proteins | sample SS_ome_8_FD_132980 | JGI IMG/M metagenome (GOLD analysis project Ga0180433, IMG submission 132980) | Hypersaline lake sediment archaeal communities from the Salton Sea, California, USA - SS_1_D_1 metaG | ecosystem: Environmental > Aquatic > Non-marine Saline and Alkaline > Hypersaline >... | reverse complement strand
TGCCAAGGCAAACATCTTTTCCTCGTCAAACAAATCAGCTCAAGAGGCACATGAGGCAATACATCCTACTGATGTCAATCTTACACCTGAAATGATTCGAGACTCTCTGGATGAAAGACAATATAAAATATATAAAATTATCTGGGAAAGGTTTATAGCATGTCAAATGGCTGATGCAAAATGGAATTACACATCCATATTAATCTCCGGTAACACTGCTGATAACGAAGAATTCATATTTCACGCTAATGGGCGTAGTTTGACCTTTGATGGTTATTATAAGGTACTCGGCGTACCCAATACCTTAGACGAACAGGTATTGCCTAATATGAATGAAATGCAGCCTATAAAGGCAATCGAAATTAATCCCGCACAATTCTTTACTGCGCCTCCCCCCAGATATACAGAGGCATCGCTGATAAAAAAACTCGAATCAGAGGGAATCGGAAGGCCAAGCACGTATGCACAAATTATCCATCTTATACAAAACCGAAAGTATGTGGAGAAACATGAAAAAAAATTCTACGCAACCGATCTCGGAATGATGGTTACTGATAAACTCATTGAGGCGTTCCCTGACTTAATGCAAATAGGCTACACGCGGGATATGGAGCATCAACTGGACAGCATTGAAGAAAACCATATTGATTGGCTCCAAATGCTCCAGAATTTTTATGGGCCCTTTCAACAAAGCCTTGACACAGCATATAAAAACATGGGACACGCTAAAGGCGAAACGCAACCTTCTCCTTATACCTGTCCACAATGCGGCAGTCCCGCGGTCTATCGTTTTGGCCGTAACGGTAGGTTCCTTAGCTGCTCTAATTATCCAACCTGTAAATATGCAGCCCCCATAGATCGAAATGGTAAGCCTGCATTACCTGAACAAACAGACATTGCCTGTCCCAAATGCGGTTCACCAATGCCACTTCGAAAAGGCCGTTTTGGCCCTTTTTTAAGTTGTTCAAATTATCCTGATTGCGATGGCATACTGAACCTGGATAAAAAGGGTGCTATTAAACCACCTAAGATTGCACCATTGTCAACAGATCTTAAATGCCCAAAGTGCGGCGCTCCTTTAAATCTTCGCCGCAGTAGTCGGGGTCCGTGGTTGAGCTGTTCCAAGTTTCCCAAATGTAGAGGGAGGATGGGCTGGGCCACCCTTGATAAAAAGACAAAAGACAAATGGGAAGAGGCCCTTAAAAGACATGAGAAATCTCATCCCCAGGTTGTCATATATAAAACAGATGGAAGCATCGCTGAGAAAAATTACAGGCCTCAGCGTCAAAGGCCGCCGGAGTAGGATAAAAAACACAAATTTTGGCTTAACAAGTCAAAAAATAAACTAAACTAATAGTTTAAATGTTCTTTTTCTTATGCAAATAGATACAAAATGGTAATAATTCGGGGCAATCGATTCCATAACAAAGGGTATAGGAATATCATGTAAAATTACTATCTTACACTCATGTTTCGTTGGTCATGTTCCACTGTGACCAAAGCCACCATTACCTCTATCTGTACTATCTAACAAATCCACCTCTTGGACCACAGCATGAGAAATTTTATTGACGACAATCTGGGCAATCCTGTCCCCTCTTTTAATACCAAAAGATTCCCTTCCAAAATTTATAGCAATTATACCAATTTCACCCCTATAATCAGAATCTACTGTTCCAGGCGAATTGACAATTCCAAGCCCATGCTTCAAAGCTAAGCCGCTACGGGGCCTTATTTGCAGCTCATAGCCCTTGGGAATAGAGACGGATAGGCCTGTTGGTATGAGTTGTATGTCTCCTGGATGGAGGATAATTTCCTTTTCAACGGCTGCCCTAAGGTCAAGGCCTGAGGACTCATTTGTTTGATAAGATGGTAATGGCAGGTTTATGTTGTTACGTAACCTTTTAACCTTTAGAATAATCCTACTCATAGAAAAAAACGTGAATTAAAGGTGAATCGATAATTCTGATAAGCTGTAAGGCTGCCTCGTAGTATAACTTTTTGAATTGTTATAAAAATAGATCATGTAAGAGTAACAGGGCTTAAATCAATGCTATCTTGATCTATTGGACCTAATACTGCTAAGGAAATATTACCCGGTATAAAAATTCTTCGAGCTGCTTCTAACACTTCGTTCCTTGTAACATCTTCAATATCTTTAATTAATTCTTCATATGGTACATATCTGCCGAAAACAAATTCATTTTTAGCAAGTCTCATCATCATGCTATCCATACTTTCCAGACCTAACAAAATTCCATCCTTAAGATACTCCTTAGCCCTGGTCAAATCAAGACCATCAATATTTTTTTCCTGAATCGTTTTTATTATAGATCCTATTGATTCCATAGATTCATTAACTTGTTCCTTATCTGTTGCTAAGTAAACCCTTTCTGCGCCGGTATCCATAAAAGAACTAATATAGGAAAAAACTGAATAAGCCAGACCCCTCCTTTCCCGAATTTCCTGAAAAAGCCTGCTGCTCATATTCCCACCAAAGATGGTATTAAAAACCAAATCCGCGAACCTCTCCTTTTCGCGCATGGATGATGCCTGAGCCCCTAAGCAGATATGAACCTGTTCCAAATCCTTCCTATAGGTTGATATACTTGGAGTAGCTAATGGTCTAACCCTAACCGGAATAGAATCCTCACTGACTAAAAGGGAGTCAAAAAATGGTTTGAAATATCCAACTAAGCCATCATGATCTACGCAACCAGCAGCTGCAATAACAATCCTTTCGGGCGAGTAAAACCTGGATATATAATTAAGTAAATCTTTTCTCGATATTTTCTTTACTGCCTCCCTTGTCCCGAGAATAGGCCTCCCCAAAGGGTTTTCCTTCCAAAAATTTTGTTCAAACAGCGTCTGGATATATTCATCAGGAGTATCTTCTACCATATTAATTTCCTGCAGGATAACCGATCTCTCAAGCTCTAACTCTTTTTCATCAAATATTGAATATAAAAATATATCGGAAAAAAGCTCTGTTAGGCGCTTAAGTTTCGTATCGACAATCCTGGCGTGGAAACATGTCTTTTCTTTGCTGGTGAATGCATTTGAGTATCCTCCCAAGGCATCAAGTTCCTTTGAAATTTGTACTGCAGTCCTATCCTTAGTGCCTTTAAATATCATGTGTTCTATAAAATGAAATACACCCCTCTCTCTATTAACCTCATCTCTTGAACCTGCATCCACCCATATGCCTAATGATACAGATCTTGTATTAGACAAATTATCTGTGACTATTCTAACCCCATTGTCTAAAACGGTTTTATTATACCCCATCTTTATTCTCTCCCAAGGCAGCCTTCCTGGAGAGCCTTATTTTTCCTCTATCGTCAATTTCGAGAACCTTTACCAGCACTTCATCACCTTCCTTCAGTACATCCGTAACCTTTTTAATCCTTTCATTTGCTAATTGAGATATATGAACCAATCCTTCAGTGCCTGGCAAAATCTCTACAAAGGCGCCAAAATCCATAACCTTGACCACCTTGCCTGTATACAATTCACCTACTCTTGCTTCTCTCACTATATCTTCAATCATCTCAATGGCCTTTTCAGTGCCTTCACTATCAAACGATGCAATAGAGACCTTACCATCATCATCAATATTTATCTGGGCACCTGTTTCAAGAGAAATATGTTTAATGGTCTTACCTCCAGGTCCAATAATCTCCCTTATCTTGTCTGTCTTTACATTCATAGTAACAATTCTTGGGGCATATTTAGATAACTCATTCCTTGATTGGGTTATAGCCTTTGCCATTTCGTCAAGTATATGCATCCTTCCTTCCTTAGCCTGTTGCAAGGCCTTTCCCATTATTTCCCTTGAAAGTCCGCCAATTTTAATATCCATCTGAAGCGCCGTAATTCCATCTCTTGTCCCTGCCACCTTGAAATCCATATCACCATAATGATCCTCATCTCCTATGATGTCTGTCAGTATAACAGTTTTTTCGCCAGATGATACAAGACCCATAGCCACTCCAGCTACAGAATCTTTAATGGGAACGCCTGCATCCATTAGTGAAAGAGATCCCCCGCAAACGCTTGCCATGGAAGAAGAGCCATTTGACTCCAAAATCTCGGACACAACCCTTATGGCATAGGGAAAATCATCCTTTTCTAATAAGACAGGTAAAAGTGCCCTTCTTGCAAGGGCTCCATGACCGATCTCCCTTCTCCCTGGAGCACCTAATCTTTTTGCCTCCCCGACGCTAAACGGCGGAAAATTATAATGAAAGGTAAACTTTCTAAAAGAGTCCCCATATATTGATTCAATCTTCTGCTCATCTCTCTCGGTACCCAATGTAGTCAAAACCATTGCCTGGGTCTCCCCCCTTGTAAATAAGGCAGATCCATGAACTCTTGGCAAAATGCCTACTACTGCTTCAATAGGCCTGACCTCATTGAAAGAACGCCCATCTATCCTTCTCCCCTCTTCTAAAATCATATGTCTAACTACTTTTTTCTCTAAATCATAGATTGCCTCTACAATCTCCTTACCTCTATCACCGTAGTCTCCACTGAGTGATTCAATCACAGAAGTGATAGCGTCAGATCTCATTTTTTGTCTTACGGTCTTCTCAGGCTGAGATAACAATTCTTTGATGAGGGGTTCCCCTATGGATTTAACCCTCTCTATGAAGAGTTCGTCTTTCCCCTCTGCAGGAACACTTCGCTTTTCCTTCCCTACCTGTTTACTCAGCTCCTTCTGCATCTCTATAACAGGTTGCAATGATTCATGTCCGAAAAATATCGCCTCAAGCATATCATCCTCGGAAACAAATCTTCCTTCACCCTCAACCATAACAATAGCATCTTTTGTGCCGGCAACAATTAAATTTATGTCACTCATTTCTTGCTCTTCGAAACTCGGAAAAGCAATAAGCTTGCCATTTACCCTGCAGACCCTCACGCTTCCTACAGGGCCCGCAAATGGAATATCTGATATCATAATAGCCGCTGAAGCACCTAGGATACCAAGTGGCTCGGGGTCGTTCTCACTATCAAAAGATAAAACGCTGGTAATAACCTGGGTCTCATAATTGTAATTATCTGGAAAAAGCGGCCTTAGAGGTCTATCTATCAACCTCGCGGTCAACATCTCTTTCTCACTTGGCCTACCCATGTCCCGACGAAAAAAATTGCCTGGAATTTTCCCGGCTGCATATGACATCTCTTGGAAATCAACTGTTAAAGGAAGAAAATCAATGCCTTCCCTCTTCTCATTTGTAGAAACTACCGTTACTAAAAGGACGGTTCCCCCCATCGTAACAACTACACCACCGCTTGATTGCCTGCCAACTCTTCCCGTCTCAATATTTATAATTTTATTGTTAATATTAGCTGTTATATTTTTAATCATTTTTTCTCCTTTAAGGCCTCAATCATTATCTACATAAACTTACACTTATTTTCTTAGGCCTAGGTCTTTAATAAGCTCCAAATATTTGTTCGCATCATTTCTTTTTATATAATTCAAGAGATGTCTTCTCTGGCCCACCATTTTTAGTAAACCTCTTCTTGAATGATGATCCTTAGGATGTAATTTAAAATGATCTGTAAGATCATTTATACGTTTAGTTAAAAGGGCGACCTGAACGTTTGATGAACCTGTATCTTTTTCATGTATTTTAAATTTTTCAATAATTTCACTTTTATCTGCACTATTTAAGACCACTTTAATACCTCCCTGAATAGTTATTTAAAAACTCTTATTATATCTAATATGTTACCGGTGTCCTTTAAAATTGCAACAAGCTCTTTGCCCATTACCACCTTAATATACTTATCTAAGCTACTAGGCCCTTTCTCCCTCCAGTTAAGTTCATACATTAAGGGCCTGTATCCATTTCTGATCTTTTTCGCCAACCTTTCCGAGACTTCTGCCTCAGTTATTCCCTTTAGCGCGTCTTTTAGAGGTATAATGAAATCCTCAACCTTATCATTATCATTATGCTTTTCAATCTCCTTCAAGGTAATGGCATTGCTTACATTAAAGTGACCGCTCCTTACTCTTCTCAGAAAAGTTACATGTGCCCCTACATTTAAACTCCTCCCTAAATCAGAGGCAAGAGTTCTTATATATGTTCCTGACCCGCATCCAACTTCAACCCATACATCAGGAATGTCAACCGATAATATGTTTATATAGTCAACCCTTACATCCCTTTCTTGGAGATCTACTGCCAACCCATTTCGAGCAAATTCATATGCCCTTTTACCTTTATAGTGAATAGCGGAATAGGCGGGCGGTACCTGTTTTATAATCCCTAAAAAGTTAAATATATTGCGCCTTATGTCCTCCTCTTTTATTCCTCCAGTGCTCTTTATCTGGGTTATCCTTCCGGTGAAATCTTGGGTGTCTGTTTCCACTCCGAGCTTTATGGCTGCCCTGTAAACTTTATCCTGCGACATAAGAAAGTTGGACAGCTTAGTCCCCTGGTTTATAAGAATTATTAATATACCTGTTGCAAATGGATCAAGGGTCCCTGCGTGGCCTGCCTTCGCCTTTATTAAATTCTTTACGCTGTCAACAACACCGAAAGAACTTGTGCCACACTCCTTATCTATTATTATAATCCCATCCTTCTTTGTCATTTATCCATCGTCTAAAAAACGTCTTGCTATACTAACAAATTCCAGTTTTACATCCTCCAGTCTTCCTTTTCGAGTAAATGCCGCAGCCCTGGGGTGTCCCCCACCCCCAAAATACCTTGCTAAATCAGACACATTTACCCAGTCATTTGATCGTAAGCTTACCTTAAAAACATTATCTCCCTTTTCCTTCACGAGGGCCCCTATCTCTACACCCGCTATAAGCCTTGCGTAATCAACAAATCCCTCGCTATCATACTCCCCTGCATTTGCCTTAGCTTGCGTCTCTTTTGTGATAGTTAGTAACCCAAGCATCCCTGAATGGTAAAGCTCTATTGTTCCAAGTGTCATCTCCAAAAGTTTCAGTTTTGTCAACGAATAAAGATCCATTGTACTGCGTGATATAGTCCAGGGCCTAACCCCCCAATCCATCATTTCTCCTGCAATATGAAATGCAGCCGGTGTCGTATTCTCATATCTAAAAGATCCTGTATCCGACTGTAGTGAGACAAATATATTCTCCGCAATAGTTTTGTTTATCGGAAAATCCGCCAATTTCATCAGTTTATAAATAATCTCACCGACAGACGAGCTTTTGTCATCTACGAAATTTAAATCACCGAACTGAGAATTATTTTTATGGTGGTCAATGTTTATTAAAGGTCTTATCTTTGATAGCGCGGGATGAACCTCACCTAACCTTTCAATGCTTCCACAATCAAGGACCAAAAGGGCGTCAAATTTTGATTCCTGATCAATTGTATCCACAAAAGTTTCTATGCCGCTTAAATGCGATAAAGACACCGGAATAGGGCTTGCATTATAGGTTATGACCTCCTTACCATAAAGTCTCAGCGTCTCGCTTAAGGCTAATGATGAACCAATAGCATCTCCATCAGGGTCTTTATGGCTGGCCACTAAGAATTTTTTACCCTTCTTTAACAAATTTGCAATATCATCTAATACCATCTGAACAATCAGTCAACTTTCTACAGGTTACAGGTCAATTTCTTTTTCAATAGTGTATCCTTGTTATCTCTAAACAAAAAGGCGGGCATAATGAGGAACTAAAACACAGTTTCGGTCTCAATCATCATATTGTATTTTTTTTATATATAACCCTTATATTGTCAGCTTCCTTCATAAAATGATGATAAGAGTAATCTCTACAAATATGTCTCCGGCTGCAAATACCGATGAAAGTCTAATTTACATATTAGTTTCGGATGATCTTATCCAGAAGAGTATCCATCTCTTGTCCGTATTCAAGAGAATTATCGTATTTGAAATGAATATCCGGAACATAACGCAATTGAATTTTTTCACCAATCTCCTTGCGTATGTATCCTTTTGCACTTTCAAAACCATCTTGCGCCGATTTTTTATTCACATCCTGGCCAAAAAGGCTGTAGTAAACATATGCAATCCTTAAATCTTTAGTCATATGTACCTCTGTAATAGTAGTCCCTTTTATTCTGGGATCTTTTACTTTTCTTAAAAGGAGATTGGATATTTCCCGTAAAATTAAATCACCAACCCTTTGAGACCTATTAACAGACATCCCCGCACCCTTTACCATACATTAGAATTATAATTTCAACCGATTCATTCAATCTAACCTAATCTGTGTTATTGTATATTTTCAACTCCTCTACTTTCATAGAGGTAAATGCATTTTTAAATATTTATTATTTCTATAGTAGAGTTTATAATTTCACCTATATAAATTGAATCTAAGTAAGAAAGAATATTATCAATAGTAGAATTGATAAATCGTCTATCATTCCCTGCCGCACAAATTCCCAATTCCGCTATTTGCCATTTTTCATTGGACCCAACCTCTGCAATGGAGACATTAAATTTGTTTTTTATCCTTGCAATTAAACTCTTTACAACTTTTCTCTTTTCTTTAAGAGATTGCGCATCAGAAATCCGTAAGGCAAATGTAAGAATACCAACTACCAAACTAAAGCTCCGCTTTTTCTTCCTCTAATTTATATACCTCCAATATGTCCCCGGGCTTCATATCATTATAATTCTGAAGTCCAACACCACATTCAAGTCCTGCGGAAACATCCTTAGCATCATCTTTAAATCGTTTTAATGAGCTAATCTTACCATTAAATATTACGGCATCGTCTCTTAATAAGCGTACATTAGCATCTCTTTCTATTTTACCATCAGATACATAGCAACCAGCAATAGTGCCAACCTTGGATACATGAAATATCTCTTTAATATCTACATGGCCAATGACATTTTCAGTATATACCGGCTCAAGAAGCCCGGTCATGGCAAGCCTAATATCCTCTATCACCTTATAAATTACATTATAGGATTTTATATCCACAGATTCCTTTTTTGCTATTTCCTGTACAGCAGGGTTTACTCTGAGGTTAAAACATATTATTATAGCGTTCGATGCATTGGCCAACATTACATCACTTTCTGTAACAGCTCCGGTTGCACCATGAATAACCTTTAATTTTACCTCCTTCGTACTTTGCTTAACCAAAGAATCTACCAAAGCCTCTAAAGATCCCTGTACATCTGCCTTAACTATAATATTCAGCTCTTTTGTTTCCCCCTCTCTAATCTTTTCAAAAAGATTATCCAGGCTTACGGAATCCTTTTTCGTTAGCATCCCAGGCTGAGATTTATCCCTCCTGTTTTCAGCAATTAATTTAGCCTTCTTTTCACTTGATAATACTATAAAATCATCCCCAGCCCTTGGCACATCAGAAATTCCATAGATTTCAACTGGCATTGACGGAAATGCCTCTTTTATCTTCTTACCCCTATCATTAAACATGGCACGGACTTTGCCAACATTTTTCCCGCATACAAAAAAATCTCCCGCATGCAGGGCCCCGTCTCTAATAAGTACGGTCATAACAGGCCCTCTACTTTTATCTAGTCTCGCCTCTATAACAATTCCTCTGGCCCTTTTTTTATAATTGGCCTTTAACTCTAACAGTTCTGCCTGAAGTATTATACTGTCTAATAATTCCTCTACTCCTTGCCCTGTCTTTGCCGATACTGCGGCCAGAAGGGTTTCTCCACCCCAATTCTCCACCAGAACATCATACTTTGCTAACTCCCTTGTTACCTTATCAGTATCGGTAGCCGGCTTATCAATCTTATTAACAGCTACAATTATCGGAACACCGGCTGCCTTAGCATGATTTATGGCCTCTACGGTCTGGTCTTTTACACCATCATCTGCCGCGACAACTAAAACAATAAGATCCGTAACCTTTGCCCCACGGGATCTCATCGCTGTAAATGCTTCATGGCCTGGAGTATCAAGGAATACAATATTTCCACGAGAGGTTTTTACATAATACGCCCCGATATGTTGGGTTATTCCACCAGCCTCATTTTCTATAACCTTAGACTTCCTTATATAATCAAGAAGCGACGTCTTTCCATGATCCACATGTCCCATAATAGTTATTACCGGCGGTCTAGGCTTAAGATCTTCCTCCTTATCTGTAGTATCTTCAGATAAAATCTCTTCCTCTCCAAGTGATGCATGTTCCAATTCATATTCAAAATCATTTGCTATCAAAGATGCAGCATCAAAATCAATTGGATCATTAATCCCTAATTGTACATCCAGTTCTAGTAATTTTTTCATTAATGCCGATGACTTCACGCCCATTTTCTTGGCAAGCTCGCCTGCAGTCACAACATCTGGAACTTTTATTCGTCTTTTTATAGCCTTTGGTGTAGTTATCTCTGTATGTGAAAATTTCTTTTTCTCAAACTTATCTTTCTTTTTAAACTTTTTCTTGCCTGAAAACCCTGTCTCAACATCTCCGTATAAGTCCACTCTCTCAAAAACCTCTCTTCTTCTTCTGCTAAAATCTTTATGAGAGGTCAATTCTTTGCTGTCCTTTTTTTTCTTTTTCTTCTCCTCACCTTTTTGAAAGGCCTCTGCAAGTGATGAAATATCGGCTGGTTCGATCTTCTTTTCCACAGGCACTTCTATATTTGGTTCCTCTGGCTGAACAGGCGCTTTTTTTACAATCCTGGCAGGGGTAAATTTGGGCTTTTCTTTCTTCTTTTTTTTAGGTTTTCCCTTAATCTCCCTCGATTTTGTTTCAAGTACCTCTTCAGAAGCTGACTCCTCTTGTTGTAATACGTCCTCATCCTCCTTCTTTGGGGTCTCTTCTGTTTCCTCCTCTATGCGTGGTAACTCTTTCTCAGCAACCTTTTCAATAAAAGGCTCGGGTTTCTCTTCTTTCTCTGTTTCTACCTGAATGTGCCCTTCTGGTTTGTTGGCTAAGACTTTCTTCCTTCTACGTATGACTGTAGGCTTTATCCTTTTTTCCTCTAAAATTTCGTTCTTTACGCCAAAAAGACAATCCTTGGCGCGGGCTAAATCATCATTATCAAGAGAGCTTAAACTATTATTAACGGGAAAACCTGCGCCTTGCAGTTTTTCAACTATTTCATTGGAATCCATATTGAGATCTTTCGCTAACTCATATATCCTAACCCTACTCATGTAATCCTCCAGAAAGAGTATCTTCCTTTTCCTCATCTTGGCTTTTATCGTTATCTTTCCCTATTGATTCCATATACATAATTGCTCCCTGAATCAACTCTTCAGCCTTATTCTCACTAATACCCTTTATGCTTGCTATATCGTCTATCTTAGCCTTTGCTATATCACTCACAGAGCTAAATCCCATATCAAAAAGAGACTTGGCCAATTTTTCACCAATACCTGGAAGCTCAAGTAGTGACTTATGCCCTTCTTCCAGCGCCTTCTGATATTCCGAGTCGCTTGTTACACCAAGCTTCCAATTTGAAAGCCTAGACGCAAGTCTGACGTTTTGGCCTTTTTTGCCGATAGCAAGGGAAAGCTGATCATCGGGAACAACAACCTCCATAACCTTTTTTTCTTCATCAACAATTACCCTCAATATCTCAGCGGGGGCTAAAGCATTACATACGAATTTAGCCGGATCTGTTACCCACGTAACAATATCAATCTTCTCACCTCTAAGCTCTTGGACTATTGCCTGTACCCTTGATCCCTTCATGCCTACACAGGCACCTACTGGATCTATTTCTTTATCCTTGGAAAAAACGGCAATCTTAGACCTACTTCCAGGCTCCCGTGCTACCTGTTTTATTGTCACAATTCCATCAGATATCTCTGGAACTTCATTTTCAAAAAGGGCGGCTAAAAAATTGGGATGAGTTCTCGACAGCATTATCTGGGGACCTCTACTAAATTGTTTCACATCATATATATAGGCCCTTATCCTGTCACCCTGTGTATAGGTCTCTTGAGGTATTTGTTCCTTGGCTGGCAATTCGGCCTCTTCCCTGCCCAAATTTACAATTATTGCACCCTTCTCAAAGCGTTGGACTATGCCATTTACTACTTCCCCTCTTCTATCCTTAAAATCTTCATAAACAGCATCTCTTTCTGCCTCTCTTAATCTCTGCATTATAACTTGTTTTGCTGATTGCGCTGCTATCCTACCCAATACATCTATGTCCATTTTTGAGCCAAGGCTATCTCCAATCTCAGCCTCAGGGTCCAATTTTTTGGCATCCTTTAATGCTATTTGAAATCTTTCGTCTTCAACCTTTTCCACTACTTCCTTAAACTCGAAGACTTCAATTTCACCTAGTTCTCTGTTAAAATTCACCTCTAATTCATAATCAGGTCCAAACTTTCTTTTAACAGCAGAACGGACTGCCTCTTCCAGGCCCTCTATAAGGATCTGAGAGTTAATACCCTTATCCCTGCTAATCTGATCAATGCTTCTTAATAAATCTGTAATCATCTTCTATTTCCTCACTAAAATATCAATTCTTGAATTCATATTTTAGTCTTGCTTTATTTATATCTTTTAGAGGCAAATCCGCCAATGTATTATCATCGAGCAAAAGGCTCACAACACCTTCTTTCACACCAGTAACTCTACCGGTAAAGCTCTTCCTGTTGTTAATAGGCTTAAACATAGTTAAGCCTACCATCTTGCCGACTGAGCGCATAAAATCCCTTTCCTTTCTTAAAGGCCTATTAAGCCCCGGCGAGGAAACCTCAAGTACATAAGAATAATTAATGATATTTTTTGCCTCAATTAAATCTCCAAGCTCTCTACTAACTAATGCGCAATCGTCTAATGTAACGCCGCCCTCTTTATCAATATAAAGCCTCAATAACCATCTCCCCCGTTCGAATAGAAATTCAACATCCACTACCTCCATTATAGTCTCATGGAGAAGACTTTCAGCCAATTCAAAAACTTCATGTATAATTCCACTCTCGTCAGGCATCTGCAAAAAGACCCCGCTTTCTCTGGGTATAACAGAATCTTCTGAATGCAAAAGCGGGCATAAAAGCCCGCTCCCCATAGTTTCACACAAATTTTGTTTAATTTAATGTATCCACTATTCAAAGTAATAAAGATCCTATACTATTACCTCAAAAAGGGAACAGAACTTTACCTATAATACAGAGCGGGTAACGGGGTTCGAACCCGCGACACCAAGCTTGGGAAGCTTGTACTCTACCAACTGAGCTATACCCGCTTAGCTTAATCTAATTTTATAATAAAAAAAGTAATTATAGTCAAGCATAATTTCTATACTACTCTATAGAATATAACTATGATTTATGTTAGCGTTAGAGTACAAAGAAGATTTTTCCGTGCCGTATTATGTTAATTAAAAATAAAATATGGATAAAGCAAATTTAAAAAATTTTAGCCTTGCAATGCTTTCAGGTCTTATGCTCACCTTGAGTTTTCCCCCCGTTGATTTACACTGGCTTGCATGGATATCTCTTGTTCCGCTGCTTATAAGCACTACTGGAAAATCAGCATTTGCTGCATTAAAATTGGGTCTCATAACAGGTTTAACTCATTACCTTTCTCTCATTTATTGGATAGCATTGGTGCTTTCGAATTACGGTAATATTAGCATTTTTATCAGCATTTCAATAATGGTTCTTTTAGCCCTATATATCTCATTCTATATCGCCTTTTTCCCAATTATTTTAAATTTCTTTAAAAATGAGAATGGTTTCCTCCCCATTTTCTGGGGAGCAAGTGCATGGATTGCCTTAGAATATCTAAGGGCTCATTTACTGACCGGCCTTCCCTGGTGCCTTTTAGGGTATAGCCAATATTCCATAATTTCACTAATTCAGATATCGGCTCGTACAGGCGTGTATGGAGTTTCATTTATAATTGTTATTGTAAATCTTTTAATTTACAATTTAATTTTTAATTTCAACATAAAAAAAGCAAAAAAATTAGTTATAAAAACAATTTTTACATCTATCCTTATTGGCTCAGTCATCTTATATGGCTATTATGCGCTCAATAAAAAAACAGGGTTCGAAACAGATAAAGAAAAAATAAGGGCGGCCCTTATCCAAGCAAACATTGATCAAACCTTAAAATGGCGTCCCGAATTCCAAGAAAAAACAATAGATATCTATAGAAAACTCTCGAAAAAATCAGCATGTTTTAATCCTGATATTATTGTCTGGCCTGAAACCGCTGTGCCATTTTTCTTTCAGGACATGTCGAAATTCTCTGAAGAAATTTTCAACATATCAAAGGTTAGTGGCGCAAACATTCTCTTCGGCTCCCCCGCGTATTCTAGAGAGATGGATAAGATTAGATATTATAACAGGGCCTACTTACTTAATAAGGCTAAAATTTTAGGTTATTATGATAAAGTTCACCTTGTACCATTTGGAGAGTATGTTCCATTAAAGAAATTTCTCCCCTTTATCAATCGACTAGTTGTAGCGTCAGGTGATTTTTTACCTGGAAAAAGCATTAACCCTATAACTATGGGCGATATTAAAATCGGTCCATTAATTTGTTTTGAATCTATTTTCCCGAATATATCGCGTATCCATTCACACCATGGATCTGATTTACTCGTAAATATAACTAATGACGCATGGTTTGGTAGAACAAGCGCCCCCTATCAACACCTATCCATGGCAGTATTCCGTTGCGTAGAAAACGGGTTGCCTATGTTAAGGGCGGCTAATACAGGCATTAGTGCCTTTATACATCAAAACGGAAAGATAGTAAAAAAGGGTAGGTTATTTACAGAAGAGGTATTAATGGAAGAAATACAATGCGGTAACAATAAAACATTTTACTCAAAATATGGGGATATATTTGCTATAATTATAGCATTAGCTTTTTTCGTCAAATTATTTTGGTTAATCTTAATGAAAAAAAGAGGGTAGTATTATGCATGATTTAGATTTTACTGAAAGGTTAAGGCTTCTAAACAAAACATTAGATGATCTCTGGGAGCATCTTTGACCTTACACATGCTAAAGAAAGGCTAACAATAGTTGAAAATACATTATCTAAGGCTGATTTCTGGAAAAATAATCAAAATGAGGCAACTACATTAAGTCAGGAAAGGGGATTTCTCAATAACCAATTAGATGAATGGTGGAAATATAAAAATGGACTAGAAGAAATCAGCATGATGATAGAATTAGCCGAAGAAGAGAATGATGAGAATTTTTTCGCCGACGTAAAAAAACAATTTTATGCATTAGAAAAAGAAATAGAAATATACGAACTTCAAACATTGCTTAAAGATAAAGATGATAAAAGAAATGCAATTATCGCCATAAATGCAGGAGCAGGAGGGACAGAATCTCAAGACTGGGTGGAAATGTTGTTCAGGCTTTACCTGAAATGGGCTGAGTCAAGAAACTATAAAGCCAATATTGTTGATTACTTACCTGGAGACGAAGCTGGTATAAAGAATGTAACATTTACGGTTAACGGACCCTATGCATATGGTTATCTTAAATCAGAACATGGTGTACACCGCATGGTAAGGATATCACCTTTTGATGCAAACAGTAGGAGACACACATCCTTTGCATCTATATCAATTGTACCAGAGATAGAAGATGATATAACATTGGAAATACAAGAAAAGGATATCAAAATAGAGACTTTCAAGGCAAGTGGTCCAGGTGGTCAGCATGTCAATAAAACAAGCTCAGCTATAAGAATTACCCATTTACCTACAAATATCGTTGTGCAATGCCAGAACGAAAAGTCACAGCATCGCAATAAGGATTTAGCATTAAAAATCCTTAAGGCAAGACTATATGCGTTGGAAAAAGAAAAGCAAGAAAAGGAGAAGCAGCTTAAACATCAGGGCCAAAAAGATATAGCTTGGGGAAGCCAAATAAGGTCTTATGTTTTTAACCC
>Ga0180433_10006160_pt1 | contig 15851 bp, 13 predicted proteins | sample SS_ome_8_FD_132980 | JGI IMG/M metagenome (GOLD analysis project Ga0180433, IMG submission 132980) | Hypersaline lake sediment archaeal communities from the Salton Sea, California, USA - SS_1_D_1 metaG | ecosystem: Environmental > Aquatic > Non-marine Saline and Alkaline > Hypersaline >... | reverse complement strand
TGTCTCGAAACCAAAAGAGAATACGTCGGATGTATCGCGGAAAGAAGCCCCGATGATCAGACAGGAGGTATATGCCTTCAAGGTTGAGGGCTTCAGCAAAGATAAAAAAGTGCAATGGGGCCTCGAAGGCGAATCGGCGAGGGTTATAGCCGACAGGATAAACATAAAAAACTTGCGCGGCGTATATCACGGGGAGGATATGACGTTCGTTGTATTTGCAGACAGCGCGATTTATGACAAAAAGACCCAGGACATAGAGCTCAGGGCGAATATCAGGGGCAGGACATCCGACGGAGGTGAGCTTTTGACGGATTATGCCAGATGGAACGCGAGATCCGAAGAAATCACGACCGATTTGTACGTTACGGTCAGAAGACAGAATATAACCTGCCGGGGCCGCGGTCTTATCACAAAACCCCGGCTGAAACGGGTTGTGTTCAGGGAAGACGTTGAGGTTGACATTGCCCCCGATAAAAAGATTATCTGCAGCGGGGCTTTCGAGTTGGATCAAGAAAAAAACACGGCGATTTTCAATGATGACGTCAAAATTACGGATAAGGACAGCGAAACCTTTACGGACAAACTGACCGTATATTTAAATGCCGTTACGAACGAAATAGAAAGAGTTGTCACCGAAGGCAATGTAAAAGTGGTGCACAGGGGAGACGTCGGGGACATAGGAAAGATGTCGCTTTGATGCAAAATGACAGGTATCGCTCCACGGTCGCGAACGCGCAGGGCCGAAGGACGCGGCCATTTTGAATTTTGTATTTCTGTTTTTTAAACTTTAAATATGCATTTACTGAAGACCCAGGGATTGATTAAGTCGTATTCGGGCCGCTGCGTTGTGGACGGTGTGGACATAAACGTAAAACGCGGCGAGGTTGTCGGACTTCTCGGACCGAACGGGGCGGGAAAGACGACCACCTTCTACATGATAACCGGGATCATCTCTCCGGACAAGGGCAGGATAATCTTTGACAGAAAAGACATAACGAACATGTCGATGCACAACAGGGCCCGAAGCGGAATAGGCTACCTTTCCCAGGAGCCGTCAATTTTTAGGAAACTTACCGTTGAAGAAAACATAATGGCGGTTCTTGAAACACTTGATTTTCACAGAAAGGAACGGAAGCGGCGCCTGGACGAACTGCTCGAGGAACTCAAGATAGCTCACTTGCGTAAAAACAGTGCCTATACGCTGTCGGGCGGTGAAAGACGCAGGCTTGAGATAACGAGGGCCCTTGTGACGAACCCGCTGTTCATACTGTTGGATGAGCCTTTTAGCGGAATAGACCCGATCGCCGTTTACGACTGTCAGGAAGTCATAAAGGAGCTGAAAAAGAAAAACATAGGAATCCTCCTTACTGACCACAACGTGAGAGAGACGCTTGCCATTACGGATCGTTCATACTTAATGTGCGGCGGGAAGATCCTGATATCCGGAAGCAAGGAAGAGCTTATTACCAATCCGAAGGCGAAGGAAATATATCTCGGAGAGAAATTTACGATGTGATGGGATACCGGGCGGCCTTTGTTCGCCGTACGGAAAATAAATACTAACGATCAAAAGGTAACAGTCAATATGAAATTCCACATAAAAAACATAGATCCGTGCAGGAAACTTTTTAAAATCGAAGTGCCCGGGGATCTGGTTGAGGAAGTCGCCAAAGAAGTCTATCGGCAGATTAAGAAGGCGGCCAGGATCCCCGGTTTTCGTCCCGGATTTGCCCCGCAGGATCTCCTGGAAAAACATTATTCCGGTGATGCCAGGGAGCAGATTTTGAAACGTCTTATTCCCGAAGGGTACAAGCGGGCGCTTGAATTTCACAAAGTTGTGCCGGTCGGGTTTCCGCGTGTTTTCAATATCGATTTCCAAAAGGATAGGCCCCTTATTTTTGAGGCGGAGGTCGATACAAGGCCCGTTGTCAAATTAAAAAATTACAGGCGGATCAAGGTCAGAAAAAAAAGGATCTCTGTTTCCCGGGAGGAAATAGGCGAAGGCCTTTCCAAGCTTCGCCAGATGTACGCGAAATACCGCGATGTGGCAAAACCCGTGGAGAAGGGTGATTATACCGTTTGCTGCGTGGAGGCGTTTATAGATGGAAAACCCATAACGAAGAAGAATGAAAATATGTGGATTCAGGCCGATAAAGAGGCCTCTTTACTGGGTATGGGCGAGGAATTGATCGGGCTCGCAAAGGGTCAGACCAAAGAGATCAGCGCAAAATTACCGGACGACTATCCGGATAAAAAATATGCGGGAAAGCTTGCCAAATTTAAGGTTCGTGTAAACGGGGTGAAAGAAAAACACCTAGCGGAGCTCAATGATGACTTTGCCAAGCAGCTGAAATTCGAAAATCTCGACGCATTGAGAAAAGCAATAGAGTCAGAGCTCTATGCGCGCAAGGAAAATTCCTTAAAAATAGACATGAAGAACCAGATTCTGGAAAAGTTTCTTAAGGAAAACAAATTTTCCACTCCCGTAGGCATGGTCGGGCGTCAGAAGGAAGTTCTGGCCGGGCGCTTTGAAATGGAACTTACGCGGAAGGGTATAAGCAGGGAAGAGGCGAAAAAGAAGGTAAAGGAGCTTGATTCAAAACTGGAACAGGACGCGAGAGACAAGATAAGGTTGTACTTTATTTTGGATGATATTGCCGTTAGGGAAAAAATCGAAACAAGCAAAAATGATGTAGAGGAGAGACTCAAGGGCATGGCCCTTTCCACCGGACAGGATGTGGAGCAGATAAGAAAGTACTATGAAAAAGAAAACCTTATGGATGGGCTTGAAGAAGAGATAAAAGAGAGTAAGGTGTTGGACTTTTTGCTGAAGGAAGCGGATGCAATGGAGGAGAAGTAACCACGAGGGACGATGGGCGACGGACAGACCCCGCCGGCGTTTATCCCCCGCTTGTTGTTTATCGTGGTGCAAAACAAGGAGAATGAGATGAGCATACTAGTGCCGATGGTTATCGAACAGACCGGCAGGACCGAGCGCGCCTATGACATTTATTCGCGGCTTCTCAAGGACAGGATAGTTTTTATAGGCACCCCTATCGATGACAATGTTTCCAACATCATAATAGCGCAGCTTTTGTTTCTGCAGATGGAGGACCCGGATAAGGACGTGAATGTTTACATCAATACCCCGGGCGGCCATGTAACAAGCGGCCTGGCGATTTATGACACGATGCAGTTCATTAAACCGGATGTGAATACCTATTGCGTGGGACAGGCAGCCAGTATGGGGGCGCTTCTTCTGGCGGCCGGGACAAAAGGTAAACGGTACGCGCTTCCCCACGCGCGCATTATGATTCATCAACCCTGGGGCGGGGCACAGGGCGCGGCGGTTGATATAAACATCCAGGCCAAAGAAATCAACAGGCTCAAGGAGAAAATAGAGCAGATACTTACCAGGCATACAAATCAATCCCTTGACAAAATCAAGAAGGATACCGATAGGGATTATTTTATGTCAGCGGAGGAGGCGAAGGAGTACGGCCTGGTGGATGATGTTGTTGCGTCAGTGAAGAAGAAAAAGTAAAACTGAAACGCAAAATTCGAAATTCAGGTATACCCCCGGTTTTGCATGCCGGGGGTCGGGAAACGGTAAATAAATTCCGCGATTTTGATTTTAAACTTTGATTTGAACGAAAGGGAAATGAAATGGTCAAGAAACGCTGTTTGCTTACGCCGGGACCGGCGCCGATTCCGGAAAAAGTTATGAAGGCAATGGCAAGGCCGATAATTCATCACAGGACGCAGCAGTACAGGGACATTGCAAAAGAAGTGAACGAGAGCCTTAAAAAGATTTTCAAGACAAAAAATAACGTATTGACACTTACCTCAAGCGGGACCGGCGCGATGGAAGCGAGTATTGTCAATACGCTCTCTCCGGGTGATACGGCGATAGTTGTAAGGGGCGGGAAGTTTGGTGAAAGATTTGCCGAGATCTGTTCCGCCTACGGCGTCAAAGTAGTGCCGATTGACATAGAATGGGGTACCGGGCCGGAACCCGGAACGGTGGATAGGGCCCTCAGGGAAAACCCGGCCGCAAAGGCTGTTTTTATCCAACTTTGTGAAACCTCTACCGCTACCGTATATCGCGTCAAGGACATCGGAGACATTGTCGGAAAAACCGATGCTATTCTGGTAACTGACGCGATAAGCGGACTCGGCGCCGATGAATTCAAGATGGACGAATGGGGCGTGGACGTTGCCCTTGGCGGATCCCAAAAGGCCTTTATGATACCTCCGGGCCTTTCCTTTGTGGCGTTAAGCAAAAAAGCCATGGAGAGGACTAAGAAATCAACACTTCCGAGATATTATTGCGATCTCGGCAGATATGAAAAGCTCGTTGAAAAAGGTGACAGCCCTTGGACCCCCGCGATAACGCTTGTAATCGGTTTACGTGAGGCCCTTTCGATGATGGCCGGGGAAGGGGGAGTTGACGGTTTCGTTGCCAGGCACGGTTGCGATGCGGAATTCGTACGCAAATCGATTGTGGATATGGGACTCTCGCTTTTTTCCAGGTTTCCTTCGAATGCCGTTACGGCCGTGCAGGTTCCCGATGGAACAGACGGCGCCGCATTGATTGCTGCGCTGAAAGAAAAGGGCATTACGTTTGCCGGGGGACAGGGCCGCATTAAAGGAAAGATTTTTAGGATCGCTCATATGGGGGCGATAACGAATGAGGATCTGAAGTTCGCGCTTGATAAATTGAAAGAAACGCTAGGAGAGCAAAAATGCCGATAAAAATACTGATAAGCGATCCTTTGTCCGAGAAAGGGATTGAAATTCTGAAAAAAGAAAAAAACTTCAGGGTGGATGTGAAAACCAAACTTCCTCCCGATGAGCTCAAGAAGATCATCGGCGATTACGACGCGCTTATAGTACGCAGCCAGACCAAGGTCACAAAGGATGTTATAAAACACGCCGGAAGGCTTAAGTTTATTGCCAGGGCCGGTGTGGGACTGGATAACGTGGACGTAAATGAAGCGTCCAAGAGAGGCATTACCGTTATGAATGCCCCCGGCGGCAATACCGTTTCAACGGCTGAACACACATTTTCTCTCATCTTGGCCCTGTCGCGTAATATACCGCAGGCGGATGCTTCGCTTAAAAAAGGCGAATGGAACAGAAAGAAATTTATGGGCGTCGAGCTTTGCGGAAAAACCCTTGGTATCATAGGCCTGGGTAGGATCGGTGCGGAAGTGGCGCGGCGGGCGCTTAGTTTTAAAATGAAAGTGATTGCTTACGACCCGTTTTTGATTGAGGAAAAGGCATCGACTCTCGGCGTTGAGTCGGTAAAGCTTGATACCCTTTTTAAAAAATCGAATTTCATAACCGTGCATACCCCGCTTACAAACCAAACCCGCCACATAATCGGTGAAGAAAACCTGAAGAAGATGAAAAAAGGGGTCCGGATCGTAAATTGCGCCAGGGGCGGCATAGTGGATGAGAAGGCGCTCGTCAGGGCGATAGAAAGCGGACACGTAGCGGGTGCGGCTCTGGATGTGTATGAAAGCGAACCGCCGGGCCGGGCACGCATTGTAGGCATGGACAAAGTGGTGACGACGCCTCACCTCGGGGCTTCAACGGAAGAGGCGCAGGTTAATGTTGCCGTCGACGTAGCGGAGGCGTTGAGGGATGCCCTTAGAAATAAGGGTATCAAAAATGCGGTCAATGCCCCTTCCATCGAACCGGCTCTCCTGGAAGTTATAAAACCATACCTTAACCTTGCGGAAAAAATAGGCAAAATGCACGCCCAGCTTGCGCAGGGAAGCATCAATAAGGTTACGATAAGATACGTCGGCGACATAGGCAAGTACAATCTGAACCATATCACCCGTTCCATCGTAAAGGGGCTGCTTGAGCCGATCCTCGAAGAAAATATAAATTACGTCAACGCCCTTGTTATTGCCTCTGAGCGGGGAATAAGAATCATAGAGGAAAAAACCGAAAAAATAGAAAATTTCGTAAACCTCATATACGTGAAGGTAGAGACGGCGGGGTCTAAAAATTCGATAATGGGAACCCTGTTTACGAAAGTTGATCCGCGTATCGTGAAAATAAACGAGTTTTACGTGGACGCCGTTCCGGAGGGCCACATGATTGTCATATACAACACTGACAAGCCGGGGATAGTCGGGCAGATCGGGAGCATTCTCGGCGAAAACCGCATAAATATCGCCGGCATGACATTCGGACGCGTCAGGCGAAGCGGAAAGGCCATAACGTTGCTCAATGTCGACAGCGCTATCTCATCGAATCTTGTAGACAAGATAAAAAAGGCACAATACATAAAGGATGTGATACCGATAAAGTTATGAAAAGTCCCGCGCTTCCACGTCGTGCATACATGAAGGATGTCGCGGGTAGAATACCCCCGGAGGAGTAAAAAAATGAAAGAGAAACAGAATAAGATTTATATCATCGATGTAACGAATCGTGACGGTGTCCAGACCTCACGCCTGGGACTAGCGAAGCTTCAGAAAACCATGATAAATGTATACCTGAACGAGATGGGTGTGTACCAGAGCGAATTTGGTTTTCCGGTTACCCGTCACGAAACAAATTATATTAACGCCAACCTCGACCTGGTAAACCGAGGCGGCCTAAAACCCATTGTGCTTGAGGGATGGGTGAGGGCGATCGAAGGGGATGTCATCAAAGCTACCGAACTTACGAAGGTAAAACATCTTAATCTTTCCATTTCTACCTCAAGTCAGATGATTAACGGGAAATTCAAGGGAAAGTTCACGAAAAAAGACGTTGTAACGACCATGGTAAAAGCCGTCAAACTTGCAAAGAAAAAAAATATCAAAACAATAGGGGTTAATGCCGAGGATGCTTCACGAAGCGATATGAGTTATCTCATAGAATTCGCCCTGGCCGCCAAAGCAGCCGGCGCAGACAGGATCAGGTATTGCGATACGCTGGGTTTTGACGATCCCTTCAGCATTTACGACAGGATCTCATATCTTGCCTCTACGGTAAAGCTGCCAATAGAGCTGCATTGCCACAATGACCTTGGGATGGTTGTTGCCTGCAGTGTGGCGGGCGCGAAGGCGGCTATAGATTCCGGCGTCGATGCGTACATAAATACCACGGTAAATGGCATGGGGGAAAGGGCGGGAAACGCCGATCTTGTCAGCGTAATTCTTGCCGTTAGGCATTCAAGCGGTTTTCGGGGAAAATATCGGATGGACGATAGGATAAACCTTAAGCATGCCTGGAAGATTTCCAGATATGCCTCCTACGCCTTCGGCATTCCGATTCCCGTAAATCAGGTAGCTGTAGGCGAAAACGCTTTTGCGCACGAGTCAGGGATACATGCCGACGGCGCTTTGAAAGATAGACGCAACTATGAGCTTTACGATTTTGAGGAGCTTGGACGCGGTGAACCCGAGATTATCGATACGGGAAGGCGGATCACCGCGGGCGAATACAGCGGTATCAAGGGGTTCAGGAACGTTTATGATAAGCTGGAAATAAAGTTCAAAAACGAAAAACAGGCAACTGAAATATTGGAGCTGGTCCGTTACGCCAATGTGCATACGCAAAAGCCCTTAACCGAAGACGAACTTCGCTTTATTGCAAAATATCCGGATGTTGCGAGGAAGATCTTCACAATGACCCCCGGGAGGTGAAATATGGAAAGGACCTTCAAGATAGCCGTTTTATTTCTTTTGAGCGCGGTTTTTTTATTTGCGCATAACTCTTTTGCCGAATCCGCTTCGGCTCCCGCTGCCGACGAAAAGAAATCTGCTTTTGCCGACTTGTCGATAAAAGCGTTATGCGATAAGATCAAGCATGTTTTAAACGTATTTCCGGAGGTAGTCGATTTTATGCCCGAGCTTAAGGTCAAAACGGGCACCGATGGAAACGTGACGGACGTCAGATATAATGTATCGGGTGTTTTTACCCGCATAGAAACCCTGGATAAAAAAACTCTTGCGGGGATATACGACCGCGTGAACACCGAACGCGTGAGGATACAGGCCGGACGGATACAAAAACAGATGGATGCGATCCGTACATCCCGGGATCTCCGGAAACTGCCGGAATCCTACAATCCTCCTGATGTACCCAAGCCGTACACGTTGCCGCCCCACTTGCCAAAGGTTCCTCCGAAGCAGCCGAAAGTTCCGACGCCGCCGCCGACACCGCCCGTCGTGCAGCGTCGATAAGGAAAGGATGCCATGTCAAATATAATAGTTGTTGGCGCTCAGTGGGGAGACGAAGGCAAGGGGAAGGTCATAGATATTTTCTCCGCTGACTTTGATTACATCGTCAGATATCAGGGCGGGAATAATGCCGGTCATACCGTTGTCATCGGGGAGGAAAAATTTATTTTGCACCTGATGCCGTCCGGCATACTGCATAAAAAGAAAATGTGCGTTATAGGAAACGGCGTTGTAGTTGATCCTCGCGCCCTGATAGATGAAATAAACAAACTCGAATCGAAAGGCATAAATGTCAAAGGAAGGCTGTTTGTCAGCGGCGCCGCGCACGTTATATTTCCTTACCACAGGACGTTTGATGAATTGAAGGAGCAAAAAAAAGGAAAATCAAGAATCGGCACCACAAAAAAAGGCATAGGCCCGTGTTATGCCGATAAGGTTTCACGTTCGGGGATACGAATTAAAGATCTCCTGAATCCCGACGTTTTAAAGGTGAAACTGGCCGTCAACATGGAAGAAAAGAACAAGATCCTGAAGGCCCTTTACGGATTTGGTGGATTTTCATTTGACAAGGTTTACGCGGAATACCTTGGCCTCGGCAAAAAGATAAAGGATTTTGTTTGCGATACGGCTTTTCTTTTGAATGACGCCATAAAGACGAAAAAATCCGTTCTTTTCGAAGGCGCTCAAGGAACGATGCTTGATCTTGATTACGGGACATACCCTTTTGTTACTTCCTCGAACGCCACTTCGGGCGGGGCGCTTACCGGTTCAGGCATTGGGCCCACCAGCATAAAGAAGGTTGTGGGCGTTGTCAAGGCTTATACGACAAGGGTTGGCGAGGGGCCGTTCCCCACGGAATTTTCGGAAGATATGATGAGAAGGATAAGGACGCGCGGGGCCGAATTCGGTGCGACAACCGGAAGACCCAGAAGATGCGGCTGGTTCGACTCATGTCTGGTAAAGTATGCCGTCATGGTCAACGGCATAACGGAAATAGTTGTTACGAAATTGGACGTTCTGGATGAACTTGAGAGAATAAAAATCTGCGTTGCCTACAAATACAACGGTAAAATGTCTGAACGCTTTCCGAGCGACATAAGTACGCTTGATAGCTGCGAGCCCGTTTACGAAGAGGTGGATGGTTGGATGAAAGACACCACGGCGGTGACCTCATTCATGAAACTGCCGCGCAACGCGAAAAACTATCTGAAAAAGATCCAGAAAATCCTTAATACGAAGATCGTTCTTATCTCGGTCGGTTCGGAAAGAGAACAAACGATTACGGTGGAATAAGCGAAAATTGTCCGGTTGTGACGTCTCAGGAACGATAGATGATGCAGGGGGGAAAGAGGTTTTTATCATTTTTCCGTTACTTGCCGTTCGTCGCGGCGGATAGAAAAGGAGACATATGCTGATACTCGCACCAATAAGTTCGGTTATGGCGCTTTCGTTCGCCGGCTACCTGGTTTACAGAATAATGCAGGCCTCGCCGGGCGACAAAAATATGGTGAAGATACAGAAAGCGATTCAGGAAGGGGCCTCTTCATATATAAGGAAACAATACACGGTCATAACCGCATTTTTTGCGCTCATATTTGTACTTTTATTTTTTCTGTCCCGCAAGGGCTATCTTCCCATATTTGTGCCTTTTGCGTTTTTAACGGGAGGGTTTTTCAGCGGACTTTGCGGGTTTGTGGGAATGAAAGTAGCCACGCAGGCCAACGCAAGGACCGCTAATGCGGCTAAAGAAAGTCTCAACAAGGGACTAAGAATTGCTTTTTCGAGCGGAACCGTAATGGGGCTTGCGGTTGTGGGGCTCGGGCTTCTAGATCTTTCCATATGGTACTATGTGCTCGACTACTACTACACGAACATAAACGTAGTTGCCGATCAGGCCCAGCGCATTGAGTACATAACGAGTACGATGCTTACCTTTGAAATGGGCGCGAGTCTCATGGCGCTTTTTGCGCGCGTCGGGGGAGGTATCTACACGAAAGCGGCGGACGTCGGCGCGGACCTTGCGGGTAAGGTGGAAATAGGTATTCCGGAGGATGACCCCCGAAATCCCGCCGTAATAGCCGATAATGTCGGTGACAACGTTGGCGATGTTGCGGGCATGGGCGCGGACCTTTATGAATCATATGTCGGCTCAATTGTTGCGACTATGGTGCTTGCTGTGACAGGCGGTTTTGGCGTCAAGGGCGTCATGATACCGCTTTTGATAGCCTCTGTGGGGGTTATGGCAAGTATCGTAGGAACATTTTTCGTCAGAACAAAGGAAAAGGCCGAACAGGGCGAACTTTTATTTGCCTTAAGAAAAGGTATTTTTGTAAGCGCTTTTCTGGTGGCGGCGGCGTCGTTTTTTATAGTGAAGAATTTTTTGCCGGAAGATATGGGTGTTTACTGGGCTGTTATTTCGGGACTTCTGGCGGGACTTGTAATAGGTTTTTCGACCGAATATTTTACATCCGACAGGTATTCTCCCACACGTTCTATCGCGGAGGCCTCCCGTTCGGGCGGGGCGCCCGTGATTATAGGGGGTCTTTCGGTCGGTATGATGTCTACGGCGATCCCCGTGATAACGGTAGCTGTGGCCATAATGGTGAGCTACTATTTTGCAAGCTTTTATGCCGCTGAGGCCGTTAAATTTTCCGCCGGGCTTTACGGCGTTGGCGTTGCCGCGGTGGGGATGCTAAGCACGCTTGGAATTACGCTTGCTACGGACGCGTATGGTCCGGTGGCGGATAACGCCGGCGGAATAGCCGAGATGTCGCATCAGAATCCCGTGGTAAGGGAGCGTACCGACGCCCTGGATTCGCTTGGCAATACGACAGCCGCTACCGGGAAGGGTTTTGCCATAGGAAGCGCGGCGTTGACGGCGCTTGCGCTCATTGCGGCGTACAGGGATCAGCTGCATCTTTTGGGCGGAAAGGTAGACGTGAGCCTTATAAACCCGCAGATAATATCGGGTCTTTTCGTCGGCGCAATGCTTCCGTTTTTATTTAGTTCACTTACGATGAAAGCGGTAGGAAAAGCTGCCCAGAGTGTTGTCGGTGAAGTAAGACGCCAGTTTAAAGAGATAAAGGGGCTCCTGGAGGGCACGGCCGAACCTGATTACAGTCATTGCGTTTCTATATGCACCGGCTCCGCGCAAAGAGAAATGATATTGCCGAGTCTTCTTGCGCTCGCGAGCCCGCTCGCGGTGGGACTTCTTCTCGGACCCGACGCGGTTATAGGTCTTCTGGCGGGAGCGCTCGCCAGTGGTTTTGTAACGGCGATATTCATGGCCAATTCCGGCGGTGCATGGGATAACGCCAAGAAATACGTTGAAAGGGGCGCCTTTGGCGGCAAGGGTAGCGCTTCACACAAAGTTTTGGTCATCGGAGATACGGTCGGGGACCCGTTTAAGGACACATCGGGTCCGAGTCTTAACATCTTGATAAAGCTTATGTCGATGGTTTCCGTCGTATTTGCTTCGCTCATTCTGGTGCATGGCTTGATGTAATCGCAATAGCGATTTACAGAGGACGAGACGTGACGGACAGAGGCCCGATCGTTTATTGTCCAATCGACCGCAAGGGAGCGGCTGTTTGAGGGTTTATCGTAACGAGGACAACTTTACAAAAGGAGGTTCCCATGAGAAAGGTAGTTTTGCTTTTGCTGGTTACGCTTGTTATAACCACAGGCTGCGCCCTTAACATTTACAAGAAAAGCCCGAAGGATAAAGCAAGGATCAAGGAATTATCGGGCGAGGTGGAAAGGCTGAACGATCTGAGGGCCGAGGAAAAAAGACAATTTGAGGAAATTAAACGGGAACTTCAGCGGGGATTGCGCGGTAAAAAGGTAAAGTTCGACGTAGCTGACAGGGGACTTGTTATAACGCTGGCCGATAACGTTTTATTTGACTCCGGCAAGGCGAAAATCAAAGAGGATGCCTATCCCGTGCTTGACAAGATCGTGACCGTTATCAAAAGCAGGGCTTCGGATAAAGATATCGGCATTGAGGGGCATACGGACAATGTGCCGATAAAATATTCGTCCTGGAAATCAAACAGGGAGCTTTCAACCGCGAGAGCGAATAATGTTTACCATTACCTCGTAGAGACGGGCAATCTTGATCCGGCGAAACTTACAACGATGGGCTACGGTGAGTTTCGGGCCGTTGCGAACAATGAAACCGCTGCCGGCCGCGCGAAAAACAGGCGTGTCGAAATAGTAATACTTCCGCAATATCCCAAGAAAAATATCGAAGAAGTCGAAGAACAGAATTGGGTAAAGTAGGAGTTTATACTTAACGCGGTTTTTTGTATATCTGAGTTAGATCCCATTATGAAGATTGATAAAGACAGGCTTCCCCGACACATTGCCGTGATAATGGACGGAAATGGACGCTGGGCCCGGCGCCGGCACTTTCCCAAAATTGCCGGCCACAAGGCAGGCATAAAAAGCGTGGAAGAGACGATAAAAGCCGCCCGTGAATTCGGAATAAAAATCTTAACGCTATACGCATTTTCGACAGAAAATTGGAAGAGGCCCAGAAAAGAAGTGGACGCCCTTATGGGGCTTCTGGAAAATTACCTTGATCACGAAACGGAAAAGATCTCTGATTGGGGCGTGCGTATTCGAGCGATAGGAAAAATAAACGGGCTCCCTTCCCCCATAAGGGTTAAATTAAGAAGGGCGGAGGAAAGGACCGCGCTCAATACCGCCATATTCGTGAATTTCGCGCTCAATTACGGGTCACGATCCGAGATTATCGACGCTGCCAGAAAAATCGCCGAAGAGGTCAAGGCGAACCGCCTTGATCCGAATGACATTTCGGAGAAAAAATTTGCCGATTACCTTTACACCGCGGGCATGCCGGACCCGGACCTTCTTATAAGAACGAGCGGCGAGGCGAGAATGAGCAATTTTCTTTTGTGGCAGATTTCGTACTCGGAAATTTACATAACCAAAAAACTGTGGCCGGATTTCAGAAAAAAGGATCTGAAAGCGGCCCTTTTGGATTATTGCAAGAGGGAAAGGAGATACGGTGGCTGACACGCTTAAAAGGGTTGTTACCTCTCTTGTAGTGACCTTCCTGGCATACCTTGCGACGTTTGCTTTTCCAAACTGGGTTTTCTGCTTTGTGGTAATACTTTTTGTATGCGCGGCCCTGTATGAATTTTTTTCCATAGTCGAAAAAAATGGAATCGTTGTATATAAATACTTCGGCATAATCGCGGGAGCCGTTATTCCCGCGGTTACATACCTTCACCTCGGAGGCGGTTATAATAATCTGGAACCCTTTTTTATCGTCATAGCGTGTCTTTTTATGTTTGTGCTGCAGCTTACAAGGAAGGAAAGTGCCAAAAATCATCTCACGGGTGTTGCTCTTACGCTTCTGGCCCTTTTTTACATAAGCTGGTTTTTATCGTTTTTGATAAAAATGAAATACTTATCCGGCGGAGCCGGGCTTGTCGGATTTGTTATCATAGTGACGAAGGCCGGCGACATAGGCGCTTATTTTGTGGGTAAAAAGTTTGGCAGACATGCCCTGATTTCGCGCATAAGCCCGCGCAAAACAAAGGAAGGCGCTTTCGGGGGGCTCGCCGCAAGTGTGGCAGCGGCTTTTTTATGCAGGACTTTTTTGGTGGATTTTTCGTATGCTCATATCCTCGTACTGGGTTTTCTACTTGGTACAATAGGTCAGGTCGGCGATCTTGCCGAGAGCCTTTTTAAGAGGGATTTTGAGGTTAAGGACTCGGGCGGTGAATTGCCGGGGCTCGGCGGCGTGCTTGATGTGCTGGATAGCCTGCTTTTTACGGTCCCAATATTTTATTTCTACGTAAAACTTTTATTACTTGCGACATGAAAAAAATTGCCATACTTGGTTCGACCGGTTCGGTGGGCCAAAATGCCCTCGAGGTGATATCCCGGCACAAAGACGTTTTTAGGGTCGTCGGCCTCACTGCGAACCGGAACGTCGGGCTTCTTGCACGGCAGGCGAATCGCTTTGACCCCCGCCTCGTTGCCCTCTGTGACATTTCACGCTATAGTGAGTTAAAAAGGTCCATGGATAACCCGCGAAAGATCTTAAAGGGATCAGACGGCGTAAACGAAGTGGCCTCAATGCCCGAGGCTGACATCGTTATTGTAGCCGTGAGCGGCATATCGGGGCTGCCGCCTCTCATATCCGCCATCCGTGCAAAAAAAGTGATCGCCCTGGCCAATAAAGAATCCGTGGTTGCGGCGGGTCCGATTATTATGGGTATGGCGCGCCGGATGCGCGTTCAAATTATTCCTATAGACTCGGAACATAATTCCATATTCCAGTGCATAGATGAAAGAAACAAAACGGCAGTGCATAAGATGTTTCTTATGGGTTCGGGGGGGCCCTTGAAAAACGTATCGAAAAACGTATTCGAAAAATTAAAACCACATCAGGTGTTGACCCATCCCGTTTGGAAAATGGGAAGGAAGATATCCGTCGATTCGGCGACGATGATGAATAAGGGGCTCGAGGTTATCGAGGCGAGCCACCTTTTCGGCGTGAGTACCTCGAAAATAGAGGTGCTTATTCATCCTGAGGCCGTCATTCATTCCATGGTGGAATTTACGGACGGAAACATAATAGCCAATCTTTTTTACCCTGACATGAAAATTCCGATTTTTTACGCATTAAACTATCCGAAGCGAAACAGGTCCTGTCTCAGGAGGCTCGATTTTACGAAAATAAGAAATATTTCGTTCCGGAAACCGAATGTTAAAAATTTTCCCGCGATAGATCTCTGTTATAAAGCTGCAAAAAAAGGCGGCACTTATCCGGCATGTCTTACCGGTGCAAACGAAGAAGCCGTGATGCTCTATCTGAAAGGGAAAATCAAATTTACTGCGGTCGTAGACGTTGTCGAAAAGGTATTGTCGCGGCATAAAAGTATAAAAAATCCTTCGCTGGATGAGATTTTTTATGTCGACAGAGAAGCGAAGGAGGAAGTGAGGAGGCTTTGCTTACGTTCCTAATCGTTTTTGCGGTTTTCAGTATACTCATTATCGTCCATGAGCTGGGCCATATGTTTGCGGCCAAAAAAGTCGGCATAAAGGTGGAAAAGTTCTCTCTTGGCTTCGGGAAAAAACTTTTTGGCGTAAAAAAAGGAGATACCGAATATATTATTTCGATTTTCCCGTTTGGCGGATACGTAAAATTTGCCGGGGATGATCCGGCCGAACGTAAAGGAACGGCCGGGGAATTTCTTTCAAAGAGTCCCCTGAAGCGATTTTTTGTCATAGTTGCCGGACCCCTTACCAATTATGCTTTCGCTTTTTTTCTATTCACGGCTATTTTTGTAATGGGGAGTCCGTCTCTTACCACGTCTGTCGGAAGGCTTCTCCCGGATTATCCGGCCGCAAATAGCGGCATTAAGGTGGATGATCTGATATTTGAAATAGACGGAAAGAAGGTAAAATACTGGGACGATCTTACGGGGATCATTCAGAAGGACACCGCCGGGGAGCCGTTGGATTTTAAAATAAAAAGACAGGGCCGCCTGATGAATTTCAAGATCGCCCCTAGGATCATAACGACAAAGAACATATTCGGACAAAAAACAACCGTGGGGATGATCGGCATAGCGCCGCGGGAAGAGGTAGTATTCGTAAGGCACAATCCGATTGAGGCGATAT
>Ga0180433_10006159_pt1 | contig 15852 bp, 9 predicted proteins | sample SS_ome_8_FD_132980 | JGI IMG/M metagenome (GOLD analysis project Ga0180433, IMG submission 132980) | Hypersaline lake sediment archaeal communities from the Salton Sea, California, USA - SS_1_D_1 metaG | ecosystem: Environmental > Aquatic > Non-marine Saline and Alkaline > Hypersaline > Sediment... | reverse complement strand
GTTGACGCAGCATCAGACGTTCTTCCGGTCCGGTCGCTTCCGCTCCCGGCTTCCGGTCATTCCCCTGCGCTGGGCGAGGCTCGGGGGCGGTGAATGCTCGAGGAGCGTTGGGCGTATCCTCGCCCGGCGACGAGACCTTCGCCGCCCCCGAGCCGGCGCGGTGCCATACAGCTGAGTCCAACGTCCTTCCGGTCCAGTCGCTTCCGCTCCTGGCTTCCTCGGGCGCACCGTGGTTGACGAGTGAGGGGACTTGTTTTCGACTGTCAGCCATCTGCCTTGCCCGCCGTCGTGCCAGATTGAAGGAGTTTGCTGATGGGCCGTGCCTGTTTGGCGGTGATGGTGTTCGGCTGGTCGCTCGCCGTGACTGCCGCGCCGCTCAATGTCGTGTTCATCATCGCTGACGATCTCGGGGCCGAAGACACAACGCCGTTCAATCCGGACTGTTTTTACGACACGCCGAACCTGCAGCGGCTGGCCGACTCCGGTATGCGGTTCACAAATGGCTATGCCGCCTGCCCGGTCTGCTCCCCGACCCGCTCGGCTGTCATCACCGGGCAGTGGCCGGCCCGGACGCGGAACTCCGACTTCTTCGGTGGGCCAAACCAGTTCTTCGGCCAGGCGTTGCCGGCCGATTATGATCCGGCTGTGAACGGCTCATTCGGCCGGCACAAGAACCGGCCACTCTGGCCGGCCCCATACCTCGGCCAGCTCGCCGACGCGCATACCACGTTGGCGGAGGCTCTCAAATCCAAGGGCTACGCAACCTTCTTCGCCGGCAAGTGGCATCTGGGCAGGAAGGGCTCGTGGCCCGAAGACCATGGCTTCGACGTGAACAAGGGAGGCATCGATCGGGGTGGCCCCTACGGCGGCAAGCAATACTTTTCGCCGTACGGCAATCCGCGACTGCCAGACGGCCCGCCGGGTGAACACCTACCCGACCGGCTGGCCGGTGAGACCGCCCGATTCATCAAGCAACACAAGGACCGGCCGTTTCTCGCCTACCTCTCCTTCTACTCGGTCCATACGCCTCTGATGGCACCTGATGATCTGGTGGCCAAGTACAAGCAGCGAAAGCGAGACCGAGGTCTCGAGGATGCCTTTGCCCCCGAGCCGCCTCGGCAGAACCGGACGGTGCAGGCCCACGCCGTCTACGGTGGAATGGTCGAGGCGATGGATGCCGCCGTCGGCAAAGTGCTCGATGCCCTCGAGCAGCACGGCGTTGCTGATCACACCCTGGTCATCTTCACCTCGGACAACGGCGGACTCTCAACGTCGGAGGGGTCGCCCACGTCAAACCTGCCGTTTCGCGCAGGCAAGGGCTGGCTTTACGAAGGGGGCATTCGTGAGCCGGTGCTCGTGCGGCTGCCGGGGGTGACCAAGCCCGGCAGCTCCTCGGCGTGGCCGGTCACGTCCACCGACTACTTCCCCACCATTCTCGAGGCGGCTGGCCTACCCCTGCTGCCAGAGCAGCACTGCGACGGTGTCTCATTTTTGGCAGCGGTGAAGGATCCTGCGGCTGAGCCGCTCGACCGGCCGCTGTTCTGGCACTATCCCCACTGGGGCAATCAGGGGGGAACGCCAGGAGCGGCCGTGCGGCTGGGAGACTGGAAGCTGATTGAGTGGTACTGGGGCAAAGAGCGAGAACTGTTCAATCTGGCGGCTGACCCCGGCGAGCAGACCAATCTGGCCGCCCACCAGCCGGAAAAGCTGCAGGAGCTGCAGGCTTTGCTGGATGCATTCCGCGTCGACACTGCGGCGATCATGCCGGCGGTTAATCCCGATCCGCAGCAGCCGTTTGACAAGTGGTGAGTGGAGGGGCCGACCGTGGCCGGCCACAAACGAGGATGTCGTCGCCGACCTGGCGCACGGACTCAATGGTGAGTTCCGGCAGGCTGGTGGGTAGCCGAGGCAATGACTGTGGTTGGCCACCCGAGAGCCGCGGAGCGATAAAGACCCAGGCCTCGTCGATCATCCCGGTGGCGAAGCAGGTTTGGAGTACTCCGGGCCCACCCTCGACGAGGAGGTTCGTCAGCTGCCGCCGGCCGAGTTCTTGCAGCAGACCCTGCAGCATGGCGGCAGGGTCTGCCGTCTGGCTCTGCCAGACCTCGCCGCCGGCTGCCTCAAACAGCCCGATCTGCTCAGACGGTGCCTGCGGCCCCACGGCGATGAGCAGCGGTGACTGCCCGGCTGTCTGCACCAGCCGTGATGCCAACGGCAACTTGGCCGTCCGATCGAGCACCACCCGCAGCAGCGGCCGGCCGCCGGGGGGCCGGGCGGTCAGCAGGGGGTCATCGGCCAGGGCCGTGCCGATGCCGACCAGAATGGCATCGACCCGGCGGCGGAGATCATGCACCAGCTGCCGGGAGGCGGAGGATGAAATCCAGCGGTGGCCGGTCGCTGTGCCGGGGCCAGCCTGCTCTGACGCTGCGGGCGGCAGGGCCAGGCAGCCGTCGAGGGTCATCGCCCACTTGGCAATCACCCAGGGTGTGCCGGTGGTGATCAGCTTGCGGAAGGGGGCTGTCAGCCTGACTGCGTCGGTCTCGAGCAGGCCGCAATCGACCTGCACACCCGCCTGCCGCAGGGCCGCAATGCCGCCCCCGGCCACGGCCGGATTGGGATCACCTGCAGCCACCACCACCCGGCTGATCCCGGCCGCAAGGATGGCCTCGGTGCAGGGGGGTGTCTTGCCATGGTGGCAGCAGGGCTCCAGCGTGACGTAAAGCGTCGCGTTGCCGGCAGCAGCCGCTGCCGCGGCGACCGCCCGGACCTCGGCATGTGGACCACCGAACTGCTCGTGCCAGCCCTCACCGACGATCGTGCCCGACCGGTCTGCAACTACCGCGCCCACCATCGGGTTGGGCTCAACCAGCCCCTCGCCCCGACGGGCCAGCTCAAGGGCCCGCCGCATGAGCGAGGCATCGTGCGGTGAGAAGCTCGGCGGCTCAGAGCGGGTGTTCACGGTGTCCAGATAGCCGGTTTTTCAGCACCCCCGCCAGCTGGCTCACTGCCCGGGGTCCAGAGTTTGCCGGGCTGGTTTGCCGGGGAAGTTGCCGTCACTCCCGGTCCGGCCGGCATCCCGCCCGCTGCAGGCGGCGGGCCACCAGCCCCCGCAGCTGCCAGAGCATTGACATCGATACCGGCCTCCATCAGTACCTGAGCCACACCGTTGGCCACTCGCGGGTTCTGGCCGTGCAGCCGGCGGATTCGTTCCATCACCCGCATGAAGGCCTGCTGGTCACCCCGCTGCAGCTGGATCCGCAGTTCGGCCACGTCGAGCATGCCCTCGTCAGCCCGCATCGCCTTGGCCAGCCCACGGATCTGCGTGAGGATTTCGAGTCGCTTTGCCGTCGTCCGAGCCCGGGCCTCCAGCACCCCGTAGGCCTGCCAGCGATCGGCATCGGTGATGCCGTCATGGGCGAGCAGTGCCTGGGCGACCTGTTCGGCAGTGAGGCTGTAGCCGACGTCGGCTGCCGCCACCAGGAGGCCGCGGAGGTGGTCGAGGTCGACCTTGACCAGATCCAGCCGCAGCCACCGCTGCGGCGGCAATTCGCCCAGCGGCGTGGCAGACTCGATCGGCTGCGGGGCAGGCAGTCCGATCGCGTCGCGAAGCTCCGGCCAGATGTCACGGCCGGCCGGAATCATTTCGGTCGCCTCGGCATCGTTGACGATCGCCTCGACCCGACGTCGCGACTCGCCCCCGGCGGCAACGGCATCACGGGGCGTTTTACCGAGCAGTTCAGGCAGGGGGGTCTCGGGCCACCGCGAGACGAACCGGCGGACAACGTAACCCTGTTGCTCGGCCAGCAGGGTGTCGATCGGTGCGTCCTCACCAGCCGCCGGCGGTGCGGCTGGCGGCGGGGGCGGGACCATCTTGAACTGCGCACCCGCAAGGTAGTTCATCGGCGTCGTCGTGGGCAGGCCGAGCGGCTGCTCGGCCTCTTCCAGGCTGCAGTGCAGCGGTGTCTCCACCAGCGGCTTTGCCTCAGTGACATCGGGTGCGAGGCCCTGCAGCGTCACCTCGGCGTCCCGGTCGGTCTGCTTGCCGTGGATGAGAATCGAGGCGAGCAGCCGCTGGCCGGCATCCTCACTGTCGGCAGATCCATAGACCCGCCAGCTTGATCGGGGTGGCACCGCTCCCCGTGAGACCCAGCGGGAACGGTCGACCGGGCTGGCCTCAAAATGTTCGTTTTTGCGGAGAGCGTCCTCCAGCAGGTCAAGGTCGCCATCGAGCTTGCCCCGCAGCACCTGATAGCGGATCACCGGCGACCGTTCAGGATTGGCCTGACTCTCGAGTGCCACTGCCCGGCCGGTCGCTTCGACGGCTTCGTCAGGGCCGGCGGGGTCGCCCGAAGCTGCCCGCAGATCGGCCACCTTCAGCCAGGCCTCCGCTGCTTCCAGCGGCCGGGCAAGCTGCTCGCAGAGCAGGGCGATGTTGGTGAAGACGGCGGGACTGTCACCGCCCACACTCTTCAGGCTGTTAAAGGTTTTGAGTGATTTTGACAGCTTCCAGGCCGCGGCATGCTTCAGCGCAGTGTCGAACTCGAACCGCCAGGGGGATTCCTCCGGCGTTCCTGCCAGCGGCACCCTGATCCGTAGGACCGGTGGCGGCCCCGCCGACAGGAAGGTCTCGGCCAAGAGGCCGCGTTCCTCTTCCGAACCGAGTGACTTTTCGCTGAGCCATTCAAGGGTCGACTCTGCCAGGCCGAACTGGCCCACCTGTGAGGCCACCTGTACGAGCGTCATGGCGATCCGCGTGAGGTCATCGGGCACGTCGGCACCTGCTGCCTCACGGCCGCGATCGAACAGACTCGCTGCCTCTTGCATGTTGTCGTTGAGGGCGGCGGTGACAGCCGCGTGGCCGAGGGCCAGCGGATTCTCGGGATAGGCCTCGAGAAAGGCCCGGCTGGTAACGGCAGCGTCGTTGAACTTTTTGGCGGCCAATTCCAGCTTGGTGCGAGTCGCCAGCAGGCAGGCCTTGCCAGGATGCTTTTCGCTGAGCCGCACCACCTGCTCAAGGGCCGCTTGAATCTGCTCACCCTCAACGAGCCGGTCGAGCTGCTCGAGATCCCCGAGCAACTCGTGGCAGCAGAACTTGATTTTTTTACCGGTTCCACCGGGGCAGGGAGAGTAGGGATCCAGCGGCATGGGTGAGGCTCCTTTCCCGGGTCGAACCGGGCGTGCAGACGATTGAACGTGTGGAATTCGTACCTTACCAGAGCCGGTCCGGGGCCGGAATCGACTCCGGGTGGTCGCCGGTTGAAGCGAGCCGGTGCCGGGGCAATACTGGAGGACGCTACGCAGGTCAGGCGGCAGTGGCGAACTGCGAGCGTCCGCTCCCCCCACCGACAGGCCGCCATGCGACAGCCCCGGATCGTGATTATTGATCCCGCCGGCCCCAGCGGTCTGGCCTACGGCCGGCTGGTCGCCCGCCTGCAGCCGCTTGAGGTGCAGCATGCCGTGACGGCCGAGGCTGGCGTCTCGCTGCTCGCAAGCGACAGTTTCGATATTGCGGTGCTGACAGCGCGGGATGGGGCCCCAGCAGTCGGTCTGCTCGACGCGATGTTGCAGGCTGACCCCGACCTCCCGGTGGTCGTGGTCGATGCAGGTTCAGATGCCGCTGCGGCCCGAGCCTGCCTGCGCCGCGGGGCGGCCGATTATCTGCCGCTGGCCAACGCCGACCGCGACCTTGAGGATTCGCTTGTCGAGGCCCTGACCGACGCCCGCCGCCGGTCAGCCGAACAGGCCCTGCGGCGGGCTGTCGAGCGGCCCTACACATTTGAGGATTTTCTGGGCGAAAGCCCGCCCATGCGGCAGGTCTACAGCCTGATCGAGCGAGTGGCTGCAAGTTCGGTCGATGTGCTCATTACCGGCGAGACCGGCACCGGGAAGGAACTGGTAGCCCGGGCTATTCATCGCCGTAGCCGCCGGGCCGACAGTCCGTTCGTACCGATCGATTGTGGCGCGATTCCCGACGGACTACTGGAAAGTGAACTCTTCGGCCACGAGCGGGGCGCCTTCACCGGGGCCGATGCGCGCCGCATCGGGCTGGTTGAAGTGGCCGACGGCGGCACGCTGTTCCTGGATGAGGTGGCCGAACTGCCGCCAGCCCTGCAGGCCAAGCTGCTGCGGGTGCTGCAGGAACGCCGCGTTCGTCGCGTAGGTGCCCGCAAGGAGACGCCGGTCGACGTCCGGGTTGTCGCGGCCACCTCCCGCGACATCGATGTAATGGTCGAGCAGGGGACATTTCGCCGCGATCTTTTTTATCGGATCAATGTTGTCCGCATCGGTCTGCCCCCGCTGCGTCAGCGGGGCGATGACATCGGTTTGTTGGCCGAGTTTTTTGCCCTCCGGGCCGGTCGGGAGATGGGCCGTGAGGCGGCCCGGCTGTCGACCGATGCCTATCAGGTGCTGCGGCATTACCAGTGGCCGGGGAATGTTCGCGAGTTGCAAAATGTGATTCGCCGGGCGTCGGCATTGGCCACTCGAGATGTGGCAGGGGTCGATGATCTCCCCGATGAGATCATCGCGGCCTCAGGGCGACAGGAGCCGGCCCTGGCCGTGAGCCGCAACGGAACGGCTGGCAGAGCCGCCGGGTTTTTTGCTGAACGCGGGGCTTACGTGGCTCAGTTTGAACGGCAGTACCTCACCGCCCTCCTTGAGCGGCATGCCGGCGATGTCTCGGCAGCAGCAAAGGAGGCCAAACTGCCGCGGGGAACACTTTACCGCCTGCTGAAATCACACGACCTCGACGCTGCGAGTTTTCGCAAGCAACGGGAGGAAAGGCAGCCGGCAGCGGCTGACTAGGTTCTGTCTGAAAAGGCTACCGTTGGCCCGAGAGCGAGCTGCTTTGGCCTCTGGCAAGGACGGCGAAGCAGCCAGATTCGCAGATCTGGCGATGGAGCCGGACGTAGCCAGAGGCCAAATGAGCCGCTCGAAGCCAGGTACTGAGTTTTCGGACAGAGCCTTAAGGCAAGCGTGGTGCGCTGGCGAGAATGCGCCTCAGCGGCGTGAATTGCAGGATGACGGCAGTTCAGGCTCTTTCGGAGAGCATGCCCTAATTCGCAATGTCACATTCGCGCGACACAGGGGCAGGGGAGTACGAGCGAAAATCAGGCAAAAACAGGCAGGGAGGGATTTTTCATGATTTGGCACGCAGGATGCACCTCTCTGTTAGTAGAGCCGGTTAGGTATCCGGCTCCGCGATCTGCAGGCGGCGGTACCGGCAACGCAATTTGACTGGCTGTTTCCCTGATGTGAGAAGGACAGAACGATGAAAAAGATTGAAGCCATCCTGCGACACTTCAAGCTCGAAGAAGTGAAGGACGCCCTCAACGAGATTGGCGTCAAAGGCATGACCGTCACCGAGGTTCGCGGCTTTGGCCGGCAGCGGGGCCATACCGAGACCTACCGCGGTGCCGAGTACTCGGTTGACTTTCTTCCCAAGGTTAAGCTTGAGGTGGTGGTTGATGACAGTGAGGCCCAGACCGTGATCAACAAGATCATGACGGTGGCCCGGACCGGTCAGGTCGGCGACGGCAAGATTTTTGTCAGCGACCTCAGCGAAGTTGTTCGGATTCGCACTGGCGAGACCGCCAGCGACGCGATCTGAGACGCGGCCCACTGCCGTTTCTGCAAGGCCCGGTCACCCCTGCCGAACAGGCGGATCGCAGGGGCGGCCGGGTTTGCTCGTTTCACGGAAAGCTCGGGCATCCTGCCGCCGGGTGGCAGTGATGCGGGAGGACGCGGACGCGGCACCAAACGTCCAGCCGGTCCGCTCACTTCCGTTCCCGGCTTCCTGCAGCATCCATTGTTTACGAGGGCGGGGATGCCCGTGCCCACGAGCGGGCTCCGGAAGCAAGCGAAGCCAGGATGGCGAAGCGCAGTGGACGGGCAGTGAACGGAGGCCAGGAAGGCCGACGTGAACGGCCAGCGAGTGGGCACGGGCATTCCCGACCGGCTGCTGGCTTCACGGAAAGAGCTCGCCTCACGGAAAGACCGGGCATCGTGCCCGACTTTCCTGGGGGCAGAACGCCACAAAGCCAAGGTTTGTGACGTTCTGCTGGTGCTCATTGGCGGGAACGGGAATCAGACCGCAACTGCTGCGTCATCGTGGACGCTTGGCAGGCTGGTTTCGCCCATCAGATAGCGATCGCACTCGCGGGCCGCCTCACGGCCCTCGTTGATCGCCCAGACCACCAGACTCTGGCCCCGGCGGCAGTCGCCCGCTGCGAAGATGCCCTCGATGTTGGTGGCGTACCTGCCGTACTCCGCCGCAAAGTTCGACCGCTTGTCCCGCTCGAGGTCAAGCTCTTCGGCGATCGTCGCCTCCGGGCCGCCAAAGCCGAGGGCCAGCAGCACCATCTGGCAGGGCCACTCCTGCTCACTGCCTTCGACTACCGAAAATGGCGGGCCACCCTCCTGCGGCCTGCTCCAATCGAGTCGCATCGTCTTCACGCCCCGTAACTTGCCGGCATCGTCCCCTAGGAATTCCACCGTCTGCACCGAAAACTCACGAGGATCACCCGCCAGTTGCTTGCCCGGCAGTTCGCTGTAATCAAAGCGGGCGGCCGCCTCGACATGACCATAGTCCTTGCGCAGAATTTTTGGCCACTGCGGCCAAGGATTGTTGGCCGCGCGTTCGGCGGGCGGCTGGGGCACGATCTCGAAGGTCACCAGCGAACGGCAGCCGTGTCGCAGCGAGGTACCGATGCAGTCGGTGCCGGTGTCACCACCGCCGATCACGATCACGTCCTTGTCCTTGGCCGAGATGTAATGGCCGTCGGCATGGTGCGAGTCGAGCAGGCTGCGGGTGTTGGCGGTGAGAAAGTCCATGGCAAAGTGAATGCCCGCGAGATCGCGGCCCGGCGTCTTGGCGAAGAAGTCGTTGGGCCGGGTCGAGCCCACGCACAGCACGACGGCGTCGAAGTCTGCCATCAGCTTTGCCGCAGGAAGATCCTTGCCGATTTCAACGCCGGTCCGGAAGATCACGCCCTCCTCGGCCAGCAGCCGAACCCGCCGCTCAACCACCTTCTCCTTGTCGAGCTTCATATTGGGAATGCCGTACATCAGCAGGCCACCAATCCGGTCGGCCCGTTCAAAGACCGTCACGAGGTGGCCGGCCCGGTTGAGCTGAGCCGCACAGGCCAGCCCGGCTGGCCCCGATCCGACCACGGCCACCTTCTTGCCGGTCCTTGAGACGGGCGGCTCGGGTACGATCCAGCCTTCCTCCCAGCCTCGGTCCACAATCGAACACTCGATCTGCTTGATCGTCACCGGGGGCTCGTGGATGCCCAGCACGCAGGAGCCCTCACAGGGGGCGGGGCAGACCCGGCCGGTAAACTCGGGAAAGTTGTTGGTCTTGTGGAGCCGTTCGAGGGCCTCCTGCCAGTGGCCGCGATAGACCAGATCGTTCCATTCCGGAATCAGGTTTCGCACCGGACAGCCGGCCGCCATGTTCGCCATCAGATCAGCGGTGTGACAGAAAGGCACGCCGCAGTCCATGCAGCGAGAGCCCTGGTCCTGCAGGTCGACGATCGGCAGGTCAAGGTGAAATTCATTCCAGTCGCCAACTCGCGCAATCGGGTCGCGTTCGGAATAGGTTTTCCGATCGACGGTCATGAAGCCGCGGGGATTGCCCATCGGTGGTCTCCTTGGTTGCTCTCAGTCAATAGTGTTGCTGTTGGTTGTTGGCCGCGGCGGTCGGTTTCAGCCGCCGGTGGCGACCAATTGTTCCTCGGCTGCCAGTTCGGCCAACGCCCGCTTGTAATCTCGCGGCATCACCTTGACGAACTGCGACAGGGAGCTCTCCCAGGCAGCAAGGATGTCCTCAGCCACCGTTGAGCCGGTGAACTGGGCATGCCGCTCGATCAGTTCCCGCAGTTCTGCCGCGTCGGCCGCATCCTCAATGGTCTCGAGTTCAACCAGCTCAAGGTTGCAGTTGAGCCGCAGGGTGTCGCGGTCGGGGGCGAAGACATAAGCGACCCCGCCCGACATCCCGGCTGCAAGATTGCGGCCGGTCGGGCCCAGGATCACCACCCGGCCGCCGGTCATGTATTCCAGGCCATGGTCACCCACGCCTTCCACCACTGCACTGGCCCCGCTGTTGCGGACACAGAATCGCTCCGCGGCCATGCCCCGGAAGAAGGCCTCGCCGGCCGTGGCGCCGTAGAGGGCGACGTTGCCGAGGATGATGTTCTCCGCGGGGATGAAACTCGAGCCTCGGGGCGGATAGATGATGATCCGGCCACCAGAGAGACCCTTCCCAACATAATCGTTGGCGTCCCCCTCCAGTTCGAGCGTTACGCCGGGAGCCAGCCAGGCCCCAAGGCTCTGGCCGGCAGAGCCCGTGATGTCGATGTGGATCGTATCGTCGGGCAGGCCGGCGGCGCCGTTGGCCTTCGAGACGTTGTGGCTGAGCATCGTACCGAAGGCCCGGTCGATGTTTTCGATCCGCATGTTGAACCGGACCGGCATTCGGTCATGGATCGCCGCCAGCGATTTCTGGATCAGCGTGTTGTCGAGCACCTCCTCGAGGCCGTGGTTCTGGGCAATCGTGCAGTGGGTCTCGGTGTCGGGGTGCGGGCCAACCGCCGGAGTCAGGATCGGCGTCAGGTCGAGCCCTTTCGCTTTCCAATGCCGGACCGCTTCGTTGATCTCGAGCACCTCAACATGCCCGACCATTTCATTGATCGAGCGGAAGCCGAGGCTCGCCATGATCTCGCGGGTCTCCTCGGCAACCAGGAAGAGATAGTTGACAACATGCTCGGGCTTGCCGCTGAACTTCTTGCGGAGTTCCGGATCCTGGGTGGCGATCCCGACCGGGCAGGTGTTGAGGTGGCACTTCCGCATCATGATGCAGCCCATCGTGATCAGCGGCGCCGTGGCAAAGCCATACTCCTCCGCACCGAGCAGGGCGGCGATGACGACATCACGGCCGGTCTTAAGCTGGCCGTCGGTCTCCAGCCGGACCCGGCTGCGGAGATCGTTCATGACGAGGGTCTGATGGGTCTCGGCGATGCCGAGTTCCCAAGGCAGGCCGGCGAACTTGATGCTCGTCAGCGGTGAAGCACCGGTGCCGCCGTCGGTGCCGGAGATCAGGATTTTGTCGGCATGCCCCTTGGCGACTCCCGAGGCGATCGTGCCAACACCCACTTCAGAGACCAGCTTCACGCTCACCGCCGCCGATGGGTTGGCGTTCTTCAGGTCGAAGATCAGCTGGGCCAGATCCTCGATGGAATAGATGTCGTGGTGTGGTGGCGGACTGATCAGGCCGACGCCGGGGGTCGAATGCCGGGTGGCGGCAATAATCTTGTCGACCTTGTGGCCGGGTAGTTCGCCCCCCTCTCCCGGCTTGGCGCCCTGGGCAATCTTGATCTGCAGTTCGTTGGCATTGGTGAGGTACCAGCTGGTCACTCCGAAACGGCCCGAGGCGACCTGCTTGATGTAGGACCGTTTGGAATACTGGTTGGGTTGGGCCTTTGCCTTGTCGGGGTCGAGGTTTTCCAGCGTCTGCATCATGAAGGCATGCTCGTCGCTCGGCCGGTCGTACCACTTGAAGCGGTCCGGGTCTTCACCCCCTTCACCAGTGTTGCTCTTGCCCCCCAGCACGTTCATGGCCACGGCGAGCGTTTCGTGGGCTTCAGCCGAGATCGATCCATAGCTCATCGCACCGGTGCAGAACCGCTTGACGATCCCGCGGGCCGGCTCGACCTCCTCCAGCGGTACCGGGGTGCGGCCCTGCTTGAAGGTCAACAGCCCCCGCAGGAAGCACTTGCGATGGGCGTCTTCGTTGACCGTCCGGGCGAACTGCCGGTAGGCCTCCCGTGAGCCGGTGCGGGCGGCGACCTGAATCTGGGCGATGGTGAAAGGGTTCCAGGCGTGGGCCTCGCCCTCCTTCCGCCAGTGGAACTGGCCGTCGTTGGGCAGAATCGGCAGCGTGCGGCCACCGCGGGTCGGAAAGCCGATCTCGTGCCGGCGGATCCCCTCCTCGGCCAACACGTCGAAACCGACCCCGGAAATCCGGCTGGCGGTACCGATAAAGCAAGTGTCGATGACGTCCTTGTTCAGGCCGACCGCCTCGAAGATCTGGGCTCCCTTGTACGAAGCCAAGGTCGAGATGCCCATTTTTCCCATCACCTTGAGCATGCCCTTGGCGACCGCCTTGCGGAAGGCGGGGACGATCTTCTCGTCACTGAACTCCTCTTCAAGCAGGCCGTCCAGCCGGGCCTGCCGCAGGGCCTCAAAGGCCAGGTAGGGGTTGATCGCATCAGCGCCGTAGCCGGTCAGCAGGCAGAAATTGTGGACCTCTCGGGCCTCGCCCGACTCCAGCACGATGCCGATGCGGGTTCGCAGTTCCTGCCGGACCAGAGCGTGGTGGACTGCCCCCGTGACCAGCAGCGAACTGACCGGCACCCGGTCGGCGTCGACCGCCCGGTCGGAGAGCACGACGAGTGAAAAACCGTCATGAATCGCCCGCGTCGCCTCGGCACAGATCCGGTCGATTGCCGGCCGCAGCCCGGCGTCACCCGCAGTCCGCGGGTAGGTGATGTCAATCGTCTTGGTCTTCCAGCCACGGTGGTCAAGTGACTTGATCGCGGCGAGTTCCTCGTTGGTGAGAATTGGATGGGGCACGCAGAGCCGGTGGCACTGGCCCTCGGTCGCCTCCAGCAGGTTGCCCTCCGGGCCGATGAAGCACTCCAGCGACATGATCACTTCTTCACGGATCGAGTCGACCGGCGGGTTGGTGACCTGAGCGAAGAGCTGCTTGAAATAGTCATAGACCAGCCGCGGCTTGTCCGACAGACAGGCCAAGGCCGCATCGTTGCCCATCGAGCCGATCGGATCCCGCTTCTCGCGGAGCATCGGCATCAGCATGAACTGCAGCGTTTCGGTGGTGTAACCGAAGGCCTGCATCCGTTTGAGCAGGTCGTCGCCGGCATAATGCTCCGGCGGCTCCTGCCGCGGCAGCTCGTCGAGATGGATCGCCTCGGTCTTCAGCCAGATCTTGTAAGGCCGCTTGGCCGCCACCGAGCTTTTCAGTTCGTCATCGGCGATGATCCGGCCCTGCTCGAAGTCGACCAGAAACATCTTGCCCGGCTGCAGCCGCCCCTTGGCCTTGACCAGTTCCGGCGGCACGTCGACCACCCCCACCTCGCTGGCCATGATCACCCGGTCGTCATGGGTGACGTAGTAGCGGCTCGGCCGGAGGCCGTTGCGGTCGAGTACAGCCCCGATGAAGTGTCCGTCGGTAAACGAGACCGAGGCGGGGCCGTCCCATGGTTCCTGGAGAGCCGAGTGAAACTCATAGAAGGCCCGCTTGTCCTCCGGCATGCTGTGGTGGTTCTGCCAAGCCTCTGGGATCATCATCATGACCGCCTCCTGGAGGGTGCGGCCAGAGTGGTAGAGCATCTCGAGGGCGTTGTCGAAGTTGCCTGAGTCGGAGCAGTCCGGCTCAATCACCGGGAAGAGCTTGCGGATGTCATCGCCCCAGAGGTCGCTGGTCATGACGCCCTGGCGGGCGAACATCCAGTTGGCGTTGCCCCGCAGGGTGTTGATCTCACCGTTGTGGGCCATGAACCGGCAGGGCTGAGCCCGGTCCCAGCTGGGGAACGTGTTGGTGGAGAACCGCGAGTGGACCATCGCCAGGTGGGTGGTGTACTCGGGGTCCTGCAGATCTTTGTAGAGCGGAATCACCTGCATCGACCGCAGCATGCCCTTCCAGATCATCACCTTGGTCGACAGGGAGCAGATGTAGAACATCAGCTTCTGCCGCAGGTCGCTCTCGACCCGGATCTGGTGGCTTGACCACTTACGGATGATGAACAGTTGCCGCTCGAAGGCCTCCTGGTCAAGGCCGTCGGCAGCGGCGATGATCGCCTGGTCGAAATGTGGCATTGAGCGTCGCGCCGTCGGGCCAACATCGGCGGTGTCGGGGTCGACCGGCAGTTCCCGCCAGCCGATCAGCTTCTGCCCCTGCTGGTTGATTACCCGGTCGACAATCGCCCGGCACTCGGCCCGCTCGGCCGGTTCGGTTGGCATGAAGAAAACGCCGCTGCCATAGAGGCCGCGGGCCGGCAATTCAGCCCTGAGTTCATCACGGGCGATCCGCTCGAGCAGTTCGTAGGGCAGCGCGGTGAGCATGCCGGCCCCATCGCCGGTATTGTCCTCGCAACCGCAGCCGCCGCGGTGCTCCATGTGCTGCAGCATCCTGTCGGCATCGTCGATGATCTGACGAGACCGTTGGCCCTTGATGTGGGCGATGAAGCCGACGCCGCACGAATCGTGCTCGTTGGCGGGATCGTAGAGGCCGCGGGGATCGGGCAGTCGGAGGGGACGCGTCATGGCGAAGGCTTTACAGAAGTTCGAGCGGAGTGGAATCAGGTTTTGGGGACAGGTTTTTCTGTCGTATTGTCGGAACGTCGGGCATGTTTGCGGTCGATTTCGAGGGGCGTGAATGCAGGCCGTGGCGGCCATTCGTGCTCCCCGGCAGGTGCGGCGGTGGTGGCTCAGGCCGTGCCCACGACCGCAAGGTCGGCAGCAGCTCTGGGGGGGCGTTTCCGCGGGACAGCCACCGTGTCCTCAGCATGCCCTCGCAACAGATCGACAAACCGCTTGACGGTCGGTGACTGGGGCTTGCCCCGGCCGCGAATGATGCCGAGGGGCCGGGCCAGCGGGCTCCCTTTCAGCGGCAGGCTGACGAGGCTGCCGCTGGCGACCTCACGGGCGACGGTCGGTTCGGGAACCAGGGCCATGCCCGCATCGATCTCAACCGCCCGCTTGATCGTTTCGACGTTGTCGAACTCCATGACGACAGTCGGCTCAGCGCCCGCCGCCTCGATTGCCCGGTCGATCTCGTGCCGGATGACGAGGTCGGGGTCGAAGCCGACCAAACGCTGTCCGTGGAGATCGGACAGGACAACTGCATCGCGGACCGAGAATGGATGCTGCGGCCCACAGACCAGCACAATTGGCTCCTCCCGCCAGGCCTCGGCCTCGATTGTCCGCGTGCCCCGGGGATAGCTGATGATGCCGACATCGGCCTGATCGTTTTCGATCGCCTCGCGAACCCGCCCGGGGTGGAGGTATTCCAGCCGCACGTTTGCCTTGGGGTGGCGGGCCATGAACTCCTGCACATACTCACTCATCTGATGCAGGCCAACCGAGTAGATGGCAGCCACTCGCACCCGGCCGGCAACATCCTCGTGCAGCGACCGCACCTCGTCCTCAAGGGCGTCGTAGCGGGCGACGATCTTGCGGCAGCCGTCAAAGAAGACCCGGCCCTCATGGGTCGGGATCAGGGGCCGCTTTGACCGCTCAATCAGTTGCACCCCGAGCCGGCTCTCGAGTTGGCCGACTACCTGGCTGGCGCCCGACTGCGAAATACCATTGTCCTCGGCCGCACGCGAGAAACTCCGGCGGGCGACAATATCGCAGAATATTTTCAGGCTTTTCAGGTTCATGCCGGTTCATCCAAAGTCGCGTTGGGGAGGACCGCCTCCATCCGCCACGTCGATCGCCGTGAGCCGCTGCCCTCCTTGGCCGGAATGGCTCAAAACACGCCTTCAGCCGCGTATTGAGCGCAGGTCACTATCCGGAAAACAAATAGTGCCGCCTTGCACTATTCGAGAAACCAATGCAGCCTATCTGCTTTCCTGAACTGGTCAAGACGTTTCCCGCAAGAAACGACGCAAAATGGTGGGAAAATCAACGTACCCGGCTGGCCAGCTGCCAGCCGAAATAGCCCAGCTTCTCGAATCGGAACTACCGCCACCGGGCCCCGGGGCGTCCAGGGCAGGCTTTCACCGGGCCGCTTGAGCAGCCAGATCCCTCCCGCTGGACGCGTTTGGCCGGTGC
>Ga0180433_10006158_pt1 | contig 15854 bp, 16 predicted proteins | sample SS_ome_8_FD_132980 | JGI IMG/M metagenome (GOLD analysis project Ga0180433, IMG submission 132980) | Hypersaline lake sediment archaeal communities from the Salton Sea, California, USA - SS_1_D_1 metaG | ecosystem: Environmental > Aquatic > Non-marine Saline and Alkaline > Hypersaline >... | reverse complement strand
GTCGAAGGGTACGAAATCATTATAAAAAAGTATTTAAATTTTTCCTTATAAAAAATTACTTACCTATTTTTTATAATTTTTCTTAGTTATTATAAGGAGTTCGTACCCTTCGACAAGCTCAGGCCGAACGGAATTTAATGAATGTTTTTTATAAGAAGCAATAAGGATGAGAAGGAATGTTTTTCTTACCCCAAAATGGATTTTTTATAAAAAATGGTACCAAAAAAAAGGGCGGCTTAGCCGCCCTTCATAAATAAGTGTAATTTTATTATAAGTCCAATAAATAATGTTCTGCATCTAATGCTGCCATGCAGCCGGTTCCTGCTGATGTGATAGCTTGGCGATAGTATGGATCTGCAACATCGCCGGCGGCAAAGATACCCTCGACAGATGTTTTGGTGTGTCCTTTGTGTCCGCGTATCATGATGTAGCCGTAGTCAGTTAGATCAACTTTGCCTTGTAAAAAGGAGGTATTCGGTTTTTGTCCTATGGAGATAAAGACGCCATCAGTTTTCATAACCGTTTTTTCTTGTGTTTGTTGATTGACCACATCAACTTCTGTCAAATGATCATTGTCTCCGCGAAACGTGGTAATTGTACTATTGTAGATAATTTTTATATCTGGATTATCAAGTACTCTTTTTTGCATTGAAACTGATGCTGAGAGTTTGTCGCCGATATGTATAACAGTTATATCCTTGGTAAATTTATACAAAAATGAGGCGCTTTCCATGGCTGTATCGCCGCCACCCAACACAATTACTTTTTTATCGCGGTAAAATGCTCCATCGCATATAGCGCAGGTGGTAATACCTTTGCCCCAATATTCTTTTTCTCCAGGGCAACCAAGTTTTTTGGGCGATGCACCGGTTGAAACAATAATTGTATGAGCTTGGACGGTTTTCTCTTTATCAGTAGTAATCAAAAATGGTCTTTGTGAGGTGTCGATATCAGTAACAGTTGCGGATACAAACCGTGTTCCAAAATGTTTTGCATGTTCCCGCATGTTGAGCATTAAGGAGGGTCCCAAAATGCTTTTTTCTCCTGGCCAGTTTTCTATTGCGGTTGTTCCCATCAGTTGTCCGCCGGGTTCATTTCCGTCGATTATGACTGGAGATAGTTCTGCTCGTGCTGCATAAATAGCTGCGGTTAATCCAGCCGGACCCGAGCCGATAATAACAAGTTTTTCTACTTTGTTTTCCATAACGCTTACTTTGTTTTTGAGGTTGTAATTTATTTCCTAGTAAAATGATAAATTATATAATTTAATGTTTTTTCACGCAAGGCCTGTTGTCTAATTAGTTCTGCTGAAATAGGTGTTTCTTGCCCGTCAACTTTTGTTTCAGGCATTTTAAAATATATAAAATCTTTCATGCGAGGGCGATTGGTAAGGTTAAGGAAGCAACATACATCCTCATCTGTTGCCACTATATTTTCTTTGTTTGCAAGCTGATCTATCAGTATTAATTCTTTTATCTGTTTATTGGCTAGTTTGTTTATATGATCATCGAATTTTTTTTGGTTTTTATATACGTGATAGTCAGGGTTTTTGCGTAACTCGTATAGCAGCTTTTGTTGTTGCCTGAGAATGAGGTGGTTCGGAACATCAAATGTATATTTTTTAAACATAAGATTGAATGCTTCTTCTACCATGGCCTGTCTTTGGGATAGGTCGTTGCGGTATGAAAAAACTTCAATTAAACGTCTAGCAATTTCTTTTTTTGTTTTAAGTCTAAATTGGCGTTTGAATTTCTCAAAACAGAAGAACTCATTGTTGACGATATTATTTATTTTTACGCCAAATTTATAGTTGCTTCCAATTTGATTGCCAAAGTATTCTTGGAGCCCATCATCTCGTGCGTAAAAGAGGTCATCGATTTTTTTGCCAATAAACAATTTCTGAAATTCCCTATCTGCCTCTTCATCCCCAATTTTGATAATAAGGTTTTCCTTAAAGTCGCTAAATATAGGTTTATTGTCTTCATCAACGACCCAGATATCAAAAGAAACCCAATCTTGTATATCAACTTCATCTTTGGTATTTTCTTTTTTCTGGCGACTTTCAAGTTTCATGAATGTTTCTACTTGGCGATCAAGATCTTTATAGTTTTTTCGTTTCGGGGCTTTGAATGGGTAGTATTTCCAGTTTTGAAATTCAATTTTTGGAAACAGGCTTACATCGAACGTAAAGATGGCATCTTCTCCCGGTTGTACTGATATTTCTTTAATCCGTGGATCGCCAGCTATATTTATTTTTTGGTTCTTTAGCTCTTTCAGTAGAAAATTGAGTGTGAAATATTTAAATAAAAACTCTTCGAGATGGCTATTTATGTTTACTTCAAAGTTTTGTCTTATGTATTCAATTGGCACATTTCTTTTATTAAACCCAATGGCTCTTGCAGATTCTTTTTGTGCCAGAATAGCTTCCTGATATGCCTTGTCAGATATATGAGATGGAATTGTTACCTTGGCGGTACAAAAACTTTGGCAGGAGGAAGGTTCCAAGTCGAATCGTAAGGATAAATCCTTTTGCTCCATACTACTTTACTCCTTATCGGTGCTTCTCATTAAACAATGGTGCAAGAGAAGGGACTTGAACCCCCACTCCCTTTCGGGAACTGGATCCTAAATCCAGCGCGTCTACCAATTCCGCCACTCTTGCATCATATAAGTTGGTAGGCTGCATTGGAATCGAACCAATAACCTACAGATTAAGAGTCTGTTGCTCTGCCAATTGAGCTAGCAGCCCCTACCATTCCTTACGATAGATAGTCTGATATTATTGTATCACAAGAAGCAAGAAAATAAAGAAAATATGTCAAAAAATTATAGATCTAAATGGTTTTTAGATCTATTTCTTTCTTATGGTTCATATCGTCAGCCTTCTTAACAAAGACATCAGTAACCTTTTTTAGTGAATCTTCAAGTCTGTTGTAAAAGTCTTCTGATATGGCTTTGTTTTTTTTGGCATCTCTCATGATGTTATGGAAATCTTTGCGGATGTTTCTGATGCCAACCTTACATTCTTCTTGTTTCTTATGGAGAATCTTAATGAGTTCGTCTCTTCTTGCGCTACTCATGTCTGGAAGCCTGAGACGAATGATTTTGCCGTCACTGTCAGGAGTAACGCCGAGGTCAGACTCTTGAATGCCTTTTTCTATGTCTCCGATTACTGAAACATCCCATGGTTGAATAGTAAGCAATTTTGCATCCGGTGCACCTAAAACTGCCAAAGATTTGAGAGGCATAGGAGCTTGGCCATAGCAAGAAACCTTGATATCTTCTATCATTGCGGTGTTTGCTCTGCCGGTTCTTATCTTGATCAACTCTTTTTCAAAGTGTTTTATTGGGTGCTCCATCTCACTTTTCATTGCTTCTTCAAACGACTTATTATCGTTTTCTACTAGATTAAAATCTTTCATCTTAAATATCCTCACCTATGGATTAAACTTCCAAAATCTTCACTTTCTGATGTTTTCACCAAAGCATCAGGCTTAAAAATATTAAACACTCTTGTATTAAGGTTGTGTTTTTCAGCCATTACCATTGCGGTCATATCTAGTATACCTAATTTTTTTGAGATCGCATCTGAATATTTTATTTTTTTTAAAAATTTTGCATCCGGATTTTTTTCGGGGTCAGAATCAAAGACTCCATCAACACCCGTTGCCTTCCAAACTTCAGCAGCACCCATTTGTAGGCCTCGTATAATTGCATTGGTATCAGTGGTGAAAAATGGAGCGCCTGTTCCGCCAACAAAAATGATCGTATTGTTTTTGCGTAGAGCAGTTTGGATGTTTTGATCTGAAAGTATTTCGCTCACTTGAGGGCAAAATATAGATGAAAGGAGACAAGTACAAAGTCCCTTTTGCTCAAAAGTGTCTTTTAAAATGACACCATTAATGATGGTTGCAAGCATACCTGTCTGATGGCCATATGAAGGGGTAAGGCCAATTTGTTTGCCCTGTTTTTCTCCTCGTAAAATATTTCCGCCGCCGACTACAATTCCAAATTGATATTTGTCTGAAAGGCGATTAATCTGATCCGTAATGGTTTTAATTCTTTCGGTGCTGAGGAATGTTCCGTCGTTAGATAAGAAGACCTCGCCGGTTAATTTCAGCAAGATCTTCTTTTTTTCTACCATGTAATTAGTTGCCTATATCAAATCGAGCAAAGCGTCTAATTTTGAGATTTTCACCTATTTTACCAATAAGTTCTTGAAGTGCTTGTTCAACAGTTAATTGATCATTTTTTACAAATGGCTGCTTAACAAGGCAGACTTCAGAATAAAGCTTGTTGAGCTTACCTTCTAAGATTTTATCAATAAATTTGTCTGCTTTGCCAGATTCTTTGAGTTGTTCTCTGATGATATTTTTTTCATGCTCTAAGAATTTTGGATCGACATCTTCTTGAGTAAGATACAATGGTTTTAATGCGGCAATATGCATACAAAGATCTTTTGCAAATTGCTCTAATTCTTTTGTTTTTGCAACAAAGTCTGTTTCGCAGTTAATTTCAACCAAAACACCAAGTTTGCTACCTGGGTGGATGTAGGCGTAGACAATACCTTCTGAGGTTTCTTTGCCCGCGCGTTTTGCTGCAACAGCGGCACCTTTTTTACGAAGAAGTTCTACTGCCGCTTCCATGTCTCCGCCGGCTTCCTCTAATGCTTTTTTGCAGTCCATCATACCAAGGCCGGTTCTGGTTCTTAATTCCTGAACTAATTTTATATCAACTTTTGCCATATTTATTCTTCCTAAAAATGTGTTAATAGGTTAAAAATCTTAAACAGTATATAAAAAGTTTGCCATAACTGCTATTTTTATCAACTACCAATGTGTTTGGTCAAAAGCTTGTGTAGCTACATTTTATCCGGTTTGCTTAATCCGAGGATATCTAGGCATACTTCAAAGGTTTTTTTCATTTCACCAATCATCAGCAAGCGGCCTCGGCTTTGTTCTATGTTTTCCGGTTCAATAACGCGGTTTTTACTGTAGTAACTATGGAACGCATTTGCAAGCTCTATCACGTAGTACGTGAGTACGTGTGTTTGAAAGCTTTTGCTGATATTGAACAATAGTTGCTTGAGTGAGACAATTTTTTTAAGTAAAAACTGTTCTTGCTTGCCAATATATTGGGTATCATCAACGTTTATATTGTCTAGCTCTTTCACTTCGGCAGCTTTTGCCAAGATGCTTTTGGTCCTCACGTAGGCGTATTGTACGTAGTAAACCGGATTCTCTTCTGTTTTTTTCATAGCCAAATCTATGTCAAATTCGAGCTGGGCGTCAGCTTTTCGATTTAGGTAGAAGAATCGTGCAACATCTTTGCCAACCGCATTAATAATGTCAGATAAGGTGACTATGTTGCCGGCACGTTTTGACATTCGCACCATTTGTCCGCTTGATTTCATCTTAACCAATTGGTATAGAATGATGTTCAATGGTGCTTGCAGGCCTAAAGCTTGGCGCAGACCTTCCAGTCTTACTGCGTAACTGTGGTGATCATGACCAAGGGTCATTGCAAGATCGTTAAATCCGCGATCTACCTTGTTGACCATGTAGGCAATATCAGCTGCTACATACGTGAGCGATCCATCTGATTTAATTACCACTCGGTCTTTATCATCGCCAAATGCCGTTGATTTGAACCAGGTTGCTCCTTCTTTTTCAAAAAGAAGTTCTTTTTCTTTTAGCTGTTCAAGGGCCTTTTGAATTTGTCCGCTGGTATGTAATGATTTTTCTGAAAACCAGACATCAAAGTAGATGCCATAGCTTTCCAGGGTGTGCTTTATTTGTTCTAACATTTTTTCTTTTGCATACTCCTGGAAGAAGCTCTTTGGTTTATCCAAAATGTTTTTACCAAATTCATTAATAGCTTTTTTTGCTAGATCAACAAGATATTCTCCATGATATGCATCTTCCGGTAGGCTTGCCTCTATACCAAGTTGTTGTTGGCAGCGAATGAAAAAGGAGTTTTCCAGCTTTATCATCTGTGCGCCAGCATCATTGATATAATATTCTTTTGTTGCATCATGGCCTAAAAAGCGTAAGATATTGCCAAGTACGTCCCCGATGATACCGCCTCTTCCGTGCCCAAAATGGAGCGGGCCGGTTGGATTTGCGCTCACAAATTCTAGATTGAAATTTCTCTTATCAAGATGTGTGGGTTTAAAAAAGGATGTGCCTTGCGTGTGTATCTCTTTGGCAAGTGTCTTGTACGCTTCATCGGTTAAAAAAACATTTAAAAATCCAGGACCTGCGACCTCTATTTTTTCTATGTATTCATGGGTGAATTCACTTATTTGACTTGCGAGTTCGCGAGGGTTTTTCTTGAGTTCTTTTGCAAATAGCATGGCACAATTTGCATTGATATCTCCAAAATCCTGTTTTGCCGGGTCTATATTGATATCAAAGCTGCTTTTTTCTATGAGGGATGGGTCGATCTGGAGGGTGTCTTGTAAGAATTGATTAAATTCTTTTTGAATTGTTTCAATAAGATTCATACTTCGCCTAATATTATTATAGTTTTTAGGTTTACTCTTTTAACGTGAACTCAAAAATCAATTTTCTTGAAAGATGGCGTCTAGACGCCATCTTTTTTAATTAACTTTTTTTTTGCTAAATTTAAAAAAAACTTCAAACTAGTTTAACCCTTGATTCAAGTTGTTTTTTCAACGTTTGAATTATCGAATTCACACTCTTTTAAGTATAGTGTAAATTACGACAAAGTCACGTTATGCGGGTTTTGACTTAGTTTTGTTGTTCATTTTTTTTATCTCCTTTAACTATTACAACGTTAGGTTTTTTTTTGAAGGTTTTTGTAAGTTGTGTTAGTGAGTAGCCTCTTTGTTTTTTAGACAATATGTGCATGGGTAGGTTTGTAATGCTTGATAAAATGGCTCCCAATGCCAAAAGGGCTGTGCGCATTTGTTTTTTCACAAAATTTCTCCGTGTTACGATTACATTAGGTCAAATAATATCTTAGGAATACCGAATTCTGTTATAGATTGCTTGTGTGCTCCTAGGCCTATAGTAATTTTGAATCTGTCTTCTTTGCCTGCAGGAGCTCCCTCTAGCATTTGTGGTAATCCGTCAAAGATATAGAAGCTTCTATCTATTGTTTCTTTTTTAGGGGCGTTTTGTTTTTTTGGTGAAATAAATTCGGGTTTATTTCCATTTTGCAGATCAAGCATTTCTTTTTTATCATCATGGTTTATAAACAAGAATTTTTGGGATATGCTACCGAGAGACTTATACTCTCTTTTTGAGAAGAGCCAAGGATAATGAGCTTTTTCTGCTGGGGTTGCTTTGTTAGCATCACAATAATAAGATGGTTGTGGGTAAAAAGAAAATATGTTGCGTGATTTATCTTTGTAATCTATATAGAGTTTTTCACTTAGCAAAAAGGAGCGATCTATTGGGTTAGCATCTAATTGTATTTCCCATTGATTTTGTTTTAGGTCAAAAATATGCCATGTATGATTTGTGTCTATTGCGATAAAGTAAATATTTTTTATAATACCTACCGTTTCGTCTAGGTATGTTTTTACTGTTTTAACTTGTCGTGGGAAAAGCCCCTCTCCAGCATTATATTGCAGGGTATATCTTATCTTTTTTTTTCTGTCAAAAACATTCCATGTGGCATCCCATTTTGTACAGCTTTCAAGAATGATATATTTTGATGCATTTTGTTTCAATTTTTTTAGCATCGTTGCGGTTTTTGTATGCGTTTTTGTTTCTTTAGAAAAAAAGTGGTGTGAAACATATACAGCATTGCTTATGATGCTTGTAAGTATTGCTACTGTAAAAAGTGTGGTAAATATATATTTTTTCATTTTTAACTCTCCAAATATTAAAATATTAAAATTACATTTCAAAAAACAATTTAGGAATGCCATATGTTGTTATAGAGTGTTTTTTTGTTCCTGTATCAAGATTAATTTTTACTCTGTTTTTAGTTTCTTCTTCCATTTGAGGTAGTTCGTCAAATATAAATGTATTTCTTTCTTTTGTATCTTCAGGTAATTCTTCTGATTTTGTGTTAAATAGTTCTTGTAGTTTAAGGTAGTCATTAAGTGGTAATTCTTTATTATTATCTTTTAGATTAAAGATCTTTTTTTTGCCATAATTATCTATGATCAAGAAATTGTCTTTTATCTCTAGTGACTTATAGCTTTTACACCGTAATCTTTCAGCTTTGCAAATCGGCTCTAGCAATATAGCGGTAGGGCCACATGGTATTTCAGGGGAATATTTTCCCTCATTGTTGGGGGCAAATGTGTAAAGGCTGCGAGCACCACAGTTTTTAAGTGTTATGGTAAGAAAGGTGTCATTTATAGAGATATATTCATATGGATGTTCGGAGGAACATATTGAATCAAGGAGATATTGTTGTCCCCATGGGTCAATAATATGACAGCTATAATCTTCATAGATTATAAAGCGATGGTCTGAAATAATGCGTACTTTTTTAATGGGTAATGGAATAGGGATAAGTGTATTGTTTTGGCGGTGTTTTTTTGTGTATCTATTTTCGTTTGGGCAATCTATTGTTTCCCATCCATTATCTTTTTCAAGAAGTATATAGTTTGTCTTATTGATATTTTTTGTTATTTCTTCTATTTCTTTGGAGCTTCTTTTCTTTTTCCATAAGTTGAGTGAATTAATGCCGTGATTCATGTTGCTTGTAAGGATTATTGTAATAAAAATTGTAGCAAAGATTTGTTTCTTCATTAATTAACTCCATTTAATTATTTTCTTTAACCAATCTTCTCAATTATAAATCTTTTTGCTTAAAATGTCAAGCGCGCGTTTCTATTTGAATTGTGCGCAAGAGGTGAGTTTGTAAAAAAGAGTTGGGCCTGACCAGAAATGCATTAAATAGTGATGGGTACTACAAACAATGCCTAAAGATAGTTGGCCAGGCCCGACGAGTTGCCTTTTATTTATTTCAATCTTTCAATAATAATATACATATATTTACAAGCTTTTCAAGTTTTAATTGTGTTTTGCTAAAAAAATGGACATATGGTAACATATTACATGAAAGTATGCTTGCATACGTGCTTTTTAAAAATAAATAGATAAAGAGAAAAAAAATGAAAATAGCCGTGTTGGTGTCTGGTGGGGTCGATAGCTCTGTAGCGCTCAATATATTGAAGGAGCAGGGGCACGATGTAACCGCATTTTACCTTAAAATTTGGCTTGAAGACGAACTTTCTTCTATTGGGATGGGTGATTGCCCTTGGGAGGAGGATTTGCGCTATGTGAGGGAAGTTTGCAAGCAGTTAGATGTTCCGCTTGAGGTGATTTCCTTGCAAAAAGAGTACTGGGATCATGTGGTTTCTTACACCATTAAAGAGGTGAAGGCGGGCAGGACGCCAAATCCGGATGTTTTTTGTAATAAGTTGATAAAGTTTGGCTTTTTCTTTGATAAGATCAAAGATGATTTTGATAAGGTTGCATCTGGTCATTATGCTCGGGTAACAGAAAGCGGCGGGGTTTTTCAGCTTGAAATCTCACCCGACGAGATCAAGGATCAGACCTATTTTCTTTCATATCTTGACCAAAAGCAGCTTTCAAAGATTTTGTTTCCGATTGGATCTATGGCAAAGGAGCGGGTGAGAGAGCGTGCGCGTATGTATGATTTGGCCAACAAGGATCGTAAAGATAGTCAAGGTATCTGTTTTCTTGGGAAATTTAAATTTGAAGAATTTGTAAAGCATCATTTGGGAGAAGTTCCAGGAGATATCATCCAGGCAGAAACAGGGAAAAAATTAGGTGAGCATAAAGGTTTTTGGTATCACACGATTGGTCAACGTCGAGGTAGTGGTTTGTCAGGAGGGCCGTGGTATGTGGTTGCAAAGGATACCGAAAAAAACATTGTGTATGTTTCCAATACGTATTATACCGAAGACAAGATACGGGATACGTTTGAAGTTGCAAATATTAATTGGATATCAGGTAAAAGGCCTGAAAAACGAGGTTTGCAAGTAAAGGTTCGTCATGGAAAACATAAGTACAATGCAACGATTGATTTTATTGATGATACATCGGTAAAAGTAAGGCTAGATGGAAGAGATCAAGGAATAGCACCAGGGCAGTTTGCGGTGTTTTATGATGAAAATGTATGTTTGGGTGGTGGAATTATTACAAAATCAATTGAAATATGTTAACGTTATGTGTATGGTTGTTTTTTATATTAATTTTTGAAAACACATTTGATTTTTGTTAGTGGAGCAAAGGCTTTTTAAATGTCGAAAATAAGTTTAAAAAATCTCAATCTTAGGCGATTAAGCGTTTCATTGTTTAAGAATTTACCGGCGCATGAAAAAAGAATTACACTCTCAACAGTGTTTACTCTTTTAAGAATTGTGCTTGCACCCTTTATTGTTGTTGCTATGGTGATGCATATGTGGGGGGTTGCTTTTTGGTTATTTTTAATCGCAGCATTTTCCGATATAGTTGATGGGAATCTTGCTCGTTTGTGTAATGAAAAAACATTCTTGGGAGCCTGTTTAGATCCGCTTGCGGATAAAATATTGCTCATTTCCTGTTTTTTCACCCTCGCATTTGTGGAAGGGCCATTATTTACCGTTCCGTTGTGGTTTGTGATTTTAGTATTGATAAAAGATTTAGCCATAGTATTTGGTGCATTGACTATTTATCTTATTAAGGGACATCTTGAGGTGCATCCGACCTATATGGGCAAGCTTGCAACTGTTGTGCAGTCATATTTTATTATTTGGTTATTTGCTTGTTATTTCTTTAACTGGATGCCGATTAAGATCTATTACACTATCTTAGGAATTATGATATTTTTAGTTATCGGAACATTGTTGCAATATATAAAAATGGGGTTTTCTCAGTGGAATGCTTCTAGCTAGTAAGGTCTATTCATGAAAAAACATATAAATATATCGTTGGTATTTCTTGCTACATTTTTTTTTGCTTTTGCCGATAGCGTTGCGGTAAAAGACGATGCAAATAAAAAAGAGGAAGAATCTTTTATTGTGCCGAAGAAGAAGAAGAAAATGGGGACAAAGAAGTTGCAAGAAAAGTTGGTAGAAGTATTTGGAGATCAGGCAAAGCGTGCGCCGTCTATTCACAAGATTGTGGCGCATGTGCAATCAGAAGTATTAAAAGAAATTTCTAATTATTTGGAAAATGATAAAGGCGGTATTGTCTTAAAGCTTAAAAAAGAGAAAGCAGATAGTATGTTGGCCCTAGCAAAAAAATTTGAAAATAAGATGAAGGCATTTTGTGTTGATTGTAAGCGGTATGTTAATGCATTACGGGCATGTAAGTAGATCTATATATCTTTTAATGCTATTTGTCTTATGGTTGGAAGGCTCTTCTGGTAGAGGCTTTTGAGGATATATTTTTTTTATGGTAGATTTAGGTTGAACTTGAGATATAAACCTATTTTCCACATAGCATAGGATTGTAGATATGAGAAAAAATGTTTTTTCAGTTTTCTGTGTATCAATTATTATAATATGCCAAATGGCTTGTTTCTCTCCGTATGCGTATAGTATAGATGGTGTTGCAGATGATGTATATCTTGAGCTGGAGGGGCCGGCTTTAACGGTTGAAGAGCATGTCGTTGTTGATAAAAGTCGTAATCTCTATGCCGGTTTTTTGAACATGATTTCTACGTGCGATGAGTATTTGGATTATTGGACAGAGCAAAAAAAATATCCTTTTATGTATTTACTTAATAAGGGAAAGCTTGCTTTTTGGGGGGATCAAAAAAGGCGTGCCGTACAAGATATAGAAGAAACTATTGGGTTTTTACAAGAGAAAAAAAATAAATATATTTTGTTGCTGGGAAAATTATATAAGTCAGCCTATCCGTATATTGATGAAGATGTTCCTTTGATAAAAAAAACAGGTTTTCATGTTGGGCAACAAGTGTTACATTTAGTTGCGCATATGACAAAAAATGAAGATGCGTTTCATAAAACAGAATTACAGTCGATCAAACATGCGCAACCACCAACCCATGTGAAGAGAAATGCTGTTAATTATACATTAGCTGCTGCAGCATTTGTGGTGGGGGCGGGTGTTTTATATACCCATAAAGATATATTAAAAACGTGCACTAATACGTTTTATAAAAATAATTTAGAAAAACCACTTAAAGGTTTGAAGGATTATTCGCAGGGAAAAAAAGATCTTGATATGTCGGCTCGTATAGGTGATGTGTCTGAAAAAGATATAGAAGCACAAGTTGCAGCATTACAAAATAAAATTAAAACGTTTATAAAAGCGGTAAGGCCTGACGAGAACCAAGAACCACTTGATGGGATTCTTGACCATGCAAAATCAGAGTGCATGGAAAGAATAGTGGTTGACTTGGTTAACAAATCAGATATTTCTGCTAATACCTCAAAAGTGGGGTGGATAGAGTGGGTTTTTGGTAAAACGCTTACTTCATTTCTTGGAATGCCGCCCAAGGCGAAGTTTTTAGAGGTTGAAATCAAAGGTCTTATCTCGCGTTTGCATGCAACCAAGATGATGTTAGAGGCAAAAAATCTGATGAAGGATAATCGTTTGGTTCTTATCTTATTGACATTGACTCCAATGGCCGTTGCAAGTTATTTAACCTACGCGACCTTTAAACGATGTAAGGCATGGTTTACGGGAGAGAGCAAAAAGGCGCAACAGCTCAAAAATCTTCTTTTTAAGATTAATGAAGTTGTGAATGATAATATTGGCAAAGATATGTCATGTGAATGTCAGGGATTACTTTGTTATTATGCGCACCGGTTGCGCAAAACTTCTTGTGTTGTTCCAAAAGCGCTACAAGAAAGTTTTACTGGGCTGGTATATGTGTTGCAATCATGCACCCATTCAGTTGAGCAAAAAATGCAAATTTTACAAAGTATACATTTTGCACTTTATACATCATAATTTTTCTGTTAAGATGCATCTTAAGCAATGTAAAGGCTAAACATTTGTCTGTTTTTCTGCTACTATTGTTTTTGTTTTTTGTATATAAACCAACTAAATATTTAACTGAAAGGTGCCTAGATGGCTGATTACAATAGAGTGATAATGATAGGTAATTTAACAAGAGATCCAGACTATAGAGCGTTGCCTTCTGGACAGGGTGTGTGTAGGTTGGGATTGGCTTCAAACCGTCAGTTTAAAAATAGACAAACCGGTGATATGGTGCAAGAAGTATGTTACGTTGATATTGATGTCTGGGGAGCGCAAGCAGAAAGTTGTCGCCAGTATTTGCAAAAGGGCAGAGCTGTCTTGATTGAAGGGCGCTTGAAGCTTGATACCTGGCAAGATCAAAGCGGAAATAACCGCAGCAAACATTTGATTGTTGCAGATCGTGTTGTTTTCCTTTCTCAAAATGCAGCTGCAGAAGATGTGCAAAATGTTGGTGCGGCACAAAAAGATCCTGGCAGTCAATTAGAAAAAGAATTATTAAATCAGATTGATAAAATAAAAGAACGTGCAACTAAAAAAGAAGACGAGGGTGTGCAACCAGCTGAAACAGCAGCGCCAAAAGCAACCAAGAAAAAAGTTGCTGCAGATGGAAAGAGTGCTCCAGCAGAAGGCGTTGAATTTAAAGATGAACCGCCATTCCAAGATGACTTACCATTTTAAGTGAATTATAACTTTCTTCGTTTTAAAAACCTGTGGGATAAAACTTGCAGGTTTTTTTGTATTTTTATATAACGTTCTCTCCTGTATAAAATAAGAATCCCGCACAAAAAACAATATTATTGACAGATAGCACATTAAATTGCAAGAATGGAATTGAAAAGATTGACAAGGGTCTATTCTTTTAATTGTGGGGATAAAAATAGTAGGGGAGGATTAGATGATGGGAGCAGTACGAAAAGTATCAGGTATATTGATGCTTTTACTTTGTTTGGGGTGTTCTTCTGTATGTTCAAATGACGAGAAGGTTGTCTTAAATTTTGATAAGCTTTTTCCTGAAACGCCTTTTAAGGTTGTGCTCGATAGGTGTATGGAGGTTTATGGGGATATAGATTCTTTATCTGGAACCAAGTATCTATTGCAAGATTATGATTTACTGAATGATGCAATTATTGGACGGCTATTCCAGATCAGGGTTTGTATGGAAAATATTAAGAACCAACGGCCGTGTGTACCTATGGAAGATGTTGAATATTTACAGATACTTTTGGAGTCGATGCTCTCTAGTTACAAAAATGTGTTCAGACGTTATATGAATAAGCCTAAAAGTGGATATGTAATTAGCTTAATTGAGGGGATAAGCAAAAGACTACAGGTGTTCTTGAGTGCGTAATGTTTAGTTTTTTTTGCAGACTTTTTTATGATTTTTCCAATCTTTAACTTGGCATTCTCTGGAGCAGTAGAAAGAATTCTTGCATCGAGTGCATATTTTAATTGGATTGTCTATTTCTGTTATTTTGCAATGTTGGCATTGGTTTATATCCATTAATCCAAATGCGTTGATTAAGTTGATAGTTGTAACAGGGGTGTCATAGTTATCTTCTATTGTTTTTATAGATAATTTTAGATAGGTTTGCAACCAATTAATTATTCTTGTTATGTGATTTGCGCCTGCTATAACAATTATTTTATTATGCGTACTGTTGTTTATAGCTTTTATTATATCTATGATGTATCCAATATCTCCAATTAATCCAATGCATCCTTCATATAAAATTTCATCTAAAGAGATTAAAGGCTTAAATGATTGTTCTTTTTCAATAGCATACATCAGTGTTTCTGCATAATTATCATTTTGAATTTTGTATAAAGAAAAGAAATTAAATAATTTATCATGTAGAAGGTCTATTTCTTTGATTAAATATTGGATTAATGCTTCTTGCCGATTATTTTGTACTTTTTGTTTCAAGAGTTCTAATTCTTGCTTATATGTTTCAATTTTTTTTAATATATCGGTGCATGTAATCTGATTTGATGAAATATGCTGAGACATCCTTTTAAAAAGTTCTAAAAAATGGTTTTTAAAGGGGGTAAAGCCTCTTGTCGCATCAGAGAAAAAATCATTTTTAATTTCTTGATTTGATTCTAATAATTGTTCAAAACCTAGACAAGATTCATAATACCAATTATTTTCAAGGAATGTTCTAGTTAAGTTTTCGGCATATGCAACAAGTTCGAGATAATTGTCTCTTCTGTCTGAAATTTTATAATCGATATTGTTTATTTTTTTAATTTTTTCAATGGTAACTAGGCTATCTACACAAATATCATCATTTTTTTCATTTGGTTGTTTTTCCATTAAAAATAGTTTGCTGTCTTTTTTATTTTTCCATTTTGTTAATAAAACATTAAAAAACCTTATATCTCTCGTATGATCGCCTTTATGGCAACAACCACAAAAGATTATCTCTGTATCTTTTTGATTTTCTTGTTTTTTTTCAGTTTTCATTAGAGAGGCAGTAAGGCTGTGGGTGTAGCTGTAACATGATATTAAAAAGAATAAGAATAAATGATGAAATGATATACGACTAAATAGCATTATAAATCTCCATTATGAAAAAAACAATTTTAAGGCATGGTTTTTAATAAAAATAGTAAAAAAAAGAAGGGCTGTCAAAGGCTCCCTTTAGACGGTGTGTTCGGTTATGTTGGTAAGATTATTCTAATATTTGTATGAGAATATGTAATACCAATCGTAGAATAAAAACTTAACAGTATGCTGTTTAGTTGGAATAGATCTTCAATTTTAGGATAAGAAGGCACACGACTTCCTCCGCTCATCCTGAGCCGCGCCGCAGGTGCGTGTCGAAGGATTATTGTATTCCTTTAAAGGAACTAATTTATTTTTTCCTTTTAGCCAAATATTTGAGCAAATAAAATTCTCCGTTAATC
>Ga0180433_10006157_pt1 | contig 15854 bp, 11 predicted proteins | sample SS_ome_8_FD_132980 | JGI IMG/M metagenome (GOLD analysis project Ga0180433, IMG submission 132980) | Hypersaline lake sediment archaeal communities from the Salton Sea, California, USA - SS_1_D_1 metaG | ecosystem: Environmental > Aquatic > Non-marine Saline and Alkaline > Hypersaline >... | reverse complement strand
TTTGACCACTACTGAAATGTCGGACGAGACCTAGGGCCCAACACAAATTTTATAAGGAATGACAGGGAATTTTATTCATGTACCTTTTGAAAAGACGACATTTCATATTGTGTTGGGCCATAACTTTTGAATAAATCAAAAACCCCCACATTTGTTTTATTCCCACCCTCCCATGTCTACCACTTCTTCAAGCGATACGGATTCCGAGTCAAAGGGCGAGTCCGCCCGCCTCTTGACCAAGGAGGCTAAACGAAGCGTTGTAATGACCCAGACCAAGGTTACCAAGAACACGGTGGTTTACGCGGCCAAGACGGGAGAAGATGGTCCACCTCCTGTCAAGACGGTCTATGTTGAAAAGTGGTTCTTGGGTGATCCGCCACCTCCTTCAATCCGTTTGACTCTTGACAAGCGCGGTTAGAGGAAAGATTTCCTTGGAAAAGAAATCACTCACCTCCTTGCCAAATCCACTGTTGATGCAAAATACATGGGGTCGAGACGTTTCCGTTTTTAGTCCCTGAAGTTTTTTCATCCCCGGTTTTTCATAAAATCCTACCTTGAAGTTTTGCGGGCTTCGCCGAGAGGAACCTTCTCCCAAGAGATAATTGGCGACAATGAAAGGAAATTCATAGGTTGTTTTACTTCGAAAGCGCAGCATCCCTTCAAGAGTAGCTTGACCCAAACGCCTCTCCACCTCAAAACATGCCGAGCGTGTAAGCGGGTTGGGCATGTGGTGGAGGCGGAATAACCAAGGTGATTTCGTAACCTTTACACACAGTCGGTGGGTGTTGCGTAAGATGGCTGCATAGGCCGAGGGCTGGAACCACGATAAAAGTTCCATTGAAAACTTGTAGACTGGATGACCTTGGCGATCAAAAAAGTACCCCGGCTTTAGCGGTTTTCCAATAAAAATGTCATCATCCATGTAGATGAAATGTTCTGCCAAGTCGGGTATCCTATGAACTTGTGAGGAATTCAGAATGCCATTAAAGGAAGGCAAGGCTGCCCCTTTTCCAAACACATCCTCATGGTGAACAACTTTGATACGCGGGGTGTCTTTCAAAAGCCAACTAGGTCGCTGGGGTGTTTGGGTGAGGATGTAGATGTGGCGGATCCATGGCATGTACTTGAGGACTGAAAGGACAGAAAAGAACAATTCGTCTTTGGCAAGATGGGGCGTTGGGTTGCGTCTTGCAGAGATGGGAGGATGGCCGTCCCGTTTTCTCCACACCTCTTGACTCTGACGCCACTTTTCATCGCACCCGTCCACCCATGTATATACGAGGTCTATGGGCCCTTGAAATCCTTCCAGAAAACCCTCCCGCATCTTGCACGCCTTTAGACAAAATGAATAGACGGAAGCAAGCCATACGCCAATGGCAGCCAAGACAATTAAAATACCGAGAATAATATACCCCACAATCTTCATTTTGTTATGTCCGACTTAAAATCTCCATCGTCACGCTTGTGGCCAAATATCCCTGTATCGTTTCCGTGAAATTGGGCCAAGGGTGACCAAGGTTTAAAGGGACGACGGGCCATTAGAACCCCGCGTTTCCTGAATTTCTTTTGAATTATGATATCAACAGGCAACTTACACATAGAGTCTTTCAGAGTGGTCACCAAGGAAGGCAGGAGAGACGCCTTGACCCCGTACCCAAAGGTTCCTCCCGGAGTGATTCGCCAACGATGCCGGTCTAGACGCTTTCCTCGTGGTAGATCTGCCAAGCTTGGTGACCCTCCAAAATGAATCACTTCGTAGCCTTCTCGATCAGAACGCTCCAGGCCTTCTGCCATAAAAGACATAAACTCTTGGCGAGGCAAAGCCAAGGTGGTGTCATCTTCGAGAATCAAAAACCAATCATCGGGTGAGGGGCGCTTCTTCAAGATGTCTTTCCAAATGGCCAAGTGGGAAATGGAACACCCCAACTCGCCATCGGACCGTTTGGTTCCCTCGGGACACACGCCCTCCACCCCTTCCTCCTTGGCGTCGTGACCATACCAAACCCTTGACGAGGGAAGGCCCAGGTCCTTCATCACTTGGACTACATTCGCCGTCTTGACCTTGTTCCGCCGGAGGGTCAGCCCATAGACTCCTTTGATTTTCGAGGCGAGGTAGACCTTTGACCTTGAAAGAGGATGGCAAGGCCATGGATCGTTTGGACCCTTGGCCACATAGACCCAAACAATAACAAGGTAGGTTAGGACTGCCGCTCCTAAAATTACAATGAGAGCAATCCATCCAGGATGTAACATGTGCTTTTATTTATGGGATCAAGGATTTAGGGTGTGGGACTAAGGATTTACGGTATAGTCTTGGATTTCAATTCTCTTTTTCAAGCCTCTTTTTTAACGTCTCCGTCGTCTCCTCCTAGGTCGTCGCCTCCTCTCGCGTCGGAGCTTCAAGTCTCCAAAGATTCGGTAGGCCTTCCCACTTTTTTCAAAGTAGGCATATTCCACAAAATCCGTTGTGGTAGACCCGATCTGCTTGGCCATTCCACCAGCGGGTTTAAACACGACCTTGCGCCGTGCAAGGCGGTAGATCCTATAATTCCCTGGACTTCCTGGAAGAACCAAGGTGTCACGGTCCCGTCCCCCATGGAAATAATTGGATCCCTTTCCTGGATGAAAGACGTCGCGGCCCGACCCTCCCCATGCCTTATCGTTGCCGCCGCCGCCTCTCAAGACATTGGCCCCTTCGTTACCAATCAAAACGTCGGCACCGGCACCCCCCGTCGCGTTTTCAATGTGGCTTCCGGCAGCAATGGTGAAGCCGCCAGCGTCACGCCCCACCACACGGGACACACCTCCACCCCCTTGACGGCCCCCATCGAGGGTCGCGTCACGAAGATCGATTCTTACCTTGTGGCTCGACCCACTTGCATCAATCACGTCGGTGCCTCCCGTGTCGCGAATCAATTTAAAAGCGGCGCCTTCACCCGCCTTGGGCAGACGATGCACCGTGTCTCCCGCGTCGACTACATGGTCAGAAGTTAATGGATACATTGCTTGGATGGCTGCCACGTCATAGGCCATGGGGCCCGTCACAAAGCCCGTTTCCTTGATAACGTCGGGGGTGATGGGGCCTGTCACGTCATTGTAAGACATGACGGTGTAGACCGTTTGGTTTTGTCCATGTTTTCCGGTGTGAAAGGCGTGCCTGACTCCCGGAAAGAGACTTGATGTTCCGCCGCCGTCGTGGGGGTGGGCAAGACCAAAGACGTGGCCCAGCTCGTGGAGGAGGGTGATGTAGTCAAAAGAACCTGGAGGAAAGTCCTTGTGGGTCGCTGCTCGGTAGGAGATATATAATTCACCCTGGCCTCGGTCTCCTGGGAAACGGGCTTCTCCCAGGTAGGTGTAGGAGGGGTCATCGACCATGACTGCCTTGATGTCTGCCTCTCCCTTGACTTGGGTCTCTGTGAAGGAAAAGGCCGAGACATCAGCCCACTCTTGAAGGGCCCGACGTAGACTTGACTTTTGAGTCTCGGTCCACAAGCGTTTCGGGCGGTTGGCGAGGCTTAAGGAGGCTAATAGGCCTCCATCACCGGGTTTAAAAAAGTAGTAGGTCAAGGAGGTCGAAGGCAAGCGGCGCCCGGTGTCGAGGGCATGAATCATCCTCCCCTTGGATCTTGCCGTCGTAATGCCTGACCGCCATTGGGTCAAGGTGGAGTCGTCTGATTTATTTTCAGGTTGGCCAGATCGACAAGTTTGCATTTTATAAATCAGTTGAATTCTCACACACAATCCCCACTCCCAAAATCAAATGCTAAGGCTTGCCAATGGATCCATTTACCAAGGTCAACCCTTGGGGCCGGAAGCAGATTTTCCGTGTCGCGGCGAAGTCGTCTTTTTCACCGGCATGACCGGCTATGTCGAGGCCTTGACCGACCCGTCCTACGCCGGTCAGATTTTGGTCTTTTCTTTCCCCATGCTTGGCAACTATGGATGGAACCCGGACCACATGGAATCAAGGCAGGTTCAAGTTTCTGGAGTGATTATGCGCTCCTACCACGACCACCACACATCTTCATTGGTTGACGCCTTGGCCTCCTCTGGAATTCCTGTCCTCACGGGTGTAGACACACGCCGTCTTGTCCTAGAGTTGCGCGAAGCCCGTACGATGCCTGGCATGATGGTGGCGACTGACGATGATTCAGACACAGCCATTCCACCTCTTGACGAGGCTTGGATGAAGATGGCGGTGGGGAGGGTATCGTGCCTTTCCCCCTACAAGGTGGGTCCGCCGGCTCTGTCCCCGTCGCTTCTCCTCGTCGATTTGGGTGTGAAGGCGTCCCAGATCTCCTGCTTGATGGAGGCAGGGTTCAAGTCAATCCAGGTGGTGCCGTGGTACACCGACCTGGTCCAGGCCTTGGAGGATTTTCCCACGATCCAGGCCGTGTTTTTAACCAACGGACCCGGTGATCCTCAAGACCTTGAAGATCGCACCGTGACCCAAGTCCGTCGCCTGATGGAGAGTCGTCCTCGCTTTCCCATCTTTGGTATTTGTCTTGGTCACCAAGTCTTGGCACTTGCTGCCGGCGCAACCACCTACAAGCTTCCATATGGCAACCGCGGAGTCAACATTCCCGTCGCATTTTCTCAAAACAAGATGCGTGCCTACATCACCTCCCAGAACCACGGCTATGCGGTCGATGAAGCCAGCCTTCCTGCCTCGTGGCAGCCACTCTTTACCAACCTCAATGACGGCTCAAACGAAGGCATTGTGGCGTCACATGGCCGATGGTTTTCGGTTCAATTTCATCCCGAGGCTCGAGCCGGACCCCGTGACACCAAGTTCCTCTTTGACATTTTTTACAAGCTGGTGAATGAGGATGGTTCCTCCTTTTTCGACCTTACATCCCACCTGATTAGTCAACCGATTCAAGGGCCACTCGCTTCCGGACCTCGGAGGTACAAGGTTCTTGTCCTCGGATCGGGAGGCTTGTCGATTGGTCAAGCCGGCGAGTTTGACTACTCTGGGTCTCAGGCTCTCAAGGCTTACAAGACATACGGCCTGACGACAATTGTTGTCAATCCAAACATTGCGACGGTCCAGACCACAACTGAAGGTGGAATTGCCGACAAGGTTTATTCCGTTCCCATTACCCCCAAGTGGGTGTCTCAAATTGTCGAGATGGAACGTCCAGATTATGTCGCCGTTTCTTTTGGGGGCCAGACGGCCTTGAATTGTGCCGTCGCCTTGACCGATGTTTTCGAAAGGTTTGGGGTCAAGGTTTTGGGAACTCCCTTGGAGGCCATTGTAGTGACCGAGGATCGCGAAAAATTCAATGCCCTCGTGGAAGCCCAAGGTGCCTCCTGTGCACCTTCGGCGACTCTTGAAGACAAGGACCTCCTCCATGCCAAGGCAAAAGACCTTGGCTACCCCGTCCTCGTTCGTTCGGGTTTTGCCCTCGGGGGTCTTGGGTCCGGGTTTGCTTCAGGGCCAGAAGAATTGGACAGTCTCTTGGAAGCGGCACCTCCTGGCCCCATCACCTTGGACAAGTCCCTCAAGGGGTGGATTGAAGTCGAGTTTGAGATTGTGCGTGACGGTCTTGGGAACTCCATCACGGTGTGCTCTATGGAAAACTTTGATCCTGTCGGGGTGCACACGGGCGAGTCCATTGTCGTTGCTCCCTGCCTCACCTTGGACGACGTGACCATTCAACGCTTGCGATCCCTTGCCCTGGTCATGGCGAAAGCCATTGGAATTGTCGGCGAGTGCAACATCCAGTACGCCCTCAACCCCGAGTGCCTCGATGAAGTCTACGTGATTGAAGTGAATGCAAGGCTGTCACGTTCTTCGGCACTTGCCTCCAAGGCAACTGGCTACCCCTTGGCCTATGTCGCTGCCCTGATTGGTCTCGGTCATCCCTTGCCATCCCTCAAGAATCTTGTGACGGGGACAACCTCAGCCATGTTTGAACCCTCGCTTGACTACTGCACCGTCAAGATGCCTCGATGGGATTTGGACAAATTTGAGCATGTGGATGGGCGGATCGGGACGGCGATGAAGTCTGTCGGTGAAGTCATGGCCATTGGGGCAACCTTTGAGGAGGCCATCATGAAGGCCCTACGGATGGTGGATGACGATGGCCATGCTGGTCTTTTTCCTGCCTCTTGCCACGAAGACTCCGATCCGGGTCCCGGCCAGATCCAAGCACTTATGGGTCGTCTCTGGCGAGGAAGAACCCCGATGGAGCTCCACGACGCTACGGCCATTTCCCCTTATTTTCTCTTGGCCCTTGGAAGAATTGACGAAATGGCCAAGAGGATTCGATCTGCGTCGGGGGATCTCCTCGAGACACCCAAGCTTCTCATGGCAGCCAAACGGCTTGGCTTCTCGGACGGTCAACTTGCACGTCTAGCCACTGTCACGGAAGCCCAGGTTATTGAGGCACGACGTACCTCTAACATTTGGCCATCCATCTTCCAGATTGACACGGTGGCTGGGGAATTTGCGTGCCAGACTTCTTATCGCTACTTGACCTACCATGCCTCGTCTTCCTCATCGTCGTCTTCTCACCTAAAGGCCTCCATTCTGGTTCTTGGCTCTGGCACCTACCGCATCGGGTCCTCTGTCGAGTTTGATTGGTGTGCGGTGAATTGTGTCCGTGAGGTGCGTCAAGCTGTCAAGGATCGTGACACGATTATGCTCAACTACAACCCCGAGACCGTGTCCACAGACTTTGACGAAGCCGACCATCTGATCTTTGATGAGATTTCTCTCGAGACCGTGGGTGCCCTTCACCACCTCTGGCCCATTGACGGGGTTGTTGTGTCGGTGGGAGGCCAAACACCCAACACTCTGGCTCTCCCTCTCCATCGTCAAGGCTACAAGGTGATTGGGACCCACCCCGAGATGATTGATATGGCAGAGAATCGCTTCAAATTCTCTCGCCTCTTGGAGAGTCTTGGGGTGGACCAACCTCGGTGGTGTCAGCTGACGGAGCGTCAGGATGCTCTTGATTTTGCCTCCAAGGTTTCCTTTCCGGTTCTTGTCCGACCGTCCTACGTCTTGTCTGGTGCCGCCATGAGGGTTGTCTTTGGACCGGAGGAACTGGATCATGTTTTGCGGGAGGCCTCGCGGGTATCCAAGGATGCACCTGTCGTCATTTCCAAATTCATCATTGATGCCAAGGAGATTGAAGTGGATGCTGTCGCCAAGGATGGAATCCTCATTCACTTGGCCATTTCGGAGCACATTGAGAATGCCGGTGTTCATTCGGGAGATGCCACCCTTGTCTTGCCGCCCCATGACTTGACTCCCACCACCTTGGCCAAGATTGAAGCGTCTACCCGTGCGATTGCCAAGGGGCTCGCCATTTCAGGCCCGTTTAACATCCAGTTTATCGCCAAGGACGACGCCATCAAGGTGATTGAGTGCAATCTCCGGTCATCCCGTTCCTTCCCATTCGTCTCCAAGTCTCTGGGTCTTAACTTGATCCGTGAAGCGACACGGGCAATGCTTGGACTTTCCTTGGCTCCTCCCGTCGACCCGGCAACCCTAACAAAGGTTGGAGTCAAGGTCCCTGTCTTTTCCTTCAAGCGGCTTCCAGGCGCTGACTGTGTCTTGGGAGTCGAGATGCGCTCCACGGGTGAAGTCGCATGTTTCGGTCCATCCTTTGGCTGCGCCTACCTCAAGGCCTTGGAAGCCAGTGGGACGGCACCTCCCATCCATCAACTTTGTGACTTCACCGACGGTCCACCGACCATCCTCTTGTCCATCGGCTCCCACGCCTGCAAGACGGAAATGCTTTCTACGGTGCGGCTTTTGAAGAATCGTGGTTACATCTTGGCTGCGACGCCGGGGACTTCGGTCTTTTATTCCCAAGCTCTTGGGGAAGGTGCCGTCCATCGCATCGGGTGGCCGGCTTTGGATTCCTTTCTTGACAAGTGTTCCTTTGTCCTTAATGTCTCGATGCTAGACCGTGGAAAGATGACAGAGACGGTCCTTTCCCAGGGGTACCACTTGCGACGCCTTTGCATTCGGAAAGGCATTCCCCTCTTGACAGACGTCAAGGCATGCAAAGCCTTTGGTGCTGCCCTGTGTTCGACGCCTCTCCCCAACCTCGATCCTTCCTACGACGCCCAATCCGTCTTGAAGACACTTGGCCTCCCTGGCCTGATTGACGTTCATGTCCACATTCGCGAGCCTGGAGACACCTACAAGGGAGATTGGGAAACCGAGACCTTGGCGGCCTTGGCGGGCGGTGTGACGACTGTCTTTGTGATGCCCAACACCAAGCCCGCCATTTCCACCCCGGCAGCTCTGGATCTCATTGTGGAAGCTGCATCGGCCAAGGCACATTGTGACTGGGGTATTTTTATCGGGGGAGCGGCCGACAACCAAGCTGAAGTTTTGGAGATGTTGAATGGTCCCCATGCTTCGCTCATTGTGGGGATGAAGCTCTACCTCGATGAAACCTATTCGGGGCCACTTGATCTTGGTGGCTCATGGGCGGCCGTCCATGACCATTTTGCCCAATGGGAAGCCGAAGCCATTGCCAAGCCAATTGTTGTTCATACCGAAGCAGACAACTTTTTGCGGGTTCTTGGCCTCATGCACCTCTACCCCTCGGTGCGTGTCCATGTTGCCCACGTCCACTCTCGCCGCCTCTTGGACCTTGTCAAGCGGGGGAAAGCTCAAGGCCTTCCTCTTACCTGTGAAGCCACACCCCATCACCTCTTTGCAGAGGCACCCATTGGTGGAAGAGGTGTCAAGCCTCCGATTTGTGGAGACGCTGCCTACCTCCGTGCCAACCTTGACACGATTGATTGTTTCGCCACAGATCATGCACCCCACTTGGCCTCGGAAGCTGGATGCCCAGGCTACCCAGGTCTGGAGACGGCGGTTGGTCTCTTGATGGCGTTTGGTCCGGAGACGCTCAAGGCCAAGATGCATGATGCACCTCGAAGAATCTTTGGCTTGGGAAGCGGTGAGGAGACGACTCGCCTCCGCATGGCACCTGACGAGGAGTGGACCTATGAGCCTGAGCAAGGCTACTCGCGGTGTGGCTGGTCTCCCTTTGGTGGTCGTCTCTTGACTGGAAAGGTGACACGGGTGGAGTTGAGGGGTGAGCTCGTCATGATGGACGGCAAGATCTTTAGAGAAAAGGGCCCGATGGGAAGGCCTGTGAAAGTCACCTACGACTCCAAGACGGTGTCTCTGAAGGAAGAAAGTGTCAAGCCTGTGGAAAATCTGCATCGTGAGCCACGCGAGCTGACCTCGACGGATGATGAAACCAACAAAGCAACCGCCACCATTGCTTCCTTGGGTATTTCCTCGGTCCTCTCGTGCCGCCAGTTCACCAAGGCGACCCTCCGTTCATTGTTTGACCGGGCAACCGTGCTGCGTGGCCTGGATCGCCGTGGTGCCCTCCCTAAGTCACTGGCAGGTAAGACGGTGAGTTTGTTGTTTATGGAACCCTCTACACGGACGGCTGCTTCCTTCCAAGCCGCAACAACCAAATTGGGCGGGTCGACGATTCCCATCTCGCCCTCCACTTCATCCCTCACCAAGGGTGAATCACTGACGGATACTCTGAGATGTGTTGCCCTCTACTCGGATGCAATTGTTCTTCGGGGACCTACGGGATGCATTGCTGAAGCCAAGCCTCTGATTGAAGACGGAATTTTGCCCTGCCTCATCTCGGGCGGTGACGGCACTCTCGAGCACCCAACCCAAGGGCTTTTGGATGTCTACACGATTCGCGAAGAGTTGGGATCCCTCCACGGCCTCACGATTACCATTGTTGGAGATCTCCGTCACGGGCGCACTATTCCATCCTTGTTGTTCTTGATGGGCCTCTACCGTGTCGCCCAGGTCCATTGTGTGGCACCACCCCACCTTAACCTCAGCGAATCCTTCGCCTCCAAGTTGAAATCCCAAGGTCTACCCATCGTGATGCACACGGTGGCCTCTCTTGAAGACTTGATGCCAACAACGGATGTTCTTTACATGACACGGCTCCAGAAGGAACGTTTGGAAGAGATGGCGGATTCGTCTTTTGTTTGCCGTTTAACCCCCGAGGTGCTCGCCAAGGCAAAGCCCCAGATGATTGTGATGCACCCTCTTCCGCGTGTGGATGAAATTTCGACCGAGGTTGATAGTGACCCCCGTGCCGTCTATTTCCGCCAGATGGAACACGGCCTCTACCTTCGAATGGCTCTCTTGGAAAGTCTCTTGCTCGGCTCTGTCTCGAGATAAAAAAAAATGTATCCGTTTGATTCACCCTCTCCCTATCTTGGCTCACACATAAACCCTTAGCAATGAACCGCGAAGATGCACACCGTTACCGTAACTGGGGTCACTCCTTGTGGCACAATGACACCATGCGTCTGATGACACAGATTAAAGACGTGGTTGAGGCGGATGAGCGGATGAAGGACAAGATGGCCATCCATTCAATCATTGCCACAGAGTTCCCGAAGGAAATCGATGACATTATGGCCTTTCGTGACTCTTACCTCCAGTCGGAAGACGACAATCATTACTGGGCGGGGGTTGCGTTGAACAACGCCTTGACAAAACTTTACCTGGCCGATTTTGGGGATGAGGTGGAAGAGCCGACAGCCCAAGAGAATGAGGCCATGTCCAAGTATATTTGGAATGTGCGCAAAACGGAAGCTACCAAAGACGCCGTGTCCGATGTTTATGTGACTCCTGGGACCCTCGAGGCCAAGTCGAAAGAGCTGAGGGGAAAGCCGTCCAAGGCCGTGACGGGTGAAGCGTCGGCGACGGATGAACCCAAGGCTATTGAAGACACACCGAGTGGAGTGGAGGAGTCCAAATCTTCATAAAATAAAAAGAGGAGTATCGAATTGTGGATAATTGATTTGCCCCGGGGAATCGAACCCCTGGATATAGCTCTCTTTGGACTAGAAGTATAGGCACCAGCCGGGCCAATCCCACACGGCTCCTCTGAAAGATAATGTTCACTTCCTTTATTTAAACCCTTTTACTTTGCCCATACCCCAAATTTCAATTTCATCCCATTTCACACCTTTAAATAACGGTAGGTGAACATCTTCTTTCAGAGGAGCCGTGTGGGATTGGCCAGCTGGTGCTTTGTGTTTGAGACCGAAGCTTTCTTCATTAGGGTTCGATTTCTTCCTTAGGGAAAATCAATTATCCGCAATTCGATACTCCTCTTTTTATTTTTTTTTATTCTATGGCCCAACACAATATGAAATGTCGTCGTTTCAAAAGGTACATGAATAAAATTCCCTGTCATTCCTTATAAAATTTGTGTTGGACCCTAGGTCTCGTCCGACATTTCGTGTCGGGTCGAGCCATACAATTTCTCCTTTTTCCTCGAGACGTTTACTCGTAAATCTAAAGGGCCAAACACCGACCGATGGTTTTTGGGCAGAGATGGAATTTAAAAGTGAGGACCATTCGCGTTGGCGTTTAACCATCTGATTGACCCTGTCTGCATGCCTCCAAATTTTTTGGTTGCGTTCCCATGTCTCTAGATCAATCCGAGACAAATTCGTCCTTGGCGGAAATGACTTGGGAATAACCTGGGTTTGGTGACCAAGCCGTTGAAAAAACAACCCTATCATTTTGAGAGACATCAAGTTATTTTTTTCTTTTGCCATCAACAAATGCCAACCCATTCTCGCAGGAGCCGTGGTGGTCGCCGATCCCACTCTCGCAAGTCGCGTAAATCTCGCCATTCTCGTCGGTGTTCCGAGCTGTCTGATGGCCACAGGAAGTACCCCACTGATTGTTTCTCTATTGGACCGGATTGTGGTGTCTTGAAAAAGACTTCCTCTGGTAAGAAGCGTGGTGTGTGCAAGAGTGAATTGTTTGGCAAGGGCAACCGCGTCCCCAAGTCCGTCAAGAATGAGCGTGAAGATTGCATGAAGCCGAGTGTTCGCAAGAGCCGTCGCCGTCGCTCTCGCCGCTCGACTTCCCGTAAGAGCCGCAAGTCTCGCTCTCGCTCTCGCTCTCACTCGAAGCGTACCTATCGCCGCGCCCACTCGAAGCGATCCCGTTCTTCTCGCAAGGGCCGTCGCTCCACTTCCCGTAAGTCGCGTAAGGGCCGTCGCTTGACTTCCCGCAAGTCGCGCAAGGGACGCCGCTCGACTTCCCGCAAGTCGCGCAAGGGACGCCTCTCCACTTCCCGCAGGTCGCGCAAGGGACGCCGCTCCACTTCCCACAAGTCGCGCAAGGGACGCCACTCGACTTCCCGCAAGTCGCGCAAGGGACGCCGCTCCACTTCCCGCAAGTCGCGCAAGGGACGTCGCTCTACTTCCCGCAAGTCGCGCAAGGGACGCCGCTCGACTTCCCGCAGCCGCAACAAGAGCCTCGACACGAGCGCCATCCTCGCCTCTTGGTTTTTCTAAATCCTCCCTAGCTTAGCTACTAGAGGCGTGTGCAACCAAACAGGCGGGTGGGAATTTTGGAAAAAATCAAAACCAAGGTTAATTTTGTTTGGAAAATGAGATTTCAATCCAGATTCCCACCGGCCTGTTTGGTTGCACACGCCTCTAGAAAATAAAAATCTTCATGGTTTCATATAATTTATTAAGCTTCTCGTTGAATTTCATTGGTGGCAAGTCTTCCTAGGCTTATAAACATGTCCAAACGCCGCCGTCACCAGGATTCACCGTCACCTACCCCCTCTCTTTCCCCGTCCCCACTCCGAGAACCCCCAGTGACACCCGCAACTCCGCGGGCCGATCCCAAGGTTCCCGATGAGGAGGAGTTTTGTGAGGCCGAGTTTTCAGTCACAAGGGTCGATCGTCCAGTGACTGTCGTCATTGTTGCTGACAAAAGGGTTGGAAAAACAACTTTGGCAGCCGCTCTTGTCATGGTGTTCCGACGACTCCTTGGGCTTGACATGGCCATTGCCTTGACCACCTCGGACGATCCCACCTACTTTGCCAATATTTTGCCGGATGCCCTCATCCGTCGGAAAGCTGTTCCTTCCACGGAAGCAAACAAGCTCCTCGAGTCTCAGCGTAAACTCCAGGCAGAATCTGCAGACCTTGTCCCTCGAACCTGTATGGTTTTTGACAATGTTTTCTTTTCATCGGCTGATTTTAAGGGCATGACCAATTTCTTCCAAAGCCCACAATGCCAACATCTTGCCCATCTTTACAACGACGGACCCCTCATTCGCACCCAAACAACTCCAGGACACGGCTGATTTTGTGTTTATTGCCCGGTCAATGCGACACAACACTCGCAAGAGCTGCTGGAAAACCTTTGGTGACATGTACGAAAAGTATGAAGATTTCAATGATGCCCTTGCGCGTCTTGGCCCACACTCCTTTTTGGTCTTGGACAAAACCTCGCGTTCGCGGAACCTGGCAGACATTGTTTCCACCTACACACCGCCCCTCTACCGCCCCGAACCAATTACAGTAGCTGAAGCGAATGCCTTTGGTAAATGGCATCTCTTGGGTGATAAGGACGACGAAGAGGATTCGGTTATGGAAAAGGTCCCTGCCCGTCTCAAGGTTGATGTTCATGACCATGTGTCATTTGAGATTGGTGACACCAAAGCCAAGCGCTTGTGTTCTTCTCTCGGTATTGTGTTGGATGAATAAAAACGATGGTTCTCAAAGTTCATGCAAAATTAACTGGAAGTGAATGGATGTGTGAGGTATGTGGGGAGGATTTGTGTCATGACCCTTCACGGCGCTCCAAGTCAGCCCTTTCCCTTCACGGCTCTCTGTGGTTAAATGTAAGCAATCCAGAATTGGGCCTTTCAGGGATAGGCCCCGATGGAAAGATTAAGGGATTGGCCACCATTGCCGGGAACCCCGTTTTAGATGCCTTGCAAAATGCAGGGTGGGAACCCCCCTTTCCCCGAAAATCCCCAAGCGATGCCAAGATTGCAATTGCCTACCACCAGGTGACCAATGATCAGTTTTGGAATGATGTTTGTGGGGGCCCACATCGCACCACTGCCTCTGTGGCAACCCTCACCGACGGCAATACGGTATGGCTAACCGTGAATGGGTCCACCGTCGGAAAGCCTGTCGTGATTGATGATGCGTTTATGGCCAAGTATGGATGGAAACGCAGAAAAGACGGTGGCCACTCCCACGGGTCTAAAGAGTGGTCCAGCGGGGCAATTGTAGGTGCTGCGGTTGGGGGGTCCCTTGTGGTTTTGGGAATTGTGGTCTTGGTGACCCTCATGATACGGAGGTCATGTAAAAAGTAAGGCCGACATGTGTTTGTGGCGAGCATTAGCTTGGTCGAATAAAAACACAAAGTTTTTATTGACAATGAGTAGATATTAAAAGCCTTGAAAAGGATAGAGTCTCCAGAGACACGGTATAAAATATTATCTGCAATCAATAAATGTCGACCCTATTGACCTACACCTGCTGTTTGCCCGAGACGGGACTGGTCAAAAACTTGACCCAAGCAGACGCAGCTGACATGGAGCGAAAAGGCATCTTGTGTGCCCGTGATGGAAACCCTGGTGAATTGGCCACCGTTCACGCCCAATGCCCTGGCCGTATGTACTACCCCTACACCACTCTTGACGCCTCAACGGGTCTGGAGAAGTGCCATTGCACGGCATGGGATCGCCCCCCTGTCGGCCTTGAGGCAATGGGTTCTCCGACTGAGGGGGAGTGCATGCGCAAGTGCGAAAACACCCACGCCCACATCAAGATCTCCCCGACTATGCCTGTGGACATGGTGGGAGGCAAGTGTGTGGCTCCTTCGTCCGACTCGCCCGACTACCCGTCCTACCTTGGAGGCCTTGAGACTTGCTGCCTTGTCGGTGATGCTGAAGGCTATGACGCCGATGTGTGGGGCCAGGGATCCCTTTGCAACCGCCTCTTTCCCGAGGAGAAGGTGTGGCTTCAGGTGCCGTGGAACCAGGGTGTCCAACGCCTTTGCAAGAAGGAACGCAAGTCTCGTGTCGAAGCCGCTCACCCAGGCATCAAGGAGTGCAGTGCAGCCTACGCCGAGTGGCGCGACACCCCCATGACGGAGCCTCTCCCCTACTGCTACGTCACCGAGGCTGAAATGGGACACCATGGTCCTGACGTGCGCCAGTGCTGGCCCGGTGCCGAAGGAGTCGGTCAGGCAAGCCCCGACTGTGGCGGTGGCTCTGAGTGTGGCTTCATGGCCTCGTGTGTGCCCTACCCCGTTATGCCTGGCCGTGGTCCTCAGCAGACGTGCCACCTTGCCCACGGTGGCAAGGAATGCCGTATCGGCCCTGACATGATGAACGAGTACTTCAATAAGCACAACGAGCAGGTGGGCTACTACTGCGGTGCCGACGGCAGTGTCGCTTGCTGTGTGCGTCCCGCCAACACGACGGCCGCATCTCACCTCTCGTCAGACACCAACTCTCTCGAGTGCCCCGCTGCCCGTACCTTGGACTCGTGTCCCGTCTGCCCGCCTCCTGGCTCCCACAACGCATGCCACGTTGCACCCCCCGTCATCCACGAGCCTTGCCCTGCTCATCCTCCTTGCGGCACCGAATGCCGAGAAGTTGATGGTCACTATGGTCAGACTTGTGTCAGTGACCGCGGTGCGTCTTGTGGTTCTCCTCCTGATGCCTACGGTCGGTGCAAGTACCCTTGCACTGCAGAGGTCGTGAACGGCAAGCTTATCTGCAAACACCTTTAAATCTTGATCGTGTACACCTACCACCACAAAATCATATGAAATGGCCGACTCCACTATTATGGCTCGACCCGACATTGATCATGTAAAGATTACCAGTGGTCTTTGACCACTACTGAAATGTCGGACAAGACCTAAAGATCGACGTAGTCGATCATTAATGATTGGGCAAAGCCCAATCTTTAGGGCCCTCACCTTTCGTACACTTATGGCGTAGCCTGTAAGGTTGGCCGGAGGCCATACCAACACAAAT
>Ga0180433_10006156_pt1 | contig 15855 bp, 21 predicted proteins | sample SS_ome_8_FD_132980 | JGI IMG/M metagenome (GOLD analysis project Ga0180433, IMG submission 132980) | Hypersaline lake sediment archaeal communities from the Salton Sea, California, USA - SS_1_D_1 metaG | ecosystem: Environmental > Aquatic > Non-marine Saline and Alkaline > Hypersaline >... | reverse complement strand
TTGCGGCTCCAGTTTTCTTTGAGCAAGCCTTGGCAGCTTTAGAATATGTATCTTTATATTTTTGATATGCATATCTGGCAATGAGAGCTGCTAAAACCGCTGCTCCAGCACCAATAACTGCTCCTTTCGTTGAAAAAGATTCTTTCTTTCTGAAAAGATCGTTTATCGGATCTTTCGGTAACCCAGGCCAGAAAGGTTTGTCACCAAAAGATGGAGTTTTTAATTCCAATATAGATTCTTGAATAGCCTCTTGGGTTGTAAGAGAATCAAGATCATTCTCGATATCCTCATAAGCCATCATCACAGACTCAACTTCATCAGAAGTCATTATTTTCAGATGTTCCAACATGGTAATTTTATCTTTAGTTGAGAATTCCTCTGTATTTCTGATGCATTCCGCTACGAATAATTTTGGTGTTAATTCCATATCAATATTTACCTCCTTATGTTAAAATTATCTCATTGAATCTCTAATATCGTCTCTTTTGTTTTTGGTCCTTATGATCTGTTGTTTTAATACCCAACAATTCCTAATCTCTTCCTCAGTCTGATCGTTTGAATGACAACTGATTAAATAGTCCCTCTCTAAAGACTCAAGATGAAAATCGTAAGCCTTATAGTCTTGTGTCATCTGAAGGTTCTGAATGACTTGAGACATGGCTTTAACGTCCTGCTCATAATCATCACACTTGACCATACGATCATCATATGCGGCAAACCCAAATATGATTCCTAGGATCAGAGCTACTCCTGTGACCACTTTCCATATGGTTGTCATATGTCAGTCTCCTCTAATACTTCTTCAACCACCTCAGTGTATGCCTTATTCCAATCGGACTTGATCTTTTTTATTGCTTGAGAAGTTGTTTTAACGGGCCATCTCAAAATCTTGAAGAATGGGACAAGGTTAGATCCGAATTTAACAAAATAAATGATGGCCAATGTCGCTATCGTAGCGCTCAAAGTCCATAGAATCCAAAAAGAAATATACCAAGTTGGTCCAGCCATGATTTAAATCCTTTCCCTTTCACTTGCAAGAAAAAATGATGGGTTTTACTTGCAGGGATTATGACGTTTTCTTGAGAGCATGTTCTTTCGAAAGCATCACACTTGCTCGTTCTCTACATTTTGCAGGGTCTTTAGCCTGTGAACATTTCCCGGCTTCTCTCTTGATCAATCCAGTTCTTTTCGCTTGTGCCTTCTCCCTACATTTTGCAATACAGGCATCCCTCTTCTGAGATATATTAAATGTTCCACATTTTCTCATACAATCATCTAATGCAGCGGTGACTGCTCGAAATGCAGCCCACCATAGAGGACCGAAGAGAACCATTCCGGCTACATTCCCGATGATCCCTGCCTCTTGTATATCTGAGAAACGATCAACGTCTAGTCCCCTCTTTTGAAGAGCTTCTTGATACATCTTCATTCCGAATATCTCCCCCCTTATTTTTTAATTTTGGCTTTCTCTTCATCTGAAATTTTATTAAAGGCATCGATTATACCGATGATCAGATAGACAATCGACAAAAGAGCTGTCGGCATAATCGCAACGACCCCCACACCGGGTATCATCGCTATTGCAACGATGGCAGGGAGCAAGAAGAGAAGAGTTCTTTGTAACTGCATAAATTCATCCAATTTTGTGCCTGATGGCTTTTTGCCCTTTCTCATCGAGTTCACATATTTTGTCAAAAATTCACTTAGGACTTTATCAAAAGGAATCCCTTTTCTTGATGCATTTATCGCACATATTATTGTGATGATCAATATGATAGGGTCTATAAATGCAGGAAGAGACAAAACCCCACCAATGGCTTTGGTTATCGCTATGTTGGCTTTATCAATATCTTTTTTGGATATATTCAATTTATCAGCAATTTTATATAATTGTTTTTTACCAAAGTCCATATTCTTTACGCTCTTGAATTTATCAGCAATAGACTTTAGGCCATTTATATTATTCGACTTTAGATTCTTGAGGATATCATTCATATACCGTTTGGCATTTGAAGCGGAAATATTCATAACGGCCTCATCCACAAACCTCACCTCGGCTAAAAGATTTTCTTGGAGACATATATCTCCGAGGGTTAAGTCCATTTCGTTATGGGTTTGGTTTTGTTGAGACACTGACTCCTTGAGGGACCTTAAATAATTTGAATTATGCATTGCGAGAATACCTCCTTTAATCGTCTTTTAATTTTTTATGTTCTCTCACACTTAGAGAAAGAGACCATATGATAATCCATATCTCTTTTGACCTTAGACTTTAACATATAGAATTACCTACACTTTTACGACTTGATATGTTTCCATATTACCTTCAGAATCATATACCGCATCGATCTGATATGTTGCCAAGACATCTGCATTTGTACCGACCGAAGCAGGATTAGTGTATGTCCTTAAACGAGCAGTGGTTAAATTACAGAATTCATCATATGCGGTTTGATCAAGATAATAATTCTCTTGAACCAGACCCAAGATTCTTCGGATATCTATTTCCAGATTGGTCAAGTCGGCTTTGAAGTCATCAACACTCGTTACGGCATTCCCATCAACCGCTACAATATTTGCTCGAACAACTCCTGTTAAATCTGCGGTTTCCCATATTCCATAACCGTGATTTGCGGATAATCTTTCATCAATATCGTCTGTATAATTGTCATTGACTCCATATGTATATCGTTCAGAATCAGGGAGAGTTGCACCTCCATCACACCTCATAACATATTCGGTTTCTCCGTCATAAGTTGCGAACCAATATTTGTATATTCCATCCCCTATTTCAGTCATTGCCGCATCTGTCACAACCAAACTGTTATCTGAGGCTTTTCGGATTCGAATGGTCGGAGTCAATCCTGTTTCTGGGATCGCGTTCTTCGTAAAAAATGCGGTGATATACATTCAATTCTCCCTATTAAATTATTTGTATTTTGTTCTAAAAAAATTAGAATGACATGTTAGAAATTCCATAAATAAAATATTGTATAAATGAATAGTCTATATATATTATTATAAAATAATATAGAGATATTACTTTATATCTCTTCCCTTCCCCACCAGTTTCCAAATACTGGTGAGCAGCAAAGATGTGGGCTGCAGATTCAGATATCAATTCCCATGTGGAGGAGATCATCTGAATAAACAACAACAGATCGACGGGTTTTGAATCGGTACCCGTCCTGCTTGACGGCAGAGAAATAACACCGATCTAGGTGTGTGGGGACACCGAGGGTCAATATCTCCACTCGATGGATACTCAAGTCCATCGACATGGCTTATAAGAAAGGGAAAGCCATGATCAGATTTGAGACGGGGATAATCGATCCCCGAAACGGGCATTTTGATCACCACGGTCAGATTGCTCACTCGGACGCTTTCATCGCAAAGATGGCAAGTGTCCAGCTAATCGAGTCCTTGATCATCAAGGACGAGATCGGCTCCTTCTCCACCGATACGGTGGAGTTGAACCATGTCGGTCATCTTGACGATATGGTTCTCCATGCCATTCCCTCGGCCAGGGACAATGGCAAGGTCAGGAGTCTATATGCATTTGCCTGTAGGGTAAGTGCTCTTGACTCCCTCGGTCCTGCGGCAAATAGGTTGTTGCAGGATGATGATCGCAAGATCGTCAACGAGATCTATGACACCTTTCAGAACAAGGTGTCAGAAATCTCGGCCGAGCTGGGGATTGATCGATTCAAGATCGATCTCCAGGATCGGGTCTCTGCTAGCCGTCTCGCTGGTGAGAGGCTGGTAGAGCTTCTGGCCTCGGACTCTTACACGGAGCCCGAGGTATGGGTTCCCAATCCGGAACAATACACCATGCTCAAGTTTGAGGATGATGTGGCTGTTATCAGGATTGAGGACTCGTCCTGCAACCCCCTGCGTGCATCTGCGTATTTCTATGCACAGGGGGTTAAAGTTCTCATCGCATTCCGCAGCGATGAGGACCTGCACACCTATACGGTGTGCGCAAGATCGGCATACGATGTCGATCTGACTCCGCTCTGGAATAAACTTACAGAGCTGGAGCAGACCCTTGCAGATCCCATCCCCGAGGGATCCGCATGGGGAGGCCACTCAGGTGCGGGTGGTTCCCCGAGAGGGTCAACCCCGGAGTACAAGGGAGGCAGCAAGCTCCACTGGTCGGTTGTACTCCAAGAAGTAGGGACATTAGTTGCTGTATAACTATTGTCCCTACTCGGGGACCCCTGTCCAATCCTATGACATAAAACTGGGACCGTAATACTACGGGGAAGCTCCGTAGCGCTTGATCGAGCGGACACAGATCTTCACTCTTTCTACCGGAAAATATCCCTTTAAATTTCCAAATCAATATTTTTTTGTTCTAAAAGATCAGGTTGTTATATAACAATATCTCTATATATATTCATAATCGAAATGGATATTTTAACCCCAAAAAAGGAGGTGAATGATGATTGGATATATAATCCTGGGTCTGTTGGGTCCGGGAATTATGTGGGAGGACTTTCTCTCCCCGAGAGATGATCTCCCCAACGTTTCAATTTACACGCTCAAGCACGTCATGAATGATGATAATTGGGACGGATATCTTCCGCTCCCATACGAGTGTCCACATTTTGAATACTCGTATGATGGTTGGGTTGATGTTATCATTGACAAACCATATATTTGTCTCAATGATGCCAAGGAGATCATTGAGAAAATCATAAAACTTCCTGTGAAGAATATTAATCAGAAGGGGGAAATGGTATCCATTTAATCTATCTCAGCGAAAAAAATACCCAAGACATTCAATATCTGTCTTGGGTCTTTTTTTTGTCAAAATTTATCGAAGAGAAATCATTTTTAATTTTTCTTTTTTTGGTTTCTTTGGTTTCTTTGGTTTCTTATGATCTAGTTTGACCTTTCCCTCTTTTTCTCTTTTCTTCTTAAATCTTTCACCAGTTTCACCCTCATACATAATAGATTCAATATCCGTATCTGAGTCTTCAATCGAATCAACCCATAAAGTAAAATATCCTCTATTTTGGTCAAATTTTATACCTACGATTTCATTCTCAGAACATATTTTTTCATATTCTGAAAACTTATTTGGAAATTCTTTTGCTTTTATTTTTTTGATTAAATTTCTTTTCATAATTTATATCTCCTCTACCTCATCTTCACCCTTTTCTTCATCTTCCTCAAATGTATCATCGAGAGATTCAAGAATTCCCTCGAATTCACCAAAATGAACAATCTCTTCTCTCGCTATATCAGATAAAACTCTTTTTAATTTTTCATCTGTAACCATTTCTGCCATAGATCTATATAAATTTGCAGCATCCAGTTCAGCGATCATTGCCAATTTTATAATTTGTCTATTTTTTTCATCTGGTGATAAATTCTTCACATCATTTAATTTTACAAATAGTTCTGATACACTTTTCAAAGATTGAAGTCTTTTTAAATATTGCTCAACCAGATTCATAATTTAAAATCTCCTTTAACAAGTAAAATCTCTGTGAAATTTCATTACGACACATATTTTCCACTCATGATCTGGAATATCATCATCTATATGTGTACATAATCTAGCTCTAAATCTCATTCCATGTCCTATTCTGGTGGCATCTGTTGTTTCTAGAACTATCCTTCCTCCATCCAATAGAGTCATTTTTGTAACAAATCTGGCCAGATAATATTCGCTCCCAAATAAATTATAATTTCCATCTCCTGAAGGGGCTGGAGTTAAATTTTCAAATTTATTTGTTGTTGAATTCCAATCTGCATTCCAGAAGGCTGTTTGTGGGTACATTAATCCATCTGATCCTTCTTTTGTTGGTGCTTCTGTCAAACCTCCGTATGGTTCAAGAACCGCTGTGGAATCAATCATTACATTTCCATAACCGGGAGCTGGGGCAGGAATTATTATACCTGAAGCCAACATAAGATAATCAGTCCCCTCTTGAGATTCGAAATCAACAGGGTAAGGGACAATTTCAACACATATGTGATCCATTTGACATCCATCCCATTCTGCCAACCCCGAGTTCAACCAAGTTTCATTTTCTACCACATTCATATCCATATACACATAATCCATATATGCAGTTGTATCTGAATCAAAAACAAAAACTGTTTCAAATGGATCTCCAACCTTATGATGATACATAAATGGTAACCCACCACCAACATCTTCAACATCTGAAGTTAAATCACTTGCCCCAACGAAACATGAAGTTTTTCCAAAAGGTCTTGGAGATGCAACAGTGTGAAGTCTTCCAGAGACATCATGTTTTTCTTCAACAGTTGGAAGAGGTTCTCCTGAATGTGCCGCAACAATTCCATCGAGAGTTGTTTCTTCGCTTTCAGATAGAGCTGCCTTAAACCATATATCACAATCACCACTTCCCGTTCCAATAAAATCAAGAGCGATTGTAATAGATGAATCTCCAATCTCTTCAATCAATCTATCCGTATCTACTTTTTGATATGGAAAATCAGTTAAAATTGCATATGTATATTTCGTTGATGCCATTTATGAAACCCTCCAAAGTTCTAATCTCACTCTTCTTATATAGGCAGTTTTTGAACTATGAGAACTACAAAAATCTATATCTATGTAATTTGTTCCTGGTGATAAATTTTGATATATAAAACCAGATGCGGTAAAATAATATGATGATCCTCCAGGTTGTGAAATTCCAGTCATTTCTGATAAAATAGTGGAATCATTTAATTGCACACGTCCTTTAAATTTATGAGAAGAATTTGACATTGTCCATTCAAAAAACCAACCAATTCGATAAATTCCTCCTTCTAAAGTTTGCTCTAAGGATAACTTTTCAATATAGTTAGTACTTGAAGTTGAGGATATATTCTCATCAGAGGTTTCATATAATTCATTGACATCTTCAAAATTAGAAGATACCCACACAAGGGAAGTCCCATCAGAACATTTTAGAAACGAATTGGATTCTTTTTCAGGAACATCGTATAAATCATCAACGTGTGACTCTGAACCTAAAAATTTGTATCCGCTTCTATACACGAATCTTTACCTCCAAAAATAAACTTCCGATACCCTGTTGATTTTCTATTTTAACTATCAATCCTTCGGGTAAATCTCCATCCACATCAATATCATAATCATTTCTAAAGTATATTCCTGTTCTCGATTCACCTGCTCTTTTTATTGAATCTGTACTATGAAATTCAATCGTATCAAAAGTCGATAAACTACCATCGCTATGAACTTTTTGTAATTTAACTACAATATCCCAATTATTCTGATCTGGAGTCCATTCGAATCTACAACCATATACGGTGTAATCATTATTTCCTCCGAGAATCCAATATTCCGTATAATATATAGAAATCGTACAGGACTTTCCTCCTTCGAGGATATTAAATTGAGGAGTATTTATCCATTTTTTAGTCGTTTGATAAAGTCCGGAGGTTGAGATGTTCAGATCCTCTGTATCTCCGGTTGTATATGTTCCTGTTATATCATTAACGGTAGTTCCCGTAACTCTTATTGTAAATGGACTTCCTGATAAACCTGTTATATTTAAACAAAAATGTGAATTATATCCTGGCTGTGAGGCAGTGACTGGAGATCCGCTAGAAAGACCAACCCCTGTATCAGACGTATTATACCAACCCAATAAGGGAATGGCACCATTATATGTTGGATTTTCTCGAAATACAAGATTTAGAGAATCACGAAGAAAACCAACAAATTCAAAATCAGACCAGTGGATATTTGCGGTAGAGTCAACTGCTAGAACATATTCACCACCCAATGGTTTTATTGGGACATCATTATGATCATCAATATCGTGATCTGAATCAACATTAATTTCGAAGTTACCATCCTGATCAGCTCGAATTAATTCACCTAGATCAAGAACGTCAACATTACTTTTCACATATGATGTATCATCTTTTATCGTGAGACGAACTCCAAAAGGATTATCCGATATATCCTGATCAAGTTCATTTTTAACAGTGAGCGAACCATTTGATATTGCATTTTGAAGATCATCGGATGAAGACAACTCATCATAAGAAAATTCTTCATCTGCCAACATATCATAATCTACGGTTGGGTGGACAAATGTTCGTCCACCCAAATCCGCTAAAATGACGGTTGTTGAATCAGTCGTTATCTTGAATTGTTGCACAAATACTCCCCTTCATCAAGATTTCTATGTATAAAGTCTTCTGAAGAACAATCTCACTTGTGGATGTTTAATGGCTGTTCCACTGATATAAATTTGAATTCTGTCATCTTGTGAGAAGTCTGTGTCTTTTCCCATATCTGAATTTACATATGCATTCGTAACCGTCAGGGAATCGATAACCCCAGCAGCACCATTCTTTCGTATCTGAGCTGTCCAAGTTTGATTATTTCTCTCACCTGAACAAGAGATTCCGACAAGAGTTGCATCCCAAGGTAGAACATCTGAAGAAAGGTTCATTGGAGACCCATCAAGAGTTCTCAGATATGAATTGGTAAGAGATCCATCTCTTCCTCCACCAATTTCTAGAAGAGAAAGACCAAGAATCTTATCCCTAACTGGATCTTGATAAAATACATCAATATCTGCGGCAGAAGTTGAATCTGGAACAAAGAAACCAATTTCAATAAGATCACTCACATCAGAACTGGCAATTCCAGAATCTCTAGGAAGACCATTTTCATCGATCTCCATCAGATTATCTTCATCACCAGTAATTCCATCATGAACAGCGGGATCATCGAGATCATGAAGAGAAACACCACTCAACATATTCACTTCAATGGAACTCGTGGTATCTGCCGTTACAGTTACGTCTCCTGTAAAAGATATTTTCTGAACATTTGCAAGAACCACTGATGAATCATCATGAACGTCTAAAGAAAAATCAAATGGATTATGGGTAATATCGTAATCATCTTCATTCTTGACTGTCAACTCACCATTATCAATTGCGTCATTCAAATCCTGCGACGATTTTAATTCATCCATCGTAAATTCTTCATTGGCCAACATATCATAATCTACGGTTGGATGAGTAAATGTCCTCTCTCCAAGATCATCAAGGGTGACATCTCCTGAGACTGTCGTAATCTTGAATTGCTCGATTGCCATAATTTAGTACCTCTCTCTAAAGATTAATTTGACTAATGGATTTGGAACTGCTATTCCATTACAAAAAACTTGAATTATATCTCCGGTATTAAAATTGAAATTTTTCGACATATCTGAGTTCGAATATTGATTTGTTATTGTTAGAGATTCAAGAACTGCTGGATTATTATTTTTTCTCACTTCGGCTGTCCATGTGATTGTATTGGATTCATTCATCATTAAAATTCCGACTAAAGTCGAATTTTCTTCCAAAGGTTCACCAATTAAATTCATAGGAGTCCCAACAATATTCTCTAAATATCTATTTGTAGCACTTCCTTTTCTTCCTGCCCATATATAATTCTTCGAAGTGCTTAAGAGTTTATTTCGAACTCTATCACGAAAGAATATGTTTATATCTGCCGCTGATGTGGAGTCTGGAACGAACAGTTCAATTCCAGAGTCCTTAGGTAGACCATCCTGATTGATGGCCATTAGATTGTTTTCTGCTCCCGCAATTCCAATATGAGCTGTGGAATCGTCTAGGGCATGCCGTGTTAATTCTTTTGGGTCATGTGTATGTCTGGCTATCTCTTCGAGGGCATCATGAACATTTGTTGATATATATGCGGTAGAGTCAAACGGAACACTCGTTGCATTTATCTGACTTGTAAGATGCCCCCAATCAATATGGTAATTCTTGACTTGTCGTATCCCGATTCCCGTATTAGGACTTTGGGTTTCAATGATTTTAGACATTTAATCCTCATTTCTTTTGAATACCATATCTTTAATTGCGTCTAATGTTTGTGCATCTTTCGTAACAATATCTCTCATATATGTTCTAATATTATCAATATTCTCTTCTGGATTAATTGGTTTGGTTAATGGAATTCCAATGCTGAATGTTCCTTTATCACCATTCCCCAATTTTGAATTAAACCATTTAACCGGTAATACTTCTCCTAATTTATTTTTAATTTCGCTGGTAAATTCTCGATATGTTTCATCGTCTTTTAACACTTGTTGATGTATATGAGACATCATACTTCGTAATTGATATGGTAAAAAATCTTTCCAGTTTCGTCCGATGATATCTTCCTCGGATTGATACCCAAAAAATTTCGCTAGACAATAATTTCCAAGAATTATATTCATATTTTGATCAAGAACCACCACAAAAAAAGACGAATAATTTAAGAAATCCCATAATAGTTTACTTGCACCCAACATTTTTTCCTCTCCTTATTTCATTCCAATAAATATTTCGATAGATTTTGTTAAAGTCTCGAGCTTAGAAGAGTATTGTAACGCACACCCAATAATTGACCCAATAAGGCCGATCATTCCTATCCAACCGAGATATATTCTCATTTTTATTTTAGAATGTTCTTGTGAACATGACGAACGATTAGTTACAAGTGTATTTGATTGATCTGACATTTTATCGACAACATTATCCATTTTTTCTGCAACTTTATCCATTTTTTCGATTGATAGATTCTGTTTTTCGATCATTTGTTTTTGTTGCTCAACTAAAACAGTCATCCCTGTAATTACATTTCTCTGATGATCCATCAATAAAATTAGATCTTGGGCCTCAAGACTGCGATCTTTTTCTGCTGCCATAATTTACTCCTGATCTTGAGTTTAATCCTTCAGATTTCCATATCCACCATCATGAGAGTTGTTCTCATAAAGGGATTGTAATTTAACTCCAGTTCGATCTGATGAATTAATGACGTAACTTCGTAGGTTGAGTTTGAGAGCTTCAAATACCGTGACGAAGCTATGTAAATTCGAAACTAGTCGAACTTCAATCGGATCAGGATCAGGTTTATTCTCTAATTCTTCGATCAGAACATTCATGATCTCGAACGCTTCTTTCCCACCCTGAACCGTCACTTCATTTAGGAATGTTTGAGCGATTCTTGCGATTTTGTCAGGCATCTTGAAAAACTCCTCCAGTTTAAAATGTTTATGTTATTGGTTTAAAAAAAAATCATATCTGGAAATATTATGATCAGGTGGGTTTTATTATTTGTATCTACAATAGTCTTATTTTTTTTAATTTATTAATTTTTCAACACAAAATCCCCTAATGAAAAATCAAACCTATAATTATCTACTAAATCAGTTAGTTCAATATTATTTACGGATGAAAAATTATCAAGAATTTTAATTTCCTGATTTGGCTCTGGTTTAAAATCATAATCCTCTGGATATTCAATTTCATGAATAACGCAGATATTACCCGTTGATTTTTCGATAATACATCTTTTCATTTTAAATCTCCTTTCCTAATTAAGATATTTCATATACTCTATAAGAGTAAATAACTGACCCTAATGTTGGATTCACAATTTTCAAATATTCTCCTACAGCGAATCCAGATCCAGCGGGGTATCTTCCTATAGTTCCTGTTCCTCCATATGTAGAACTCAATGTCTCAATACCCTCGAAAACGTGAGTTACGGCTCCGTAAGCAAAAATACTAAAAACAAGTAACCTATGACTGCCGGGGGAACCACCGGGTATATTTACATTTGATGTCGATGATGCTCCAACTGTTGCAGTTCCGCTTAAAACAAGAGTTTTTGTCATCATTCCCGATGGAGGATTTGCATCAATAAAATCTTCAATAGCTGCACAGGTAGCTAAAGCATCGTCTGAATCAACCCATGCATCTCCCGAATCTATAATTGTGTCGACCGTTCCACCACCTGATGCAAGTTGAAGATCTCCACCAGAAACATTTATACCATCTCCCGCATCAATACCAACATTAAATACAGCGTCAGAGCTACCACCAACAATAATATTTGAACCGTCATCTTGAATTAAAGAATTAGCAAGTGTTTGACCATCTGGTGTAAATCGAGGAATATAATCTGCGCTTCCACCACCACCAATGGTTCCCGAAATAGCCTGATTAGTCCACATTCCACCACCAGAAGCGGTATAAACTAACGCATGCCCAGGTACTGCACCCAAAGCTGGATCTACATCCGTATGAGCACTTAATCCATGAGGAGTGACTCCTCCGCTTGCTTGATTAGTCCATTTACTGGTTCCTGATACCCAAACTAAAATATCCCCATTTAAAAGAGGATTTGTTGAATTGATATCTGTATCTGTATGATAATCAATATCATGGGATGATAATCCACCACCGGTTGCAGCAATAGATATTTCATCGGCTCCAGTATATGATAATGAAATATTAGAACCTTCTTTTAATGTCAAAGTATCGTCAGCACTATCTGCTACAGCAGTTCCTATCAATCCACCTACCGAATTTTCAAGTCTTATAGTTTTAAACCATTCTCCACCTGCTCCACCTGATGCGCTTATGGTTATTTCATCGGCTCCAGTATATGATAATGAAATATTAGAACCTTCTTTTAATGTTAAAATATCATCAATTTGGTCTGCTATGGCAGTTCCTATCAATCCACCTACCGAATTTTCAAGTCTTATAGTTTTAAACCATTCTCCACCTTCTACGTCTAACAAAATCCAATTTGTCCCATCATATCCTCTGAAGTTTGAGGAATCAAATTCTATAGTTCCTGATATCGGTGAACCATTTTCATGTGATCCAACAATTACTGCTCCATTATCAGAACCATCTTTTAGATCGAGTCTCTCTCTCGGAATAATTGTATTATTAATTGCAACCCTCTGATTATTTTCAATAACCATGGCAAGATTATTATTGGTCACAAATCTAATTTTATCTTCATCTGTATCATATTCAGTTGTTACATATGTATCTCTATCTTCGTCTATGATATAAACAACAGTTGTAGAATCAAAATTTATATCATTTACATATAATTTCTGAGATCTTCCCCACCATGCATCATCGTAAGGATATGAATTTACAATAGAATTTCCAAGAGTCCCGAAGAAAATCTGAGTGGCAGGAGCAAATACAACTCCATTTATTGTGAGAGTTGCCGCAGCGTCAACAGTCAACCTTGCTCCCGCATCGACCAGAAGGGTCACATTTGTTGGAACCGTTATATTTGAATCAATATCCCAAAGACCTCTTGTGATATGAAGAGTCCTTCTTGATGAACCAATATCATTTAGAGCCGCTTGAATTGTCGTGTCATCGAGAGATGCCCCATAAGTACTTGCGACAATTGGATAATATCCCTGAGAAACACTATCGTTAGTCACAAGATTTAGATTTTCTCTTCCATATAAATCTTTGGCTATTTGATTGATATTAGATGCATTAGATTCTGACGTATCGTATGAATTAGAAGTAACTCTAAATCTCAAAATGTCATCTTCCGCAATGGTTCCAGATTCAAATTGAATTTCATAATTTGAAGTTTCGACAAACTGCCCACAAGCGGTTCCATCAATATAATCAACTGCCCTATAAATTTCATCACTATTTCTTGTGACCTCTAATTCATGTGAACCAGGGGTAAAGAAAAATCCAACATTTACAACACCAGAAGTCTCTTCGCTTGAGGTCACTTTGTGAATTTCATCCCTTGGGTGTGGGCTTGATCTTCTTTGATCTGCCCCTGTCGGAATTTTTCTTATCTGATTTTCATTTGTCTTTTTGATAAATGACATTCTTGTATGTCTCCCTTTGAAATGTAAAAAGAGAAGTTTATCTCCTTATCTGTCATTACCTCTTGGATCGTCTTCCTTGGGCAACAAGTCTTTCCTCAGCCAATTTTAATCTCGCTTTTAGTTTTTCAACTTTTCTTTCAAGTTCAAGAATCGATTCAACCAAAAGAGGAATATGAGCAGAATCCCTCGAAGTTTTTATATTTTTTAATCTTTTGAATATATCGCTATTACCCATTTGTTTCCCTTTCTTACGCATTTACGGATCTACATTTTTCTAACCAAGTATTTCCTTGATATATTAGGGTTAATGTATCATCTGTTGTTCCTGAAAAATCTGCCCCACCTGATAATTTAATATCTGTATTAGACTGAATTGTGGTTGTGTTATGTCTGAAAACTATGGTGAGTTCTTGACCTATATATCCATTTGTTATGTTCACAATTGTTAGAGCAGTTGAATCTGAGGACTCTGTGAGAAACATTGTCGCATATTGAGCACTTGGGGCCTCTTCATTAGAACTGATTTCTTTTACCTTTGGACCCAACATCGTCCAATCAGAATCATTTCTTCCCCTAAATGCCCCATTGTTATATTCTATTGTTCCAGAAACCGTTCCTGATGCAGATCCAATTTCAATTGCACCATCAATTTTCAATTCCTCTGTTCCTACAGTTCCATTATTTATTACAGTTTTTCCTTTTAGGACGTTTGAGGCATTTGAATCATTTTGATAAATTCCAAATGCATTTGTCACATTGGTCATGGCCTGAATCATAAGACCATATCCATTTGTGATAACGCTTCCAGATCCAGCAGATCCGACTTGGATATTCATACCATATGCGTTATTTAATGTAGAATTTATTGGTGATACGTTATATGAATTTGGAATCATTCCAGCCAACACATTTATTCCAACGGCATTGGTCAGAAGTGCTGAAGTACTGTCTCCAAATAATCCTGCATGCACATAATTACCATAAACGACACCATTTTGTCCAGTATTATCCCCTCGAATATAGGCTTTTGAAATAGATCCATATAAACCCCCCACACCAGCACCCACTGCGGATATATTACATTGATTTCGAGTATATGTTCCGTTTATTTGTGAAGACGCAAGTATAGAGGTAACATCATTCTCCACATGGAAAAAAGCGGCAGAATCATAAACTGTCGATGCACCAAGATTAGTTCCTGATAATTTTGCATATAATTTCGAATCATATCCACTCACTAAATGATGAGCTGGATGAGGGTTGGGAATAGAAGTAGATCCAATTAGGAAATTCTCGTTTGTAAATCTAGCAACTTCTGAATCATTTTGTTCAAAAATCAGAGGTGAATGTGATGAAAATGCATCAGCGTAAACTTTCCCATCTTCAGCCAAAATATTTCCAACAACATGTAAATTGGCTGTTGAGTCGGGAGCCGTTCCTACACCCACATTACCCTCGAAAGTGATATCCCCATTTTTTACAACGAGGCCACCACTCCCTGTTTCTTGGGTGTCAATGATGAGATCAGATCCATCATAATAGATCGATGCGTCATCAGAAGCACCCAAGAAGATTTTAGCAGAATCACCTTGAAAAATGATATGTGACATTTAATTATATCTCCGTCCTTTAGATGATATGATAATTCGAGCCGTCAGATTGGATGGTGATTGATTCGTAGAGACTTGTGAATGTATAATCTGAAGCCCCATCGATTGTTCCACCCGCTGTGGAAACTTTTGCTGTATTATCGATATTTACAGCCTTAAGAACATAAACTTGTCCTTTATTATCAGCCGTAGATGGATCAGGAACCGTTGCGGTCACATTTCCACCAGAAGCATTTAGGATAATTGTGTAATCTTCCTCAAGAACAGTGTAATCAGTTGTGATTGTCTTCAGTTCGAATCTGACACCACCACCGACTTCTAGATTTCCTGTGGATTTGATGTTCCCACTCACATAGAGTTGTGAAGTTGAATCTGGAGCTGCCCCAATTCCGATGCTTCCAGAATCATAATGAATATCACCATTTCCAACCTCGGCCCAATCAATATGTTTAGATGTGTCTTCGATATGTGTATCAATCTGTGCATGAGTATTTGATCCAGCATGAGCTGCAATATCAGTAGCAATCCTTGTAACAACTGCGGCTTCTGTAGGA
>Ga0180433_10006155_pt1 | contig 15857 bp, 11 predicted proteins | sample SS_ome_8_FD_132980 | JGI IMG/M metagenome (GOLD analysis project Ga0180433, IMG submission 132980) | Hypersaline lake sediment archaeal communities from the Salton Sea, California, USA - SS_1_D_1 metaG | ecosystem: Environmental > Aquatic > Non-marine Saline and Alkaline > Hypersaline >... | reverse complement strand
TTTTTGTTCAGCCACTATGGTTAACGCCTCCATTCTTTCACTGCCCTGAATTTTAAATGCTCACGCCTGACCGCGTTGATTGTAAGGGAAAAAAATGGAACAATCTATCTCACTTTCATTTTAAGAGAACCCCTCATATCTTTTCCTGATGCAATATCTCGATTACCTAACATGATAGTAAAATTATAATTTCTTTAGGCTGGTTTATCTTTGTAAAACTGCCACGAATAGATTATAAGGATGCTATGATTTTTTTCAGGAGTATCAAAGGATAGTTGTGGTTATTGAGGAATGAAACGGATTAAACTTAGCCCATTCTTGAAAGATATAGGAATAACAACATTAACCTCTTTTATAACGATTCTTTCCTTGATCTTTGTGACGAGGTTTTTGGCACGGGGATTGGGACCGGATGAGTTTGGGGCTTATGCCCTTGCAAGGCGCCTGGTTTCCTTTATCGCGCCTTTTTCAACGCTTGCATTGGGGGTTTCTCTTGCGAGATATACGGCCCTTTTTTTCGATGGACAGCGGAGAAAGAACTTACTCGCAGTATCCCTAAGTATCATTATCATTATGGCAATCATCCTCTCTATGCCATGGTTTCTTTGGGGAGAATATTTTACAAAATTAGTATTCCGTACTATACGATTTACCAATCTATTTTATGTCTCTTTTTTTATGGTAGGCGGTTATGGGATTTACTCTGCCGTGTATGCTTTTTATCGCGGCACGGGAAAGATGAATAAGGCGAATTTGCTTCAGCTCTGCGTAATGTCCCTTCTTCCCCTCTTAATCTCATATTTCTTTGGCAGTAGAGCCGATGCGCTCGTAATTATTCTTCTTATGGGATTATCATTTTACCTTTCACTTTTGCCATTAGGCTATAATTTGAAAGGAATTAGATGGAACGGCCTTGAGTTAGTGAAAAAAGCTGCAAGGGACCTGCTTGTCTATGGAATTCCAAGAATGCCCGGCAGTATTGCCTTTGCAGGGCTTTTGTCCATAGGTCCTTTTCTTGCACCGTACTTCGGGACTATTGATGAGGCAGGCTTTTTTGTTGTGGGGCAATCGGTCTTCAGGATAATGGAAAGTGCGGTAGTGGCATTTGGACTTGTCGCACTGCCAAGGGTTGCAATTATGTTTGAGGAGGGGAGAAAGGATTTTCTTGCTGAAAGAATCAGGGATATAATTGACCTTATAATTCATGTGGGATTATTTATTTCGGTGCAGGCATTTATCTGGGCAAAATTTCTGGTAGTAGTATGGCTTGGGGCAGATTATCTGGAGGCTGTGGCGATTATGAGGATTCTCATTATATCCTTTGCCCCTTACCTGGCCTATGTGCTGCTAAGATCTTTTATTGATGCAATAGAGATTAGGGCTGTTAACACATTAAATATTCTTGTATCATTGGGAAGTGGAATATTGTCGGCGTTACTTTGTGCATTTGTAGGAATGGGTGTGCTGGGACTTGCAATAGGCAGCATGACGGGCTTTTTTGTGCTGGGGGTACGTACCGTTTTTTATCTGAAAAGGAGGTTTTGTTTTTTATTGTGGAGGCGGCCTATTACCATGAGGGTTTTGATCCTTAATGGTATTATCCTTATCTTCTCCCTGGGAATAAATACATATTGTTTCCAGGGAGAATATGGAATTATTTCCCTTGGCAAACTCTTTTTGCTGGAGGCTGTCTTGTCTGCCGGATATATTGCATTGCTCCGGCATTGGGGGGCGGGATGGCTGAAGGAGATAAACATTAGAATTGGTACATAAGGCATGAAGATTTAAAAAAAAATGAAATGAAATTAAAAAAAATTACAAAGATGTTTTCGGGTGAAGTATTTTTTGCACTATTTCTTGTTGCAGGATATTTTAAGGCAGATCATAGGTTGATGTTTATCCAGTCTTATTTTGACCTTACAATACTGTTTTTATTTTTATCATTTTTTTCATTTATTAAACGGCTCTTAAAAGCGGGTTTTTCTTACAAAATGCCGGAAAGCTTTATAGTGCTTTCAGCCCTCTTTTTTGGGTTGTTATCGATGATACTTTTCGGACTAACCTACACTCCAAGTAAAATACAAGCATTCGATAAGGCCCTTCGGTTTACTTTTATTACAGGCTGGGCATTTTTTGGAGCAATATTTATAATTAGAGATAGTAATTCTCTAAGACTTTTTTTGTCCACTTTGATTACGGTAGCTGTTTTTATGGCAATTGATGCAGCTTTTTCGAGTTATAGTTTAACAGTTAGGAATTTTATAACTGGATTTGGAAGTAATTATATAGCGCTGGCTAGAATCTCCGGGATAGCCTTACTATCCATAATGAGCTTAACATTGATAGATCAAAGAGGAAAACCGGCAACAGCTATGCTATTGATTGTTTCTGTTCTCTTGTTTTGGTCTATGATGGCTGCAGGCGCAAGGGGGCCGGTGGTAGCCTTTTTTATTTCCGTACTATTTCTTCTTTTTTGTAGTGTCTGGGCTATGCCTGAAATAAGAATAGAGCGGTTTGGTGTGAAGCTTGCTGCTGCAATAATTATAATGAGCGTTCTTATTTTTATTTTCTTTAATAAGATTGGCATAAGGGTGATTTGGGACAGATTCACGACATTGATGTATGAACAAGGCGGGGGTGAATCAGCCCTTCAAAGATGGGAACATTATCATCATGCTGTTGAATCGATAAAAACGTTTCCATTGATTGGGCAGGGAACAGGTTCCTTTGGCTTATCCTATCATGGGGAGGATATACGTGCTTATCCACATAACATTTTGTTAGAGTTGGGGTCTGAAAATGGCATTATCGGCATTGGTTTATTTTTGATCATTGCAGGGTATGCATTTGGCATTAAGATGGTTAAGCTTTTAACTGCAACAGGGGTAGAAAGGATTTTTACAAGGGCTTTGCTTGTGTTAGGTTTTTTTATGCTTTTTAACTCAATGTTTTCAGGGGATATTAATGATAATCGTATGCTTTTTACATTTATTGCCTTGAACGGAGTAAAATTATCATTGTCTGAGGAAAGAAAAGAGAAACACATCGAAGAGGAAGGGTAATATAGATAAAGGCTTGGTATGAGGTGTATTTATTTTTTATCAATAGTTATACTTTTTTCTCTGTTATATAATACTATTGGTTATTCATTTAATGGGGAAACAAACACTGTAACATCAATCTGCAAAAGTGAAGAATATGGCTTACAGGAAAGTACTTTTCACGATCTCCTTTACAATGACAACCTTTCCGGTCGAATTGTATGGAATGAACGGTATTTCATGGAGTCGTTGATAAATATCTATGAGGCAACGAAGGATAAAAGATACATAGAGATTTTTATCAGACACGCAGACCATGTACTGAGCGTTCGTGACGACGCCACCCGCAGTTTGGATTTTATGGGCAGAAGGAGGCCTGGATGGCAGACAGGGGGATATTACACCCTTGGCATCCCACGGTTGATTAAAGATGTTGGAGGGCTGCCGTCCCTTGAAATCCGGGCCATACACAACGCAGGAAATGGTAATACCTCGATAGCGGTTACAGAGGGAAGCGGCAAAGATTTTAACATTGTTATATATAATGATTTCAGGGCAGACAAAAGGGTAGTGCAGAAATTTTATAATCTAAATATGGATATCGTTGAAAGTTTAATCAATGAGTCTCTCAGCCCTGAATCCTGGATTCATGTAAAAAAATTGGGCTTAAACCCACCTTCGCCGGGTATTTACCACCTCGAGGAGACATGCCGCATGGTTTTGCATGAGCTGCATACACCATTGATCGGCATTCCTTTTTTAAGATTCGCTGCTCTTGTGTTTGAGGAAACAGAACTACAGGTTTACAATGAAAAAGCAACGGCTTATGTGACTGCCTTCGAAGAAAGCTATCGAGACTATAAGAGTTCCTGGCGTGAAGATAAGGATGGGGGGTACTTTGTGTTCGAGCCCGGAGGCTGTTACTGGGCAAGCGGACTGCCGGTTCCATATAACGGTCTTTCCGCCAATGGGCGCTTTCTTTTGTGGCTATATATGGTAACCGGAAGAATGGAGTACTTAGAAAAATCGGTTAAACTTGCCAAAAAAATCAGGGCTGGGATGGAGATATTGCCGGATGGAACCTTGGTCATGCCTTACTGGTATGGTTTACCCTTTAGCGGATGGCAGGATAGAGTTAGTAACCCTGTAAATGGCATTTACATAAAAGGCAAGGCCTATAATGGCCCAGAGGACGTAAGTCATTTTAGGTCAACACTACAGTATATGGTGGATGCCTACAAGATGGGGGTAATTTTTGATGATAACGTACTGATTGCCGCCTCTAATACCTTTCTAAAAAGGATATGGAAATTAACTGGCGAGAAAGAAGAAGTCAAATGGGGGAGGGATGTTTACAATATATTTCTGGAAAGATTTGAAAAAACATGTGTGGGACACAAAAAAAAAGACCCTAAAGACTATGGTTATCTTGCCCAAGACATTACAGGGAGAGGGCAGGCAAACAATAATGCTGCCTGGGTTTTTGCTCGATTAGGTAAATGGAATGCAGATATAGAGACTAAGGTTTTAAAGGCTTATTATCCGCTGTTTCTTGATTCCGATAAAATAGATAGGGACTATGGATATGGGGCATTTCTTTTAGGCTTGAGTGTCCTTGCGTTAAATGGGGAAAATGGAATATCCTCTGTCCCTTTATATCCATTTACCCCCCGTTCAAGTTCAGAAAATTATATAAAAGCAAACAGGCGCTATCATTTGGATGAAGCTGGGGTCCTGTATGTCGAATATGGCAAGGCATATAGTGAGATTGGAAAGAGATATAACCCTGGATTTATAGCGGTTTATGCACAGGCCCTTTATAAAAATTATCTTAATGCGAATGATTCGCGATACAAAGAATTATTCTTTAAACAAATAGAATGGCTGATGAAAAATCGTGCCTGTCGTTTTTATAATGAGATGCCGTTCTGGGTATGGGAGTATGACTTTGATAATGAGAAATTTCGTGCAAAGGCCCCCTGGGTTTCTGCTTATGCAAACGGTAAGATCATTCCTGTGCTTCTTAAGGCCTATGAAATTAGCCGGGATCTAAAATACCTGCGTGCGGCAGAATTATCCTTTCGCGCATTTATTGTGCCTGTTAAAGCTGGAGGTCTTGGCACATTTGAGAAGGATGTGGCATGGTATGAAGAAGTTGCCGGAGAAAGTGCCCCCTCTTCAAAAATACTAAACGGGCATATCTCAGCCCTCGCCGGTTTATGGACATTTTGGAAGTGTTCTGGCCGAAAGGATGTAAGGAAAGCGCTTGATTTTGGGATATCTGCTGTAAAAAGGGATTTGAAGATATATGATTCGGGGTTTTTATCCTATTACAGCCAGTATCCTAAAGATCCTCCTGTCTTTGCCCCTGCCCATGGATACAACACGCTGCATGTGCATCAACTTTTGTGGTTACATAGCATTACTGATGACCCTGTTTTTCTAAGCTATGCAATCAAATTTGCAGGATATGATGACCCTGGGCTCAAATTTTCAGTTGCGGGCTCAACTGATCCGAAAGGCCATGGACCGGATAATCTTAAGATGGAGATGGGAAATAAATACTGGTCCCATAATGATTTCCCCACTTGGGTACAAATAGATCTCGGCAGCACCCAGGAGGTTTATGGGATAAGTATATTGGGCTATATAGCCAAGGCATCGCCCAAAGATTATGATGTCTTAGTATCTTTAGATGGGAATGAATGGAGGTCTCTGTTACATAAGAGGGGGAATAAAGAACAATTTGTCACGGAAATATTTCAGCCTGAAAAAACTCGATTTCTCCGCATTGTTATTATGAGTGATAATGGTAACAGAAATGTGGCTCTTAAAGGCATAGGTATTCACAGGAGGAAGGGAAATCCAGTTGCTGTCTCTAATTGGGATTGGTTCTCTTCAGGTAACAAGCCGGAATTACTTTTTACTTCGGGATGGAGGATTCACAAGGGCACGGGGTGGTTGATTGCTGATGCTGTAAAGGAAAATAGTAAGAATATTATATTTGAGTTTGAAGGTCACCCAGCCCCTAAACTCACATTCTTTGGCAGTAATGATTTGAAAAATTTTAGCCCCCTTAGATTTTATATACTTAAAACAGATGGCAATAAAACTAATTTTTTTATAGACATTGATCAATTCAGATATATAAGGCTAAATGTTGCAGGAGAAGAGGGTGGGATCCTTCGCATTGTCAAGTGACAATAAAAGGGTAAGGGTATGTTTTCTTACCTCGGTGCATCAGGCCTTTGATGTGAGAATTTTCCATAAGGAGGCCAGGTCACTCGCAAAGGCAGGCTTTGACGTGACGCTCATTGCCCAGCACACAAAAAATGAAAGAGTGGATGGGGTGAATATTGTCGGGGTTTCCAGGCCAATAAATAGGCTGGATCGAATTATTCGAACATGCTTTCGTCTTTTTAAATTGGCCTTGAAACAAAAGGCGGATATTTATCATTTCCATGATCCTGAGCTTATCCTCGGTGGAGTGTTGCTTAAATTGTCGGGCAAAAAGTTGATATATGATGTACACGAAGATTTACCTGAACAGATTATGTCCAAGTATTATATTCATCATTGGCAAAAAAAACCAATGGCTGTATTAGCAGGGCTTATTGAGAAAACAATATCGAATATGTTTGATTGTATAATTACCGCAACAGATTCTATTAAGGAAAAATTCAAAAGACACACAAATGTGACCAGCATAGGGAATTTTCCCATTATAGATTTAGGTAAAAGATATCATGGAACTATTGATAGAGAGAAGAAGAGTGCCTCGATAATTTATGTTGGCGGGCTAACAAAGGTTAGAGGAATTGGTCAGGTAATTTATGCGCTTGACTATTTGCCTGACACAGTGGAACTGGTATTACTTGGTGAATTTTCACCCAAAACCTATGAGGATGAAGTTAGACGCCTGAAAGGGTTTGAAAAAGTGAGGTATTTAGGCTTAGTAGACTTTAAAGAAGTTAATACATATTTATCAAGTGCGGATATAGGGATTGTTTGCTTCATGCCGGAAAAAAATCATATCAATTCAAGGCCGACAAAACTTTTTGAATACATGGAGGCGGGCCTTCCGGTCGTTGCATCTGACTTTGCTTTATGGAGGGACATTATTGATACATCAAATTGTGGCATTTGTGTAGACCCAACTAATCCAGAGGAAATCAGCGAGGCCATTAAATACTTATTAGAAAACCCGGAAAAGGCCAGACAGATGGGGCAAAACGGGAGAAGGGCCGTTTTGGAAAGTTTCAACTGGGGCAATGAGTCGAGGAAGCTTCTTGGTGTTTATAGGGCCTTATCTGACTAGCCATGATTTTCTTGTTTTCGGCTAACTTACTATATTAAACTTCTAATTTGGGCTAAATTTTAAAAAATTAGCCGTCTTTCTTGGGTTTTTTCGATGAATATCTGGATTTTTAACCACTATGCAACAACACCTGATATGCCCGGTGGAACAAGACATTATGATTTAGGCATAGAATTAATAAAAAAGGGATATAATGTAACAATTTTCGCATCCTCCTTTAATTATGTAACAAGAAGGGAGGAGAGGCTACAGGCTGGTGATCGATATAGGTTTGAGTGGGTAAATGGCATGAGATATCTTTGGTTAAAGACCTTTGCCTATTCAAAAAACGATTGGAGAAGGGTGATAAATTGGTTAAGTTACTCCTTAAAGGCTTTAATCTTTTCTATAAAGATGAAGGAAAGACCTGATGTAGTTATTGGCTCTTCCGTGCACCTTTTTGCCCCGCTTACAGCATACATTGTTTCTCGCTTAAAAAGAGGCAAATTTATTTTTGAGGTTAGAGACCTATGGCCTCAGACACTTATTGACACCGGGTCTATCTCTATGAATCATCCCCTTATCATCTTTTTCAGGTTTTTAGAGAGGTTCCTTTATAGGAATGCTGATAAAATAATAACTCTTTTGCCAAATGCAGGGGACTATATCGAGAAGTTTGGGGTTTCAAGAGAGAAAATTGTTTGGATCCCTAATGGGGTAAATCTAAACAGTTTCAACGGCGATTCAGTCAGTGAAAAGTGTATTTCAGATATATTCACTATTATGTATCTGGGGGCTCATGGCAGCGCTAATGCCCTGAAGGTAATTCTTGATGCAGGAAAAATACTTCAGGATAGAGGCAATGATAAAATATGTTTTTTGTTAGTAGGTGACGGACCAGAGAAGAATGATCTCGTGAAGAGGGCAGGATTGTTGGGACTAAGAAATATAGATTTTCACGATCCGGTCCCAAAAAAATGCATCCACACTATTATGGGCAGGGCAAGTGCCTTTATCTTTAATCTTGATGATTTGCCGGTATTTAAATATGGCATCAGCTCAAACAAGCTATTTGGGTATATGAGTGCTGGAAGACCTGTTATATTTTCATGCAATTCATATAATAACCCTATCAAGGAGGCAAGGGCCGGCATAACGGTGCCGCCCCAAAATGCAAGGGCTTTGGCCGACGCCGCGATACAATTATACTCGTTGCCCGCGGCTGAAATGGGAGATATGGGTAAGAGGGGGAGGCTTTACGTGGAGAAAAACCATAATATAAATAAATTGGCAGATAAGTTGGTTGTGGTGTTTAATGAACTGTAAAAAGCGTATCTTTGACCTTGCTTTGTGTTTTCCTGCATTTATAGTAGCCTTGCCATTAATGTTGGTTATTGGTGTTTTGGTGAAAATTAAAATAGGATCTCCCGTATTTTTTAAACAGAAAAGGCCTGGACTCCATGGAAGGCCCTTTACCTTATATAAATTTAGGACGATGACCGAGCAGAGAGATGCCTTCGGTAGATTGCTTATGGACTCCCAAAGGCTTACGGCTTTTGGGGTTATACTTCGAAAGACCAGCATGGATGAACTGCCCGAGCTGTTTAATGTGTTAAAGGGAGACATGAGCCTTGTTGGTCCAAGACCACTTTTGATGAAATACTTAAGCCTCTATACATCAGAACAGATGAGGCGGCATGATGTAAAACCGGGAATAACGGGTTGGAGTCAGATTCATGGCAGGAATGATATATCGTGGGATGAGAAATTTAAATACGATCTATGGTATGTGAATAACCATACCCTCCTATTAGACATGAAGATTTGCTTGATAACAATAGATAAGATTGTTAAAAGAGAGGGAATCACTCAGCAGGGTCATGCAACGATGGAAGAATTCAATTCAAAGATTACGAAGGTAAAGAATGAGTGATAAACCATTTGCACCATATTAATTACACATATAAGCGTGATTTTGTGTGGCATTATATAATACTTGTTGAAACATAAGAAATTGTTATTTTGAATAGAATTGAGGTGGCTCGCGATATTAATTGCCGAACAACGTGGACATGAAAGTTGTCAAAAAGAACTTATGAGCGCCAATAAAAGCGATTTTCAAATTTTTGTTAATCATAAGAGAAAATAATTTGGGCTATCTATGGGGTAGTGATTTATGGAAAGATTTAAGGATTGGGAATACCCAATAATTGAGGATGGTAAACCAACCAAATACAATTGGATTGTCAGGCATACAGAAAATTTCAGCCTTGGTTATAAAACAGATATTGGCGCATTTACCTATATAAATGCTTTAAGGGGAGTGACAATCGGGGACTTTGCTCAAATTGGCTCACATTGTTCGATATATTCTGTCTCTACTATTGATAATAAAGAGGGAGAGGTGATTTTAAAAAAAAGTTGTAAAATAGGAAGCCATAGCATAATAATGCCGGGTGTAACTATAGGAGAAAATTCGATAGTAGGCGCTTTTAGCTATGTTAATCGTGATATTTCTGATGGCGTAGTTGCGTTTGGTGTGCCTGCCAGAGAGATGAGAAAGGTTAATGAAAAAGATGAATGAAAATTTTGATCATAACTATATTTTTCTATCACCCCCTCATATGTCTGGACTCGAGCTTGATTTTATTAAAGAGGTTTTTGCGACCAATTATATAGCCCCATTAGGACCGATGGTTGATGCATTCGAGGGAGAATTTTCTAAAAAGACGTCTATGCCTTACTCTTTGGCTGTATCAAGCGGTACGGCAGCATTGCATCTCGCATTACGAGTGATAGGCGTTGGGCCTGGTGATGAGGTGATGGCATCATCCTTGACCTTTATTGGCAGTATTACACCAATAGTATTCCAGGGGGCCAGACCTGTTTTTATTGATTCTGATTATGACTCATGGAATATGGATGTTGATTTACTCGCGGAAGAGATAGATGCTTCTGTAAAACGGGGTAGATTGCCGAGGGCCGTGGTACCGACCGATATATATGGTCAGTGTGCTGACATGGATAGGATCCTTGAAGTTTGCAAACCCTATGGCATTCCTGTGGTATCAGATTCTGCTGAATCACTTGGTGCATTATATAAGGATAGATCTGCCGGGGCAAAGTCAAAGGTTGCAATATTCTCATTTAATGGAAATAAAATTTTAAATACATCCGGAGGTGGTATGCTTGCCTCAAACGATCAAAAGGTCATTGATATGGCGAGATTTTTATCGCAACAGGCCAGAGATGATGCGCCTCACTACGAACACTCACAGATAGGTTATAATTACCGAATGAGCAATGTTCTTGCTGCCATTGGAATGGCCCAATTAAAGGTTCTCGATGAAAGGGTCGAGGCAAAAAGGAGAATATTTAATTACTACAAGGATGCCTTTGCTCATGTTAATGGAATTGAATTTATGCCGGAGGCTGTATATGGCAGGTCTAACAGGTGGCTTACAGTGATATTGATTGAGCCCGACAAATTTGGTGTGGACAGGGAGGCAATCCGGCTGAAATTAGAGGAAAATAATATTGAGTCCAGGCCGGTGTGGAAGCCTATGCACCTGCAGCCGGTTTTTAAGGGTTGCTGCGTTAATGGTGGTGCAGTTAGTGAGGATTTGTTTGAAAGGGGACTTTGTCTGCCATCCGGTACTGCAATGACAGGTAAGGATTTAGACAGGGTTATATCAGTAATTTTAGACTGCGCGAAGCAGTAATATTGATGGTTTCGTAAAAAGTCATTTTACTTGCTCATGATGCCCATTTTGGGATCCATTAAATGCTTCGCTAAATTCCAAAAACTCGGCCTAAAGGCCTCAAACAATTTGGAATTTGTAACGCTCAGCATTTCCTGAATCTATTTCCAAAAGTGGCCAAAATCGCTCGCAAAAGACTTGTTACGAGTTTGTCAATAGTACATGAATAAAATAGCTTGCTATTGAGCTGGACAGACTGAAGTTAAAGGGCTGATAGATTTGTATGGTAATGATACAGAATATCGTGAATTCTTGGATTTGAGTCGGCTGATAAATTGCCGTTATTGGTTTATAATAGTATTTCAGACTTTGCAAGAGAAGAGCTGTGCAGCTCAACTGCTTAAGTTAGGCAGGCAGGGATTTCCAAAACCGAGAAGACTTAAGGTGGCTTAATCTAGTCGTTACGAGGTGCTTGAAGTACTTTTAGCCTTCAGCCCTAAACCTGACAAGCTTAATAGTTACTAAAAAAGTTGAATATATTTATTAAATATACTATATGTTATGTCTAAAAAGCGGCTACCTTTAAAGGGAGTTATCTAAGAGGTGTTGGCCGCTAATTTTTATTTGACTGAAATACGATAAAAGTATGAGCAAAAAATTAGATAAAATATTTTATACCGCACGACTTTATAAAAAATCTTTATCCATTATTGTAGATGCATTGTTAATGCTTTTTTCTCTTTTCCTTGCTTATTGGATTAGATTGGGTTCCATCGAGGCTTTAAGCGCAAGGTATGTAGAGCAAATCATCTTGCTTGAGCTAATAATTGTCCCTTTTAAGATATTTTTATTCTGGATTTTTAGGCTTTACCATATCTCCTATCGCTATATCTCGCTTGCAGAGGGTCTGTCTGTAATTAAGGCATCGGCCCTTTCTTCTCTAACAATGGCACTTTTGGTGCTTATATTCCATGATGTTGCAGTTTTTTCAGGTTTCCCTCGGTCCGTACTTTTTTCCGATTTTCTCCTTACTATTGTTTTCGCGATTTCATTTAGAACATTTTTTCGTATATATTATTTTGGGCCCAGCAGAAAAAAGCGAAGGGATATACTTGTTATAGGAGCAGGCTCCGCAGGGGAGCAGCTAATAAGAGATATGGTGCGATCTGGTCAATCAAGGTATTTGCCTGTAGGGATTATCGATGATGATCTTCAGAAGAAAAATACCTTTATCCATGGCATAAGGGTTTTAGGGGATAGGAGAGACATACCAAAGCTTGTTAGGGATTTTAACGTAAAGGAAATTATAATTGCTATTCCATCTGCCACATCAAAGGAGATTGCAGGTATAATGGAATTTGTGAGAAAGACAAATATAAAGGCTGTTAAAGTGCTCCCGGGGCTATCCAGTATAATAAATGGTAAGGTTACCCAAATGGACATAAGGGATATCTCTATTGAGGACCTTTTAGGACGTGAGCCAGTAGAAATTGATATAGAAAAGGTCTCCTCCTACATTACGAACAAAAATATATTGATTACAGGGGCTGGTGGATCAATAGGATCTGAGCTTTGCAGGCAAATCATCAGACTCAGTCCTGCCAAGCTGTTTATGCTGGATATGGGTGAAACCGAACTCTTTAAGATAGATATGGAAATAAAAGAAAGATATCCTTTTTCTTGCGTGAAATCAATTGTTGGAGACATAAGGGACGAAAATAGGATAATGGAAATATTTAGAGAGCACAATTTTGATACGGTTTTCCACGCAGCCGCTTACAAGCATGTGCCTTTAATGGAGGAAAATCCAAGAGAGGCGGTCTTTAATAATATTCATGGAACAAAGATCCTGGCCAAGGCCTCTGCTGAATCAGGCGTGGATAGGTTTATTTTTATATCAACGGATAAGGCCGTAAATCCTACGAGTGTTATGGGGGCAACTAAAAGGATAGCGGAGAATTTGATAAGGGGGCTCAATAATAGCCGGACAGCATTTATTTCTGTAAGATTTGGAAATGTTCTTGGAAGCAGGGGAAGCGCGGTCCCTATCTTCCAGAAGCAGATCCAGAAAGGCGGCCCTGTAACTGTAACGGATTATGAGATGAAACGTTATTTTATGACCATATCAGAATCCGTACAATTAGTAATGCAGGCAGGTTCGATGGGCAAGGGCGGGGATGTGTTTGTTCTTGACATGGGGAAGCCTGTGTCTATATACAAGATGGCTGAAGAATTGATAAGATTATCAGGTTTAGAGCCGGACAGGGATATACCTATTGTTATTTCTGGAAAAAGACCGGGAGAGAAACTGTTTGAGGAACTTTTAACGGCTGAGGAGGGATCGACGGCTACGCTTCATAAGAAAATTTATTACGCTAAGGTTAAAGAGGATGTAGACAAAGGTTATTTAGAGAGTGTTGATACATTAATCTCCCTATCAAGAGATGACAATAATGATTCTCGATTTTTTGATTTGTTGAAAGAGCTCGTCCCTTCATACCAAAATAATTTAGATAAGGCATGAGATCAGTTTATTTTATTACATAGATTAATGATACGGGTGGAGATTTAGCAAGGAAGATGGAAGAAGAGAATACATTAGAGCTTATTGATTATTTTAGGGTTATCTGGAAGTGGAGATGGTTTATTGCTTTAACTACCGCTGTCTTTTTGTTAGTAGCAGTTACATTAAATATTTTAATGACAAAGGTTTATGATGTTTCCATGGTGGTGGAGCCGGCTGTGACTGATTTTGATTTATCTTGGCGGCCAATTTATATTGATTCAAGCACGGATATTAAATCAAAGATAGATTTAGGGGTATATGATAACACTATTCTTGATTTAGCACACCTTGATGTGCCAAGAAAAAAGATTTTTAAGACACTTATCCCCAAGGACTCTAACATATTAAAGGTAAGCATCGAAATTTCAGATGTAAAAAAGGGTGAGCAAGCGCTGAGATTGTTATATAATTTATTATCAGAGGAGTATAAAAATAGCATCTATGAGACGAAATCGCAGATTCTAAATGTCAAACGCATGAAAGAAGCTCAATATGAAAATATCATTGAAGAAGAAAATCAATTGAAAGAAGAAATCAACAAAGTTGAATTGAATACAGAAAAATTAATTAATGAAAGAAACCTGGTGATTAGGGTAGGCGAAAACAATTCGGACAAATTATCTGTTCTCATATATACAAACACAATTCAGGATAATATAGCGTATAAAAATAAACTTCAAAGACAATTAAGTGATGCAATGTCAGGGAGAGAAACGATAAAAAGTGAGCTTGAAAATTTAAAGGTTAAATTAGGCTCTATTAGAAATATCAGGCTCCTCAATCCCCCAAAGCCGTCTCCTGGAGCTATAAAGCCCAGGAAATTGTTAAATATTACCCTTGCGCTTGTTTTAGGCCTAATAGCTTCCCTGTTTCTTGCATTCTTTATAGAGTCTATTCAAAAGGCCAAGGCCCGTTTCCGGTAACAATGCACATGGGTAGATTTAGACTGAATAGTATTTGAGAACACTACAATTATGAAGGCATTATTGTAAAAGAATAGTCGAATAAGATTTTTAATAACATTAGGTCCTCGTGTTAATTGATATTTTTTATATTTTTTTGCTTCCTAAAGCATTGCATGAGGGCTTTTTTGTCTTTATATTTACATATGCACTATTTTAGTGAGGAGGCATTTTTTGATTATTATACCAGCGGTGGATATTAAAGGGGGTAAGTGTGTAAGGTTAGAACAGGGGGTAATGGATAAAGAGACAGTATTCTCTGATTATCCTGAGGAGATGGCCCTGAAATGGGAAGAAAAGGGGGCAAAGAGGCTTCATCTTATTGATCTTGATGGTGCCACTATCGGTGAAGCGTCTAACAAAAAGGCTATTCAGGGTATAGTAAAAAAGGTTTCTATCCCGGTGCAGTTGGGAGGAGGCATTCGAGACATGGAGACCATAGAAGGCTATATTGATATGGGTATTGATAGGGTTATCCTGGGCACTGTTGCTTACAAGAACCCTGGCTTGGTTGAGAATGCATGTAAAAGACATGCTGCTAACATAATAGTATCTATTGATTCAAGAGATGGTTACATATCCGTTGAGGGATGGACGGAGCAAACCCAGATAGCCGCCATAGTTTTAGCAAAGAAGTTTGAAAATATGGGCGTTAATTCAATAATTTATACAGATATAAAAAGGGACGGTATGGAGAGTGGTCCGAATTTAGGTGCTATTAGAGAGCTTACACAAACATTAAATTTGAAGGTAATCGCAGCAGGGGGGGTCTCATCCTTAAAGGACATAGAAGAGCTATCAAAATTAGAGGTACATGGATTAAGCGGGATAATAATAGGAAAGGCACTTTATAGCGGCGCGATTAGATTAGAAGAGGCTATTGCTACTGTAAGTTATTGAAAGAATTAGTTATTCTATTTTAAGGTCTGTTATATGATATTTTTTTAAATAAAAATTATCATAACGGTTAGTAATTGATAAATTAATGTTGACATTTATTGTTAGAGTTTTATGATAAAAAGTTAATTAAAATTTTGTAAATCTTGCTTATCTTATCAAACTATTTACTATTATTAAAAAATTGTTACGACATGTTGTAAGCGTTCACAGGTTCAAAGGTTCAGGGTTGCCTTCATGCCTATGCATTTGCATACAGGCCTGCCTGTGCGATGCACGCATACAGGCCTTTAAGCACTTGATATATGAAGGCAAGAAGTACATTTCCGGGTAAGGCCGGGTTACGTGCAGCATCCTGGAATTAAGCACCCTCAGTTCCCACGTTTACCATTC
>Ga0180433_10006154_pt1 | contig 15861 bp, 17 predicted proteins | sample SS_ome_8_FD_132980 | JGI IMG/M metagenome (GOLD analysis project Ga0180433, IMG submission 132980) | Hypersaline lake sediment archaeal communities from the Salton Sea, California, USA - SS_1_D_1 metaG | ecosystem: Environmental > Aquatic > Non-marine Saline and Alkaline > Hypersaline >... | reverse complement strand
TCAATTGTAAATCCGAAGGAACAGCCTTGACACCAGTTGGATACCAAGATTGGTACATTTCCGAAAAATCGGAATGCGTGCCAGTTCGCATGGTGATTCTCGAATAGTGTTTCTTGGTCCTTTTATCATACACCAGCCCTTCGCTGACTGATTTGGGAGTAAGATAGTTTTCAAAAACCGTTGCTGTCCACAAAAGATAATCTTTGTCCCTCAGAGATCGGGTTATTTTCAAATGCGGATAAAGACACCTGTTGGATATGCCCAAATAGCCATCGCCTAACATCAAACCGGTAAGGACTTGTTTTTGCAAATTGTTCATGGTATGGTGTGGATTAACCTCCATACTATATAAGCACAACCACAAAGAAATTTCAACCGAAAAATGACAAAACCATCAAAAGACAGCCTGGGCGACAGGATAAAGAACTACGAAAAAGATTGGGATGGGCGACTAATGCCCTTGGTTCCTGCTATTTGTCGCATGGACGGTAGGGCATTTCACACCTTTACAAAAGGTTTGGGTAGACCCTACGATCAAAATCTCTCTGATCTGATGGTCGAAGTGACCACGCAAATGGTCCGCTCAAGTGGAGCGTGCATCGGCTACACCCAATCTGATGAAATCACCCTCGTATGGCTCGTAGACGATCCGAAGTCCGAGATGTTCTTCGGCGGTCGAGTCCAAAAGATGGTGTCGATACTACCTGCGCAGTTATCGGTTTACTTCAATGTCATGTTGCCCGATTACTTGCCCCACAAGGCGGGAACCTTTCCCGTTTTTGACTGTCGTGTGTTCAGTGTGCCCAACCGAACAGAAGCAGCCAACACACTGGTGTGGAGAGAGTTGGATGCTACACGCAACAGCATTTCCATGGCGGCTCAGGCCCACTTCAGTCACAAGCAACTGATGGGCAAGAGTTGCAGCGATATGCAGGAAATGCTTTTTCAAAAAGGCATCAACTGGAACGACTACCCCGATTTCTTCAAGCGAGGCAGTTACGTTCAGAGGGTGAAAAGAGAAAGAGCATTCACCGCTGATGAAATTGAAAAACTTCCGCCCAAGCACGAGGCGAGGAGAAACCGACACTTGAAGGTTGTCAGAACGGATTACGAACGAATCAACATGCCGCCCATCACCAAGGTAACCAACAGAGAGGAGGTTATCTTTGAGGGCGCTATACCGCAAGTCGCAGGAGGCGAGAATGAGTGACGAAAAACAAATCATAATGGAACGCAACGAAAAAGGCACAGTAGATGTGCTGCCCGACACTGAACAACACATACGTTTCCAAATGCCAACCGACCGAAGTGCTCTTGGAGTGTTCGGTGCCAATCCCGAGATTCACGACGGCGACGACTTCCGCCAGGATGGGATGGTTTACAACAAGGAAGGCAAGCCATACCGTAAGTGGTTCGGCAATCTGTACGATCCCTACGGTAGCGGAGGCAGCTATGGTCGCATCTGGGAGCCCAAACTGGAAGACATCGCCGCCCTAGAAGCCAAGCGATGGTGGGCGTTGGAGTGGGTTCGCAGATGGAATGAAAGGGTTTTCATGCCTCAGTACCGTGCCATCTGCGCCTTGGGAGAAGGGCGAGAAGTCACTTGGAAAAATCCAATCGTGGTTCACGCCAGGGCCTCGCACAAGAGGATGCACCCTGAGAAATACAAATGGGTCGAATATCACTTCCATCCCAATGATCCATATTTCGTGAAACCAGGAAGCGATTATCCCTACAGCCACAGCTTTGATTGGATTGAAGGAGAGTTGGATGATCCGCAACATGTAGATTTGGGCCAGCCTTTTTACGAGGTGGATCAACACACACGAGTGGTTTACAATCGCCGACAAGTGTTCTTGGTCGCTTTCAATCTGGCCATTTCCAACTGGATTTGGCGAGGGGCGACGTGTCCGGACGCTGAATACGACACGCACATGCAGGTGGACATCAATGGCCGCTTTTACTGGTTTGAGTCCGAACGTACCAAAGACCCCAATCGTCGCTACACATGGAAGATCCTCCACTACCCCGAGGGTGATCTTGTGAAAACGACGATCAAGTAACTCTCCTAACCGGGGCGAATTACGCCCCGGTTAGGAGTTTTTTATGCGTGGAGTAATTTTGGCGGGTGGCATGGGCACAAGAATGGCCCCTGCCTCACAGGCAACCAACAAACATCTGATGCCGGTTTATTCGGATGACGGTGCGGTGCCTATGATCTACTATCCCATCAGGACATTGGTCCAAAGCGGGATCACCGACATCTTGATTGTTTCCTCGGTTGAGCACTGCGGGCACATGATCGAGACGTTGAAAGATGGTCACGAATTCGGAGCCGACCTAAGCTATAAAATCCAAGACCACAATCGTGTCGTTCTAGGAATCGCCAGCGCCTTGAAGTTGGCAAAGAATTTCACAGGTGGCGATGCGTTTGCTGTAGTTCTGGGCGACAACTTCTTCGAGGACACTTTTCAAAATTTAGTTGAAGACTTCGATCAGCATGATGATGAAGCCCTCGTGTTCCTCAAGGAAGTGAAAGACATTCAACGGTTTGGCTGCGCTACCGTAGACGGCGAGCGGGTCACCAAGATTGTGGAAAAACCCAAAAAGCCAGAAAGCAACTGGGCGGTTACCGGCTTATACTTCTACAAACCAAGCGTGTATGAAGTGGCCGAATCGCTCAAACCAAGCAAGCGGGGCGAACTGGAAATCACCGACATCAACCAACACTTCTGTGAAGAAGGGGAGTTGGGAGCGGGATTCCTCGAAGGCTTTTGGAGCGACATGGGAACGCCCGAGAGCATTATGCGAACGCAGAAATTCATTCAAGGATGTTGTAATGGAAAAAACGGACATGCTGGAGGCTCTTGCCACGAAAGTGGCGAGGTGCGAGAAATGCGAGGAACTTGTTGCCAACAGGACACAGACAGTTTTCGGCGTCGGATCTCCGAACGCTAGAATTGTCTTCTGTGGTGAAGGCCCTGGCGGGGATGAAGACAAGCAGGGCGAGCCGTTCGTTGGACGAGCGGGCAAACTGCTCAACAACATTCTCCAGGCATGCAACCTAAAACGAGAAGAGGTGTACATCCTCAACATCGTAAAGTGTCGTCCGCCTGGAAATCGCAACCCACTGTTTGGGGAAGCAAAGAACTGCCGACCATTTTTAGATCTGCAATTGAAGGTGATCCAGCCTAAATACATTGTCTGTTTGGGTGCTGTTGCTGCCCGGAATCTCCTGGGCGTAGACACTCCAATCAGCATGTTACGAGGAGACTGGCGGGAGTATCAGTGCCCCGAATATACCGCCAAAGTTCTCTGCACCTACCACCCCGCCTATCTCCTTCGTAACCCGGCTGCCAAAAAGGATGCGTGGGAGGACATGAAATTGCTGTTGAAAGATTTAGAGGGAGGCACATGAGCCTACTTACCTGGAAAGAATACCGAACAGGAAAAAGAATCGAAGGCGTGGTCTGTGGAAAACAAACGGCTTCAGAAACCCCAGTCGAAACTCCCAACCTCGAAGTCGCCCAATTAAACGGAATGACAAGCGAGGATCTTCAAGAAATCAAAGGAATCGGCCCTAAAACAGCAGAAAAAATCGTCTCGGGGCAGCCGTACACAGAGGTAGATGATTTGGCCGAAGTCGTTTCGGAGCCCCTCCTTAGGAGGGTTCGTGAAACCCTTTCTGAAAATGCTTGAGCTACCAAGTTTACAAATGGGTGTTGCCGGTACTACAATTCTGGTGTCGGGAAAATAACCGATTCGGAACAAACCTAGTTGTACCTGTTTTTCAACTGAAAGGACCGTCACATGCCTCGCAGAATCGATCTGGTCATCATTGACCCGCAGAATTCATTTTGTAAGGTGGTGGACCCTGCCCAGCAGCAGGTCGTCCACGATGGCGAACTCTGTGTACCCGGTGCCTGGGAGGACATGGAGCGAGTCGCCAATCTGGTCAGTCGCCTGACCGACAAGCTGTATGAGATCCACGTCACGCTCGACAGCCACCACCCCCTCCACATCGCCCACCCCATGTACTTCCGCAGCGTTTTGGACGGCTCGCCGCCGAATCCCTTCACCATCATGCGTGAAGAGAGCAACAAGATCATCGGCAGTGCCTTCGACGCCAACGGCAACCCCTCCGACGTGGGCGAATTCATCACCTCCCTGCGACAGGAGTTGCAGCCGACCCTCGAATACTTGGTCGAGCTTCGCAACGGTGGCCGCTACCCCCACTGCATTTGGCCCCCGCACTGCCTCATCGGCACGCCCGGCCACAACGTCGTACAACCGTTGTTCGACGCCCTGCACGAGTGGGAAGTCAAACACGTCGGTGCCATCGTCGATTTCGTGACGAAGGGCTCCAACTACCGCCGTGAACACTTCAGTGCCGTCAAGGCCGAAGTGATCGACACCGAAGACGACACCACGGCGTTGAACACGGACTTCATCAACACGGTCATGGAAGCCGACGAGATTCTACTGTGCGGCGAAGCGTTGAGCCACTGCTTGGCCAACACCGTCCGTGACATGGCCAACAGCTTCAAGGATGACTCGTTCATCCAGAAGTGCGTGCTGCTGACCGATGGTTCGTCCAACGTGCCCGGCTTCGACCAGTTCGGAACCGATTTCGTCAGCGAAATGACCGCCCGAGGAATGAAGACGGCCACCTGTGCCGACTACCTCGCCTAACCCACAGGCGACATGATGACCGACCCCAATCCCTATTGGCAAGGCCGAGTTGGTGCAGAACGTAACTCCCTGGAAGCCTTTCAGGATGGTTACACCGCATACGAGGAAGGCCAAAAAGTAACGGACAACCCACACGAGGTTGGGACCGAACTTTGGAGCCAATGGGATAAGGGTTGGCATCGAGCCGAAAGAGATGCCCTGGGAGACCCCCAAAAGCAACGAAAGGAACTTTAAGAATGCCACGAATCGATCTGAATGAAGGTTTGGAACGGCGTAACGCCGGTCACTTTGGCTTCTCCGCAGTCAAGCGAGAAGATCTGGGTGCAAGCGAATACACCCTGGTCACCATCGTCGATGACGTGAGTGGAAGCACCGCAGGCTTCACCAAAGAAATGGAAGCCGCCGTCAAAGAAATCGTCAGTGCGTGCGCCCACAGCGAACGTGCCGACAACCTCATGATCCGCCTCGTCAAGTTCGACACGCAGGTGATGGAGGTCCACGGCTACAAGCTGCTCAACCAATGTTCCGGTGGCGATTACGACGGTGCCCTGCGGCCCGGTGGTGCAACGGCCTTGTACGATGCCACCATCGACGCCATGGAAGCGTCCCTCAACTTCGCCGAAGAGTTGGATGAGCAGGAAGACATCCTGTCCAACGGCATCGTGTTCGTCATCACGGACGGCTACGACAACTCCTCGACCTACACGCCGAAAGAAGTGGGCAAGTCCCTGCGTGCGGCAATCAAGAGCGAGAAGTTGGAGTCCTTGGTCACGGTGTTGATCTCCGTGGACCACCAGGGTTACACGCAGTTCGTCATCGTGAAGGAAGACGAAGACCGCCACGAGATCTCGGACTTCAACGCCGCTTCCGTCGATGGGAAGACCTACGACAAGTACGACGATGCCTCGCAAGCCGCCAAGGCGAACCCCGGCACCAAGGTCGTTCCGGTCTACCAGCAGGGCGAACAGTTGTCCGAGTTTGACCGCACGGCCCGTTTCTCGGCCTTCTTGCCCCTCGAAGACTCCAGCAAGAACACGCTGGCCAAGCTGGCGCAATTCGTCAGCAAGAGTATTTCGAGTCAAAGCCAGTCCTTGGGCACCGGCAAGCCGTCCGAATCGGTTACGTTCTGATGCCCGCCCCCACTCCCGCCCGGCCCCGTGCCGGGCGGGAGCTTTGGTTAAAATAAAAGATCCACAGGAAATCGTCATGTTGAAGTGGTACTTCATTGGCACGGCCATCATCTGTGTCTCGGGCTTCCTTTTCCGTTCATTGGGATTGTGGACATTCATTCCACTTTTGATCGGTGCAGGAATCCAGGTGGGGTGCTTCATTAAAGCACACATGGACATGAAGGCCCTTCAGATGGAATATGACGCACTCCAAAGGGGACAGCGTATTGGCCTAAGGGATCACGACTCGCCATCGTAAAATAAAAACAGCAGCAGGAAACAGGGAATGACCAGTACACTCATCCGACGAGGCCCCGTATCGATCCTAGACACCGACCTTTACAAGCTGACGATGCAAAAGGCGGCGCTAGATCTATATCCCGATGCCGAGGCAACGATTCAGTTCTTTGATCGCCGACTACAAAAACTTGGTTGGCTCGCTCCGATCTTGTGGAAACAGATCGAACAGCACATGTCAAAACTGGCTCTCGAAGACCACGAAGCCAAGTGGTTGGCTCAGACCTGCCCGTTCTTGGGGCCCGGTTACATCGAATACCTTCGCAACTATCGTTTCGATCCGAGCGAACTGTTCGCACTCACGGCGGATGACGAAGGTGATTTGAGAATTATTATCAAGGGCCCTTGGCACCGAGCGATCTTGTGGGAAGTGCCGCTCATGGCTCTCATCAGCGAGTGTTACTTCACTGCCGATGAGAACTACAAGAATTGGAATCGTGACGGTCAAGATGTCAAGGCTCAGCGCAAGTGCGGAATCCTTCAAGGGGGAGGATGTACGTTCGCCGACTTCGGCACCCGTCGTCGCCGTGACTATTCGGCACAAGATGTTGTTGTAGGCGAATTTGTTCGCTCAGGCTATAAGGGGTTCGTTGGTACATCCAACGTCCACTTGGCCCAGAAGCACAACACCAAGCCGATTGGAACGATGGCCCATGAATGGATTCAAGCCCACGCCATTTTGAGTGGCCTGCGTCACGCCAATCGTTACGCCCTGGAAGCTTGGTCACGAGTGTACGATGGTTCGTTGGGTGTTGCCCTCACGGACACATTCGGTACGCCCGCATTCTTCGCAGACTTCCAAGGGTTGCTCGCACACACCTTTGATGGTGTTCGCCACGACAGTGCCGATCCCTTCAAGTTCGCCGATCAAGTGGTCGAACACTACAGCGGCCTGCGAATACCGCCGAGCACAAAGACCATTGTGTTCAGCGACAGCCTCAACTCCGAACTGGCTGTGAAGATCCAAAAACACTGTGACACATTGGGCATCAATTGCTCGTTCGGAATTGGAACTCATTTCTCGAATGATTTCGGCGGCTCGCTCAAGGCGTTGAACATGGTACTCAAGCTGATCGCCATCAACGGTGAACCCGTGGTGAAGTTGAGCGACGACAGGGGTAAGGAAATCGGCGACCCCGATGCGTTACGTGTCGCCAAGTGGACCTTTTTCAACGAGCCCCTGGGGTAATTCCCGCAGCAGCAAGGAAACGACAATGGACAGAGACGGATTCATAAAAATCACGACTGCCACCACGAGGATCAGCGTGGCCGACCCGGTAGCCAACCGAGAACAAATCGAATTGGTTATCAAAAACAACACTACATCCGACATCATCCTGACGCCGGAAAGTTCGATCCCCGGCTACTCGGCAGGCAACTTGTTTCACCAAGACCATCTCTTGGACTGTTGTGAGCAAGAAACCTGGAAGGCGGCTGGCAAGGTTGGCAAGCAGTTGGTTATCGTCGGCACACCCGTGCGAACGGACAGCGCCCTCTACAACTGTGCGGCACTGCTAAACATGGGCGAAGTCATCGCTTTGATGCCCAAAGAATTCATTCCCAACTACGGTGAATTTCGAGAAGGACTTTGGTATGCTACCGCCCGAGCGGAAGAGCTACCGTCCACCGTTTTGTTCGGCGGCAAACAAGTCAAGTTCGGAACGAATTTGCTCTTCGAGTTTGTCAATGGCAAGTACATCGTGTGTGTTGGCTTGGACATTTGCGAAGCCATCTTCATGCCAATTCCGCCCAGTTCATTCGCCGCCATCGCCGGTGCGAACATCCTGCTCAACCCGTCCGCCAGCCCCGAGAACATCGGCAAAGCCGACTATCGTGAAAACCTTGTCGTCGGCCAGTCCGGTCGTTGTATCGCCGCCTATGGATACGCCAGCAGCGGCCCGACCGAATCAACCAACGATTATGTGTGTGGTGGGCACTGCATCATCGCTGAGGCAGGTCGGATCTTGAAAGAATCGGATCGTGTGGGAACGCCCGGTGTCATCAACAGAGACACCTACTGGATTACCGCCGATGTAGACGTGGCCAAGATGCAACAGGAGCGAAGACGCACAACCAGTTTTGTCGAGTCCAAGAAATATCTCAAAGGAATGGTCTTCGAGCGAATACCCTTCGAGTTGGAGCTTAACAACAATTTCCGCATGGCCCGCTTCATCGACGCCCGACCATTTGTGCCGAAAGACAAGGCCACACTTGAAGAGCGTTGCGCTGAGATCGTTGGCATCCAGGTGTGCGGCCTCGCCAAACGGTTGGAAGTGATTCCTGGCATGCTTGAAGGCAAAGTGCCTCTGAGTATCGGCATCTCCGGTGGCTTGGATTCCACACACGCCGCAGGCGTTCTCGCTCTAGCCCTCGACCGGTTGGGCGTAAGCCGCTCTGTCGTACATGCACGAACCATGCCCGGCTTCGGCACGACCAAGAAGACCAGAGGCAATGCCGACATCATCATGGAGCGATTGGGCTTCGAGCCTGGGACGATTGACATCCGCCGTATGGTGTTTCAGCATTTCAGGGACATCGGACACAAGCCGTTCGGCATTGACATTGCCGCCATGACACTGGATGAATTCAACGCCGCTTTGGCTGAGTTGCCCGATGACGCCGAAGATTTGGTTTTTGAAAACGCTCAAGCACGCTACCGAACCATGTGCTTGATGGACTTGGGGTTCGTTATTGGCACTGGCGACTTGTCGGAACTGTGGCTCGGCTGGTGTACGTACAACGCCGACCAGCAAAGCATGTACAATGTCAATGCTGGTGTGCCGAAGACCCTGATCGCCTTCTTGGTAAAATACATGGCCGAGCATTGGGCCAATAGGGGTGCGGATGCCCTCGATATGGTGCCTCAGCACGTTGCCCCCAACTTGGCAACGACAATGATCTCCGTGGCGAACACCACGATCTCGCCCGAGTTATTGCCACCGGCAAAGGACGGCACGATCAAGCAAGCCACCGAGGGCAAAATCGGCCCCTATGAATTGCACGACTTCATCATCTTCAACATCATCCGGAACGGCTACGGCCCGAGAAAAATTTACCGGTTGATGAAAGAAGCCCAAGGATGGTCCAGGGAATACACCGATGAAGAATATCTCAAGTGGCTTCGTGTGAACTTCCAGCGTGGATTCTCGCAACAATTCAAGCGTGAAAATATGGTGGACGGCCCCAAGGTGGGGTCGGTGTGCCTGTCGCCCAGGGGCGATTGGGTCATGCCCGCCGATGCGTCGGTCAAATCCTGGCTCCGAGAAATTGACGAGCTTGGCTAGTTTTACAAACCCCGAAACCTGGACTACAATTTAAGGGAACGCACGTTTTTTAGCTGCCGCAGGCATCTGCGGAATATCGTTTGCATCGTCAGTGAAACCTCTGTGTAAAAGGTGCTGGGGATGCCCCCCCGTGGCTCGAAATGCTTGAAGATAAGGGATGGCGTTGAGAGCGACAAATTGCAGAGCCCGAGATAAGAAGGGCGAAGCAGTCGGGTGAATTGATCTGGTTGTAGCGAAAGGAGCCAACCAAAATGAGTATCAATCTCGCTCGTATCTGCACGATGAAACCGGTGTTGTTGAAGGACTTGTCCGTGGAAGAGGTTCTCCAATTCCACCCCCTCCTCAACGCCCAAGGCTTCCCCTACGGCAAGGGTCGAAAGACCAAAGACATCAAGGCGAGGCCGATCAACACGATCTTGGACAAGAGCGAGTCCGAGCATTCGGTGTGGGACAAATTGTTGCTGGCCACGTTGGAAGGCCAGGAATCGCTCAAGCGTGACTGTTTCATCTGTTGGGGTGTCAACGACGACGTGTGGCAGCAGAAGTCCGATAAGCTGCACGGCAAATACACCCCGGTGGAAACAGATGTGGACGGTTGGATCACGTACCGTCCGAAGGAAGGCGATGACGCCGTGATGAACGCCCATCAGGTCACGAGTGCCCAGCACTCGCTCGGCCCGGAAGGTGGCTTCGCCGTCATCAACCCATGGTGGGGAGACGAACGTGTGGTTCCTGCTTCGGTGCTCGCAGATGCCGGTGTCGATCCGGCAGCGTGTGGCCTGAAGCCCGGCGATCAAGTCAAGTTGTTCCTGCACTACGGCGTCGATGGAGACTATGTGCTCCAAAACCAGAAGGACGCCCAGGACACCTACCGTGTCGCCAAGGGCTTCTATGAGGCCACCTACGAGAACGAGTAAGCCAAGGCAGGGTTTTTTAACCCCCAACCTGGAGGTGCGTATGGCTAAGAAAAAGCCAACCGCCCGCAAGGGCACGAAGAAGGGTGAGATCAGCAAGAGCGAAGCGATTCGCCAGTATCTCGCCAAGAACCGCAAGGCCACGCCGACCGAAGTGAAGGCGGCGTTGGCCGAGCAGAAGATCGAGGTGACGACCGGCTTGGTAAGCCAAGTCAAGTCGGCCACGAAGCGGAAGCGAGCCCGTCGCAAGACGGCCACGCCCACCGCCAAGAAAGCCTCGTCTCCTGTGGTGAGATTGGACGATCTGCTGAAGGCAAAGGCACTCGTCGAGTCGTTGGGGTCCGTCGAAAGGGCCCAAGCGACCCTCAGCATTCTCGCCAAGGTTCGGAGCTAATTTCCTGCTGCTCCCTGGGTCGGCCACGGCGGGCGGCGTTCCGCCCGCCGTGGCTCTTTTTGTTTTGGAGGGACCATGAACACCGATACCTATTTCAACCAGGGTAGCACCCATCGAATTTGCGAAGATTACGCCCTGGCAAGTCCAGGCCAAGTAGTCATCGCCGATGGTTGCTCGACTGGAGTACATACGGATTTTGGGGCTCGTCTTATTGCCGCTGCTGCAACCCAACAAAACCGTCAGAGCCTTCGTAATGACGAGCGTTGGAGTCGCATTCTGGCCAGTGCGGACGTGTACCGAAAGTCGGTGGGCATGCCCGTCAGTTCTCTTGCCGCCACCCTTCTGATCGCTCGGTTCATTGACGGCGACTTACCCACGATTGGGGTGGACATCATCGGCGATGGCACTGTTGCCGCTCGCCGCAGGGACACAGGCGTTTATGATGTTTATAACGTCAACTTCCCCTCGAATGCCCCCTACTACCTGCGTTATCATCTATCGGACGAGGACCAAAAGCTTTGGGGAGAAAAATTCGGCTGGGAACGAACCGTCACCACTTGCGAATGGCACCCAGACTGGGATCTCCCCAAGAACACGAAATCCTCGACTTTCGGCGAGCCCGAAATGGGCATCATCGCTCAAACATACAACTTTCCGCTCAACCTCTATGATCTGGTGGCCATCACTTCTGATGGGGCCGAGTCCTTTTTAACTTCCACCGAGAGCGGCGACACCACTCGTGTGTCCATGTTCGAGATCTTCAAGCAGGTGCTTGGGTTCAAGAACACGAGGGGCGAATTCGTTCACAAGCGATGTATCAAGGCTTTCCGCCAGTTCGCCATCAACGGCTGGGAGAACGCCGACGACTTTTCCTTGGCAGCCATTGCAGGAGACCCGTAATGCCCAAATATACGATCAAAGGAAAGGGTACGGACGTTACCCTCAACGAACGAAACTTCGTGGCCGCTGGCGGTGAGAAGAAGATTTACAAGAAGGGCGGCGTTGGTTTCGCCATTTACGATCCGCCGAGCAAGATGATTCCCGATGCGAAGATTGCCGAACTGGCCGTTTTGACAGACCCTCGAATTATTGTCCCCGGCGACATCCTGATGCAGGGGAAGAAGATCGTTGGCCACACGTTGGCTTTCGTGGAAGACGCCACGCCGGTGATTCAACTGTTCACCAAGGCTTTCCGCCAGCGCAACAAGATCACCCCAGAAATGATGGTCAAGCTGGTACAAAAACTTCAAGGATTGGTGGCCTATGTTCATGGCCACAACATCTTGATCGTGGACTTGAACGAAATGAACTGGTTGGCGAACAAGACTTTCGACGACCTGTACGGCATCGACACCAACAGCTACCAAACGCCCAACTTCCCGGCGACGGCGATTATGGACAGCGTTCGTGACCGCCACATGACACCCGGCCAGTTCACGCAAGAAACCGACTGGTTTTCTTTCGGTGTGATTGCTTGCCAAATGCTTATCGGCATCCACCCGTACAAGGGCAAGCACCCCAACTTCACCAGCGGCTCCATCGACGAAAAGATTGAGGCCCGCATGCAGCAAAATGTCTCCATCTTCAATCCCGATGCGAAAGTGCCGAGGATCTGCTTCCCGTTCGACGCCGTTCCCTCCGGACTGAGAAGTTGGATGGAAGCCGTTTTTGAGAGAGGTGAACGTATGGCTCCACCCACCGACTACGACGCCCTGGTCCAGATTGTCACCAAGATCCGAGAGGTGATTGGCACACAACTGTTCGACATTTCTGAAATCGGCGAGTACGACAGCGAAGTGCTGGCCTACTACCGACACTTCGGTACGGAAGTAGTCTGCACCGAAAACTCGGTTTATGTTGACGGTCGTGCTCAAGCTTGGGATCGCCCTCCGAAGATCGGCTTCACGCCCAAGAAAAACGCTCCGATCTGCTGCACGCTGGATGAGCAGAAGCAGGTCCAATTGGTCAACCTGAAGAATAATCAGTCCATTGATTTGGGACTGAAGGTTGACGAAGCCATGGGTCACGAAGGCCGCATCTACCTGCGACAAGGCACGACGATCTTGGAGGTGATCTTCACCGAAGTCGGCAACAACATCCTGGCAAGCACCAAGCGTGTCGCCCGAGTGCTTGACGTGCCAGAAGCCACCAAGGTGTTCGACGGTGTGATCGTCCAAAACCTTCTCGGACGTTGGCACGTGTCGGTGTTCCCCGAGAGTGGCCGACACTACCAGTTGCCCGTACCCGACCTGGACGACTGCCGTATCATCGACGCCAAGTACGTCAACAAGGTGTTGGTGATCGTGACGGAAAAGGGTGGTCAATACGACCGACTGGTCCTTCGCTTCGCCGATGACTTCGGTAGCTTCGACACCCGCAAAGTCGAGAACATCACCTACACCGGCATCAACTTCACGGTGGCCGACCACGGTGCCTGCGTCCTCATCAATGAGGAAGAAAAAGTGGAAGTGTTCTCTAATAAGAAGGGGAGCACGCAGGTCAAGACTCTGGAAGATCCCGAGGTCGATAGCGCCTGGAAGATGTTCAAGCAGGGTTCTGCCGTGCTCTTCTCCCACGGCAAAAAGCTGTACAAGATTTCGATGAAGGGCGGTAAATAAGAAGGCCCTGAAAACACACAAGGAGAAGGATGAAACTGACGAAAATTGGTGTCCACGTAGCCTACATTGTGGCATTCATTCTTGGTATCGGCATGTGCATATTTATTATTGCCGCCATCAAGGGCCACCGAGACAAAATCCAGGTTGAGTATGCTCGCCGGGAAGCGGCTCGGATTCAGTGTAAAACGTGGGCCGATAGACTAGACGGTGACATTACGGAAGTCGGTGAATACCGAAAATTTGAGAGTATTCCAGAGAAAGATCCTTGGGGGCGACCCATCAAGGTGATGTATGCTGAAGGAGGGGTCAAACAGATCCTCAAAGTATTCAGCGCCGGGCCTGATGGCAAGGAGGGGACATACGACGACATCGTAGAGACCCGACAATCCCCAAGAGTCCGACCCCAGATTTTCCCCTGGAGAGATCGAAGCGAACCAGAAGAGGAGTAGTTTTGTCACCACTCTAAAATATCGGATGCATCCGTCGATTGTACCAGTATGCGCTTGACCCAAGCACAAGAACTAGGGAGTAGTTTGATGCAAATACCTTTTGGCGTATTGCCACCTTGGATGATGGGCATGATGATGCCCGGCAACGAAGGTCCGCCCACACAAGTGCCCGATGTGTCTGTGCCCGCCCGTGTCACGCAGGCAATGCAACTTCTTCAACACTTGGCCAGCAAAAGACGAAGGCTGCCTGCCGCCTCAGAGCACGTAATCGAAGTGGTGGATCAAGATGACTTGTGCAGCGAAGAAGAGGCTGCACGAGACGCCGCCCTGCAATTGTTGGCCAGATATTTTGATGGCAAGCTGGTCAACGACCAATGGGAAGATCTTCGATACAAGGCCCTGGAAAAACGAGCCGAAATGGGATTGAAAGAGGGCAAGTTGATCGGTTGCGTGGGCTGCCACCCCATGCGACCCGATCCAAACTGCATCTTATGCCAGGGGTCTGGAAAGATCTTCGTGCAGGCCGCTGGGAGCAGTCCCAATGTAATGGTTGGACACCCTGGGGACGATGAGGAAGGACTGCCAGAAGATGACAACGACGAATGAGCTACAGCGACAGGTCAAGGTGTGCTTTCAAGAGCACTTCGGCGAGACACCCTTGAAAAGGCGTCTTAAAGACATGCTCGATGAATGCCTGGAAGTCTATCGTGCGACTGATAGGGCCCACCTAGAAGAAGAATTGGGCGACCTTCTTGCTGCGGCCATCATGTGTGCCGAAGAGCAGGGCTGGATCGCCGAAGAATTGGTGAAAGCCACGCTCAGGAAGATCTATGGTCGCTCCGAACAGTATAAGTCGCTCGGCAGGAAGATCAATGTTGCCATCCTCGGTGGTGCGTTCAACCCCGTCACCCTCGGCCACGTTGATCTCGCACAATATGTTCTCGACACCACCGACAAGTTTGATGAAGTCTGGTTTATGCCCTGCCACACACACATGTACGGCAAAGACCTAGAATCTGACGAACATCGACTTGTGATGGTTGAATTGGCATGTCAAGCCGATGGCCGGATCAAACCCTTCGACTACGAAATCCGCATCCAGCACGAAGGCTCGACATACGAGTTGGTCAAAAAGTTGCTCGCCGAGGAAATGGCCAAGAGCACGTACACCTTCCATTTCGTCATCGGTATGGACAATGCCAATGACTTCTTTGGTCGAGGCGACAAGAAGGGTTGGGCTAATGCTGGATGGCTAGAACAAGCCATTCCATTCGTCGTCGTGCCCCGCCAGGGTTACGCACGAGATCCCGATGTCGATTGGTACTTAAAACCGCCACATGTCTACCTGGGAAACTCCGAACGTCAGATTATGGAAAGTGCCTCGACGATGGTGCGAGAACTGACCAGACTGAATGATGCAGGATCGGCAGAGCAACTCACCGAACTGGTTCACGAAGACGTGCTCGCCTACATGAAATCCCGCAAACTCTATGGATATGCCTAGAAAAATTACTTGCAAAAAAGCCCACCGGGCTAAGCCCGGTGGGCTTTTTTCATGCGCAAGCATAAATAACTGGGAGGGTTTAATGACTGTAGGAAGTTATAAAGGTCTAACAACTGTCACCCCGTCCTCATCGGGCGCTTCGATTATTATCGACAACTTCAAGGAACTTGCTGATCGTGCAGGTCCGGTCACATCGGCTGCTAGTGCGCCCGGAGTGGGGGATGATGTAGCTGATGGCTATTATAAATATTCCAAATGGCACCATACAGGGACGAATGCCATTTACATGTGCGCCGACAACACCGCTGGCTCGGCTGTTTGGAAAAACATTACTGCCTCCGGTGCAGCAGGGGCCTCCACCACGACTGGCCTGACCGACGTAAACAGTGGCACACCTAATGATGGCGACATTTTCATTTTCGACTCGAATGGTCCAAGCTGGTCATTTGGCAGCATGGCAGCAGGGGCCTCCACCACGACTGGCCTGACCGACGTAAACAGTGGCACACCTAATGATGGCGACATTTTCATTTTCGACTC
>Ga0180433_10006153_pt1 | contig 15863 bp, 9 predicted proteins | sample SS_ome_8_FD_132980 | JGI IMG/M metagenome (GOLD analysis project Ga0180433, IMG submission 132980) | Hypersaline lake sediment archaeal communities from the Salton Sea, California, USA - SS_1_D_1 metaG | ecosystem: Environmental > Aquatic > Non-marine Saline and Alkaline > Hypersaline > Sediment... | reverse complement strand
GGCCACCAGCTCGTGATCCACCACGAGGCGCTGACATATCCGTACCCGTTCTTCACGACAAGTCGCGAGCGGCAGTACCTGTCTTGGCCGACGAATGCAGCCCGGCTCAAGGCCTACCACGACGCCGGCCTGACTGCCTGCCGCCTGCATGTCTCAGCCGACGAAATCAGCAATCTGTTCACCTTCATGGAATTGATGGGCGTCTCGGATGAGTCCATGATCGCCAAGGGCCCGGGCTTCTTCGATCGCGTATTCGAGATCGAGCCGGTCAGCTACGGCGATTTGATCCAACGCGTCAAGCAGGCCATCGGCATGGACGCCGTTCGCGTAACGTGCGTCGAAGGGCTCGACCGCGTCATTCGCAAGGTCGCGATGGGCTACGGCGGCATCGGCCTGCTGGCAAACGTGGACGTAATGAATACGATGATCGAACTCGGCGCCGAGTGCATCATCGGCGGCGAGACGTGCAACTACGGCATGCGATTTTGCGCCGAAGCCGGGGTGGACCTCATCGAGACCAGCCACGAGACCAGCGAGATTCCGGGCATGGCGGATCTGGCCGAGAAGATCGCCGCCCAATTCCCACAGATCGAGGTCAAGATGTTCCGCCAGCCCTGCGTGTGGCAGATGGCGTAGACAAGCCGGATGGATCGATCCCTGCCGATTATAGCCCACATGACTTCTAGACTTCGGCCATTTCGTATCGGACACATCACGGTCGAGTTCCCGGTCGTGCTGGCCTCGCTTGCCGGGTATTCGGACCTGACGTACCGGCTCATCTGTCGGCAGCTCGGAGCGTGCTATTGCACCACGGAGGCTATGCTTGACCGCCAGATGCTCGTGAACGGCAAGCTCCGCCGTCGGCTGGTCAAGCTCACCGACGACGACCATCCCGTAGCTGGGCAGATCATGGGCAACGACCCAGCCATCATGGCACAATCGGCCGGCATGCTGTGCGAAATGGGCTTCGACGTTATCGACCTGAATTTCGCCTGCCCGGTCCGCAAGGTTCTCTCACGCCGTCGGGGGGGCTTCTTGATGAGCCAACCCGGCCGCGTTATCGAAATCGTACGCGCCGTCTCGGCCGCGGTGGACCGCCCGCTGACACTCAAGCTCCGCCGCGCGTTCAACAATAGCGACATTCGACACGACGACTTCTTGCGAATCGCCGAGGGCGCTTTCGACGCCGGCGTCGCAGCTATCTGCGTTCACGCCCGAAGCGTCGAGGCCAAATACACCGGCCGGGCCGACTGGGGCTTCCTGGCCGAGGTCAAGCGCCGCTTTGCAGACCGAACGGTCCTTGGCTCGGGCGACGTGCTTTGCCCCGCCGATGCGCTGGAAATGCTCGACCGCACCGGTGTGGACGGCGTGACGGCGGCACGCGGGGCGATCGGCAACCCGTGGTTCTTCCGGCAGGTCCGCGACCTGGCTGACGGGCGCGGACCCTACCAGCCCACGCTGGCCCAGCAACGGGAACTGCTGCGTTGGCACTTCGACCAAGCCTGTGAGCTCTACGGTCCCAAGCGAGGACCCAAGCACATGCGCAAATTCGGCATCAAGTACGCCAGGCTGCATCCCCAGCCGGCGCGTGTGCGGGCAGCCTTCGTGAACGTCAAGCGTCCCCAAGGCTGGCACGACGTGCTACAGGAGTTCTACGTCCGGTAGCGTCTGCCAGCTGGTATTATCGATGCCGACTACATGCCCGGCGGCTCAGCAAGATAGTGCGTGCGATTACGGAGAGATTCGATTCGGGGCCACTTGGGTGACATATGGATGGTAGTGAGGAGACATCGCGATGATCCGACTTGAAGCAGTCATGGCCGTCACGGCGACGCTGCTGGCCGGCTGCGCGACGACGAGCGGGGCAACCGGCGGCGTCGATCTGGCCCGCATGGACGGCTGGGACATCGTCGTATCCGCCCAAGCGCCCCCCAGCGAACTCTACGCAGCCGAGGAGCTTCAGCAGTTCCTGGCTGAGGCCACGGGGACGAAGCTGCCAATCGTCAACAATGCGCAAAAGACCGGGCGGCACATCTTCGTCGGCTGGGGCAAGGTGATGAAGGCAAGCCCAGCCGGCTTCGACGTGGGCGACCTCGGCCCGGAGGACCTGCGCATCGTCATCGCCGCCGACAACGTCGCCATCGCCGGCGGACAGCCACGCGGGACGCTCTACGGCGTTTACACCTTCCTGGAAGATTATCTCGGCGTGCGATTCCTGTCGCCGGACCACACACACGTGCCCAAAGTTCCCGGCCGGCTGCCTGTCGGACCGATCGACCGCACATACCGCCCGCCGCTGGAATACCGCTTCTCGACCTACCAGGCCAACGAACGGCTGCCCCAATACGGCGTCCGCCTGCGAAACAACGCCATGCCGTCCATACCCGAGAAGATGGGAGGCAAGGCGGCGTTGGAGCTTGTCAGCCACAGCTTCGGTCGGCAGATTCCCTCTCGCAAATACGGGCCCGAGCATCCGGAATACTTCGCCGAGATCAACGGAAAGAGGCTTTGGGACGTCAAGGAAGGCTTGGGGCGCGGCACACAGCCGTGCCTGACGAACCCGGAGGTACTGCGAATCGTCACCGAGAGCGTCCTGTCGGAACTGGCTGCGGACCCCGACAAAAAGACCGTCTCGGTGAGCCAGAACGACAACAACTACTACTGCCGCTGCCGCAAGTGCATCGCGATCGACCAGCGTGAAGGCACGCCGATGGGTTCATTGCTGACATTCGTCAATGCCGTGGCTGATGCGGTGGCTGCCAAGCATCCGGATGTGCAAGTTGGGACTTTGGCATACTGGTACTCCCGCAAGCCGCCCAAGACGATCAAGCCCCGCCCGAACGTCCTGATCCAATTGGCCAACATCGAGTGTTGCCTGCTCCACCCGATTGCAGACGCTAACTGCCCGCGAAACGGGCCCTTCCGCAGAGACATGGACGCCTGGGGCGAGCTGTCCGACAACATCTACATTTGGACGTACAACGTGAACTTCCGTGACTATCTCGCGCCGTGCCCGGACCTCCGGATCATCGAGCCGAACATTCGCTACTTCGTGACCCGTGGGGCCAAGGGCATCTACATGCAGGGCGCGTACAACGGCCGGAACACCGAAATTTGCGACCTGCGGAACTACGTCACGTCGCGTTTGCTGTGGGATCCGAGCCGCAGCGGCGCGGCACTGATCGACGAATTTCTCGACCTGCACTACGGCAAGTCAGCCCCGCCAATTCGACGCTTCCTGGACCTGAGCTACGAGCGGGCCGTGGCAAGCGGCGCACATCCCCGGTGCTTCGACGCCGCCGGCAAGTGGGGAATCGACGAGAAGCTGGGCCGGGAGGGCATCGCCCTGTTCGACGAGGCACGTCGGCTGGCCCAGGACGACGCTGTGCGTGCCCGCGTAGAGAAGGCCTCCATCGCCGCCTACCGCGCAGCCCTCGAGCCCATCTGGCGCTACCGGGGGCCGGGTCCGGTCAGCGACGAAGTCGCCAAGAAGATGCGCCCGCTGGCCAGGCGATTCTTTGAGCTGTGCGGAGAGCACGACGTCGACATGGCCGCCGAGGGCGTCTACCTGCGCGACGTGGAGAAGAGCCTTCGCAAACACCTCGGCGTCGGGGACGGCAAGGAGTTCTGATCCGTCGCAGCCAGCGGCTTGTCATACGCCGTCTGACCGGCGACAATGACGCGCGATGACACACTCCGGGGCCAAGGACGGACTGCTGGACCGAATCCTCAGCGCCAAGCGGCGCGTGGTGCTGCTGCGTGGACCCGTCCGCACGGGAAAGACCGCAGCTGCGCTGCACTTGTACCGATACTTCCAAGACACAGCCCCTGGTGGGCGGTGCATGCTGATCGCCCCCAACCGCCCAGCCGTGGCGCAACTGCAGCGTCAATTGCTGCGCGACTCGCCCGGCGGAGTCGTCGTCCAGCCGCAGGTCACCACGTTCGCAGCCCTGGCCGAGAGGATCCTGACGGCCGCCGGCAAGCCCAGCCGACAGCTCAGCGCGATGCAGCGCCACCTGCTGCTGCGCGGTATTGTTGACGAATTGAGCGAGGCTGGCAAACTTTCCGCCCTGGGCGCGGTGGCGGACACAGCCGGCATCGTCACCTCACTGGACGCATCTATCGCCGAGCTCAAACGCGCCGCCGTCGAACCGGAAGCCCTCGCCGAGGCGGTCGGCCGGGCCGGCGGCAAGCTGCGAGACCTGCTCAACGTTTACCGCCGCTTTCAGCAGCGTCTGCGCGAACGGGACGCCTACGACGTGGAGGGTCGGATGTGGCTGGCCAGGGACGTCATGGCCGAGATGCCACCCGATAGCGCAACGGGGCCCGACGGCCTGGCCGCCATGGTCGTGGACGGGTTCACCGACTTCACGCCGACCCAGCTGGCCATTCTGCGCCTGCTCGCGCCGCGCCTCGAGCGTCTCGTGATCACGCTGTGCCACAAGCAAGACGGCCGGGATCGGCTGTGGCACTGGACGCAGCGCACGCTGAATCGCATTCAGGCCACCTTCGGCGACGACCTGGTTGAAATCGAGCTGGAAGACACGCCGGACGATTCCCTGCCGGCGTCGCTTGCCGAGGCGCTGTTTGTGCAGGAGCCTACGCCCCGCGCCGTGCCGTCCAGGCTGGAGATAATCGCCGCAGCCGGCGAGGAGGCTGAACTGGCCGTTGTCGCCCGTCGCGTCAAGCGTCTGCTCCTTGCCGGCGCACCGGCTGGGAGCATCGCGGTGCTGACCCGCTCGATGCAACAGTACCGCCCCGCAATAGAGCGAGTCTTCGGCGCGCACGGAATCGGCGTTGCGGGCCGGGCGCGCCCCTTGCCGGAAATTCCGATTGTGCGGTTCCTGCTCGGCCTACCGGCCATCCGGGCCGGCGATTTCGCCTTCAGTGACGTGCTGCGCTTCATCAAGAACAGCTATTTCCGCCCGCAGGCGCTTGGTCCCTACGACGGCGCGACCGTTGCGACGGCGGAGATGATGATTCGCCAGGCCAATGTTCTCAACGGCCGGGCCGCCTATGCGCGGGCTGCGGTTCGCCTGGCCGGCCTGGAGGTCGCCGAGGATGATAACGACGACCAGACGCTCTCGCTCGGCCCCCTCGGGACCTCGCCGCGTGCCTTGAAGCAGGCGGCTGAGATGCTCGAGTCGCTCTTTGACCTGGCTGAGACAGCCACCGAACCTGCCGGGCTTCTGGCGGCAATCGACTCTCTGGACCTTCACGCCGCAGCCTGCCAGGCCGATCAGGCCACCACTGCGCGCGACCTGCGTGCCTTGGCGGCCCTCGAGCCGGCCCTGCGCGAGCTGGCCGAATGGAAATTGCCCAGCCATCGGCTCGCCCAGGCGCTGTCGGCCGTGACCTGCCCGCCCGGTCGCAACGAGGCGATGGTCGATCTGCTGGACGTTATCGACGCCCGTTGCCTGCGGTACGATCACGCGTTCCTCATCGGCGTTAACGAAGGCCAGTTCCCGCGCCACTTCGTCGACGGCTCGCTCATACGCGAGACGGATCGCTCGGCATGGGCGCAGCGGGGCCTGCCGCTCGACAGCCGAAGCGACCTGACTTCGCGCGAAATGATGCTGTTCTACCTGGCGGCGACGCGCGCCGAACAGAGCCTCACGCTCAGCTTCCAGGCCTCGGACGCAACCGGCTCGCCGCGGGCGCCAGGCAGCTTCCTGCTTTCGGCGCTCGAGCCGTTCGGCGGCTTGGACGACCCGCAGGTGCTCGCCGCCACCGAGCGCATACCCCCCGGGCAAATCTTCGCCGACGCACAGGGCCCGGCTTGCCCGCGCGACGCGGCGATCGTCGGCATCGCCGGGCTGTTCGGCAACGCCGACAGCGGCGACGCCCTACACTGGACGGTGACGACCAGGCCGCAGTTCGTCCACAACGCTGCAGCCGGCATCTTCGCACGGCGCCGACGCTGGCTGCGCGGGCCATGCGACTGCTTCGACGGGCGAATCACCGACGCGGACCTGCTGGCCAAACTGGGCGCGCGGTTCCCCGCGGAGACCGTCTTCTCACCGAGCCAGTTCAACACGTTCGGCCAATGCCCGTGGCAGTACTTCGCCCGCTACGTCCTGAAGCTAGCCCCACTGGACCAGCCGGCCCGACGCCTGGAGGCCCAGCCGCGAGGCCTGTTCTGCCACAGCGTCCTCCAAGGCGTCATGACGCAGCTGCAAGACAAACTCAACGGGCCGGTCCGCCTCCTGGACGTGGATGAATCGCACCTGCTGGAGGTGCTGGACGAGCAGACAGCTATCGCCGCCAGGCAGGTCGAGGACCGGCATCCGCCCTACCCGGCACTGTGGGAAATCCAGAAGGTCCAGATGCACCGCCAACTTCGCGAGTATCTCTTGCGGCAGCGTGCCAACCAGGACCTTGCGCCGGCGCATCTGCATTTCGAGCTGGGCTTCGCGCCGCGCAGCGACCGCACCACACCGCTGGACCCAGCCAGCCACGCCGAGCCGCTGATCGTCGAGACCTCAGCCGGGCCCGTGCAGATCCGAGGCGTGATCGACCGCGTGGACCGCGTGCGCTTCGAAGACGCCGAGGCGTTGCTGGTGGTGGACTACAAGACCGGCCGGCTTCCATCGGCCAAGGACATCCAAACTGGGCGAAACCTCCAGCTTCCCATCTATGCCGCAGCGACCATGCAGATGCTCGGCCAGCGATGCCTGGGCGGCGCGTTCCACCGCATCGCCGAGACTGACGCAGCAAAGGACTCTTACTTCGCCGCAATGAAGCTTCACGGCGGAAAGCTGATCCCCAACGCGAGATTCCCGGACCAGTACGAGGCGGCGATGGAAAACATCGGCCAGTTCGTCGCGGCGATGAGCGAGGGACGATTCGACGTTCAGCCGACTCACGAGTGCCCCAGCTACTGCCCGTTACGGCAGATATGCCACTACTCCCCGGCCCGCGCTGACCTCAAATCGCCCGCCGCGGAGGGCCCGTCATGAGCGAGGCAATCAAGCTTACCGATGCACAGCGAGCCTCCGCCATCGATCGGCTCGACGAGAACCTCTCCCTGCGCAGCGGCGCAGGTTGCGGAAAGACCTACGTCCTGGCCCGGCGGTTCACCGAACTGCTGCTTCGCTGCCCGGACGCCGACGACCCGCTTTCGCGGTTCGTGGCGCTAACCTTCACCGACAAGGCCGCCATCGAGATGTCCCAGCGCGTGCGGAAGATGCTGGGGGATTTCGCAGCCAGTGCCACCGACCCCGCCGAGCGGCGCAGGCTGCTGGGCTGGATCGAGGCCCTGCCCGAGGCGAGGATTTCCACGATCCACTCGTTCTGCGCCGCCCTGCTGCGGACCTACGCCATTGACGCGGGGATCGACCCAGCCTTCTTTGTCTGCAACGACGACCTGACCGCCAAGCGTATGGTGGCTGAGGCAGCCGACCAGGCGGTCCTGGCCGAGATAGAGCAAGGCCGCTCGGATGCAGCCGCCGCGGTAGAGCGGATCGGCTACGACCGCCTGGTCCGGGACGTCCGCAAGTTCGTCGAGACCCGATGCGCCTGGGACCCGGCCGCTTACATGGACGCCGAGGCAACGTTTGAACGCTGGGCTCAGCAGGCCGAGCGCCAAAGCCGGCAGGCCTGGGCAGGGCTCGATGCCGACGCCATCCGCAGTGAGATCGCGGAGCTGGACGCCATCACCTGCACGGATGCCTCGGACAAGCTGGCCGTCTATCGCGACGAGCAGTTAAGCCTTGTGAGTGCCATACTCGACGACCCCGTCGCCCGTACGGGTGAGACATTCCGCCGGCTTAACGCCAAGCCCAAGACCATCGGCGGGGCTAAGGCGTGGGGGTCCAAGGAGACGGTCGTCCGCATCCGTAACGGCGTGAAGTCCATCGTCGAGGCGCTCGCCGCAATGAGCGTCTACTACGAACAGCCCAGCCGTCGCGACCGGGAGGCAGCCGAGCTGCTTGCCACGATTGTCCGACTGGCGCTGGCGACCAACGACGCCTACGCCGCAACGAAGCGGCTGCGGGGCATGCTGGACTTCGACGACTTGCTTTTCCACACGCATCGCCTGCTGACAACCAGCGCCGAGGCCCGTGAGTCGCTCGCCCGAGGCGTCAGCCAGTTGCTCATCGATGAGGCCCAGGATACCGACATCTTCCAGATCCAACTGCTGGAGATGCTGATCTTCGGGACCTTCGGCACCGGCAAGCTGCCCGACGGCAGGTTGTTCCTCGTCGGAGACGAAAAGCAGAGCATCTATCGTTTCCGCGGCGCGCAGGTGCAGGCATTCGAGGACCTCTGCCGCCGCATCGGCCAGGACCGCACCGAAACGCTCGACCTGTCGTTCCGGACGCATGCAGCCGGGGTGGCGTTCGTCAATCACCTCTTTGCGCCGTTGATGGGCACCCGATACGCCCCGATCCGGGCCCATCGCACCGAGGCGCCCCCGTCGCCCTCGGTGGAGATTCTCCTGGCCAGCGGCAACAAAGACAATCCGATCACAGACAAGCCAGCCGCCAGCGCCGCCCAGGCCCAACTGACCGCCCAGCGAATCGGCGAAATGATCGACGGTGATGAGCGAATCGTCTGGGACGAACACACAGTCCGGTGGCGGCCTGCACAGGCGCGCGACATCGCCATTCTGTTTTCGCGCATGACCCACAGCCTGGACTACGAACGCGAGCTCGCCCGGCGGGGCATTGCCTACCACGTCGTGGCGGGCACGGGCTTCCTCAAGCAGCAGGAGATCTTCGACCTGCTCAACGCGCTGCGAGCCATAGACAACCCATTCGACGACATCGCACTGATGGGCGTACTTCGCAGCAGCCTGTTCGGCCTGGACGACAACGCCCTCATGCACGTCGCCGAGGCCTTCGAGCCGCCATATCTGCCGGCGCTTGTCCAATGGGCCGACGCTCAGGACGGCACGGACCTACCCGCGGCCGCCTGGCCGGGCGAGCTTGCCGGCCCGCCGGATTCGGATCGTCAAACGCTCGCCCTGGCAAGCAGGCTGCTTTGGAACTTGCACAGCCGCAAGGACAGTGTGGAAATCGACGCGCTTTTGCAGGAGTTGCTGGACGCGACCGGTTACGAAGCAGCCATGCTCTCGCAGTTCCGAGGCCGGCGCACTTTGGGCAACGTCCGCAAGCTTCTCGAACATGCCCGCTCAGCCGTCGCCGTCGAGTCCCCGAGCCTGGCGGACTTCATCACGCAGATGTCCGAGATGGTGCTGGACGAATCCCGCTACGAACAGGCTGCCGAGGCCGGCGAGGCCGAGAACGTCGTCCGCCTCATGACGATCCACAAGGCAAAGGGCCTGGAATTCCCCGTCGTGTTCATCCCGGACCTCAATGCCGGGCGGCAGGGCTTCACCGGGGCTCTGCTCAACCGACCGGACTGGGGACTGACCTACAGGCTCCAGCCCGACGCCGACGATAGCACGGCCGACCAGGCGGAGCTGCCGCTGTCGTTCCGGCTGGCGAAGCTGCTTGAAGACGAAGACTGCCAGGCTGAGGACGTCCGCAAGCTCTACGTCGCAGCCACGCGCCACCGGGACCACCTGGTTTTCGTAGGTGCGGACTTCCGTACGAAAGACGGCGACCTTCGGGCCAAGACCAGCTACCTCCGGAAAATGGACGACGTGCTGGGGTTCTCTGGCGTTGCCTGCCCCGAAGGCGGCACGCTGCCCTACGGACCCGACGGCCGATATAAGGCCATCGTCCGCACCACCCCGCCCCGTCGGGCTGTGCCCCGCAAGGGCGCGGGCTCGCAGGGCGAGAAGCTCGCAGCAGCCGCCAAGACGGCCACCGACCTGGCCGATGCGATCGTCAAGGCGGGCGCGCGAGGCGACACGCCGCCTCTAGTCGCGCCGATCCCGCAAGAGCTCGGCTCGGTGGAACTGGCCGTGACGGCGATGTCGGACTTCGAGCAATGCCCAATGCTCTACCGCTGGCGATACGAGCTTCGCGTCCCCGCGCCCGCCCAGACTGGGCTGCAACAACCCAGCCGGGCCGAGCCGGACGCCCGGGCTGGCATGGAACCGATGACACTGGGTACGCTGTATCACAAGTGCATGGAGCGGCTGGATTTTGACTCGCCGCAAGACGCGGAAGCTCTCCTTCGGCGCGCCGCCGGCGAGGTAGGCCTGGCCGACCGGCCGGGCCTCGAGCCGTTGGCGGCTGAGCTTCGGCAAATGCTCGATCACCTTGTCGCTTCGCCGCTTGCCGAGAAGATTCGCAGCGCGAAACGAACGTTCCGGGAATTGGACTTCATGCTGGACCTGGCCCCTGCCGTGCTGAATGGGCAGATCGACCTGCTCTTCCAAGACGCAGACGAGCGATGGCACATCGTGGACTACAAGTCCGACCGCGTCGGAGACGAAGGCATTGCGGCACATGCCCAGCGCTACGAGTTGCAGATGGGTGTCTACGCCGCAGCCGTGGCAGGTCGGTTCGCCCAAACGCCAGCCACCGCGTCGCTCTATTTCCTTCGCAGCGGGTCTGTGCACGAGTTTTCCTTCGACCGCCCTGCCCTTGGCGCCCTCCGCAGCCGCGTGGCCGACCTGGCCGGCAAGATCATCTCAGCGGGGCGAACCGGGGAGTTCCCCGCTTGCCAGTCCCCCGCCTGCGACCATTGTGCCTATCGGCCCCTGTGCAACGGGGCCCGCCCGACCTAGCCGAGCGCCGAATTTGGCTTGGCAATTGATTCGCCCGGCCAGATGGGGATAATGGCGTGACGACCGCTCGGTGCGCCGCGGGCGACAATCGTTGATCCGGAATCCCAATGGCTGGATATCTCGTACTGGCAAGGAAGTATCGCAGCCTGACCTTCGACGAGGTCGTGGGTCAGGAGCCCATTGCGCAGACGCTAAAGAACGCCATATCCACCGGCCGAATTGCCCACGCGTACCTCTTTACCGGCACGCGCGGGGTCGGCAAGACGACGATGGCCCGCATCCTGGCCAAGGCGCTCAACTGCCTGAGCTCCGACGGGCCCACCACCAAGCCGTGCAACGAGTGCGAGGCGTGCGTGTCGATCGGGCGCGGGGACGACATGGACGTCCTCGAAATCGACGGCGCTTCCAATCGCGGCATCGACGAGATTCGCGAGCTTCGTGCCAACGCGATCTTTCGCCCGGCCCGCTGCCGGTTCAAGATTTACTACATCGACGAAGTCCACCAGATTACGCGCGACGCGTTCAACGCCCTGCTCAAGACCCTCGAAGAGCCGCCCGAGCACGTGAAGTTCATCTTCGCGACGACCGAGGCCGAGAAGGTCCCCGCGACGATTCTGTCCCGCTGCCAGCGGTTCGACTTCCGCAACATCCCCACGCGTCTCATCGCCGAGCACTTGGCGAAGATCTGCAAGGCCGAGAAGGTCAAGGCCGATCCGGACGCCCTGTTCCGCATTGCCCGGGCGGCGGCCGGTTCGATGCGCGACGGCCTGAGCCTGCTCGACCAGCTCCTGGCCGGCGGGGAACAGGTCAGCGACGACGAAGTCGTGCGCGTCCTGGGCACACCCTCCGACGAGCGCACGCTCCAGATCGTCCAGGCAGTCGCCGACAACAACACCGCCGCGGCAATGGCGGAGCTGGCGGGCGTGCTCGAAGGCGGCGTTACGCTGCTCAGCACGGCCGCGGCCCTTGGTGATATCTTCCGGAACATGATGATCGCAGCCACCTGTGGCCCTCAGAGCGACCTCATCGAATTGCCCGAGACGCAGAAGCAGGCCGTGGCGAAACTGGCCGAGCGGTTCTCGACGCCGACACTGGTCCAGGCTGTGGGTATTGTCCAGACGGCCGCCAGGAACATCCGCGGATCGAGTGTGGCCCGAGCGCTGCTGGAAGCGGCAATCGTCCGCCTCGCCGAGGCCGAGAAGTTCGTGGACCCAGCCAGCCTCGTCGAACGGCTGGAGTCCCTGGCCAGCGGCACGCCGGCCGGGGCGCAGCAAAAAAAAAACTCGATAGGCCCCCGCCCCGCGGGCGCGGCCCCAGCCGGTAGCTATCGCTCCGAACCGAACAGGCGCGCGGCACAAGCCTCCCCACCGCCGCACGCCGCCGCCAGGCAACCGGCCAGCGGCGCAGATAACGGCAACGCAACTGTCCCTGCCGCCAACGGTCAGCGGACGTTCGGCAACCTGAGCACGGAAGAAAAGGACCGGATCATCAAGGATCCCCCCGTCCAGGAAACGCTGGGCCTCTTCGGCGGCCAGGTGCTGGACGTAAGGAAGGACGTCCCCCCCGCTGCGCCGCAGCGGGAAAACGAAGAGACTGACACCGACGACGAGGGCCAGCCAAAGTGAGGCCGCCCGGCCAGGCCGGCTCGCCACGTGAGCTTGCCCGCGTGCATAGGCAGATACTGACAGGGCCCAAGGAGAAGTGATGTTTGGCGATTTGGGAAAGATAATGAAGATTGCCGGGCAGATGAAGACCAAGCTGCCTGAGATTCAAGACCGGCTGGCAAAGACGGACTTCACAGCCGAGGCGGGCGGCGGCGTGGTCTCGGCCACCGTCAACGGTAAACTGGCACTGGTGGGTGTCCAAATCGACCCGCAGGTGCTCGCCGACGGACAGGCCGACGCGGCCATGCTGGAAGATCTGCTCAAGGCTGCGGTGGCCGCTGCCCAACAGAAGGCTGCCGACGCAGCCGCCCAGGCCATGAAGGAGATCACCGGCGGCCTGGACCTGGGCGGACTTGGCGGAATGCTGGGAGTCTGAAACACCTGGGAACCTGGAGCAGAGTAGCCGGGAACCAGGACGATCGACACAGGGGAGACAACGATGCCTTACGGAAAGAGCGCCTTCGGCTTTGAAGATTTGGAGCTTTACCGTGCCGCGCGTTCTTACCGAAAGAGCATCTACAGCCTGATCGAATCTCTGCCTGTCGATGAGCGGTTCGCGTTAGCGCAGCAGATGCGCCGGGCGGCCGTCTCTCTGACCAACAACATAGCAGAGGGATATGGCCGCTATAACTGGCAGGAGACAATTCAATTCATCCGCCAATCGCGGGGTTCGCTTATGGAGTTGGTGGACGACCTGAACATTTGTGAAGATCAGAGCTATGCTGATGCGAGCCTGTTGAGGCAGATCCAAGCGGATTCAAAGGGTGTATTACGCCTCCTTAATGGATATATCAGGTACTTGGAGCAAAGAAAGGCAACCTCAAAACAAGGCAAACCCAAGGTGGCGAATTGACCCGGCTCCTTTGCTCCCTGTTCCCGGCTACTTTCAACTATGGCTAGATACTGCGAGACGATCGAGCGTTTGATGGAGCAGTTCGGCAAGCTGCCGGGCATCGGCGCCCGCACGGCTGAGCGCTTGGCGTTCCATATCCTCAAGGCGTCCAAGGACGAGGCAATGGCGCTGGCGCGGGCGATCCACGACGTCAAGACGAAGATCCGGCCCTGCGAGCGGTGCTTCAATCTGACCGAGGCCCAAGTGTGCAACATCTGCGCCGACCCGCGTCGCAACCAGAGCGTTATCTGCGTGGTCGAACAGCCCAAGGACCTGCTGACCATCGAGGCTACGGGCGTCTACGACGGCGTCTATCACGTGCTGATGGGGCAGATCGCCCCGCTGGACGGCGTTGCGCCGGAAGACCTGACCATCGACGCCCTCGTCGAACGCGTCAAGGGCGGCACGGTCAGCGAGGTCATCCTGGCCACCAACCCCACCGTCGCCGGCGATGGCACAGCCTTGCACATCACGGCCCTGATCGAGCCGCTCGGCGTTAAGATCACCCGCCTGGCCCGCGGCCTACCCAGCGGCGGACAGATCGAATACGCAAACAAGTCCATTCTCTCCGACGCCATCAACGAGCGGCGAGAAGTCTGACGCGCACCAGTGTCCGGGCGGACCGTAAGGTTCAACACGAGCCTTGGACCTCCTTATCCCGCCCTTTGCGGCGGTGCAGGAGCCGGGGTTTCTTTTTGCGCAACATTGCCCAATGGTCGCCCCCCCTCCGAGCAGTCCCCTCTTACCGGGTGGTGGCCGTTGTCTCAAGGCCCAAATCCGTTAGAATGGAAGTGGAATGAGACTCGACGTTTCGCAACATCTTCGGATCGAGCAGCAGATGCGCCTCTCGCCGCGGATCATCCAGGCGATGGAGATTCTGCAGCTTCCGGTGCTGGCCCTTCAAGAGCGTATCGACGCTGAGCTGCAATCGAACCCGGTGCTGGAGATGCACGAGCCCGGCGTCGACGACGAGGCCCCCCCCGCCCCCACGGAACAGGCCGACGAACGCGGCGAGCATCAGATGGTGATCGACGAGGACAACCACAACACCGAGGATTTCGCGCGCCTGGCGGATTTCGATGATGAGTACGCCCCGTGGCTTGCCCGCTCTGATACCCCAGCCCGGCCCGCGCCTGCCGCCGGGGAGCGGGACCCCAAAATCGACGCCCTGGCCAACACGGCTGCGCCCGGCGAGTCGCTCAACGAGTACCTGCATGAGCAGTGGGCATTCGTCGAGACAGATGAACCCGTCAAGCGGGCCGGGACGCTCATCATCGACAACATGGACGCTGACGGCTATCTGCGAACGCCACTGACGGAACTCGTCGGCCGGACCAACAAGCCTCTCATCACGGAACAGCTCGCCGCAGCGCTGAAGCTGGTCCAATCACTTGAGCCAATCGGCGTTGGCGCGCGGGATTTACGGGAGTGCCTGTTGATTCAGCTTGATGCCGAGGCTGGGGCCGGTATCGACGTGACGCTCGAGAAGGAACTGGTCACCGACTTCCTGCGCGACATCGAACTCAACCGCCTGCCGCAGATTGCCAAGCGCACGGGCAAGACACTCGAGCAGATCAAGCAGGCAATCGCGAATCTTTCGCGCCTGAATCCCCGGCCCGGGTCGCTCATCGGTCAGGCGGAGGTACCGGTAATCCACCCCGACGTCATCGTCGACATCGGCCCCGGCGGCGAGCCGGTCGTCCTCATGGCGGACGGCAACACGCCGCGGCTTTACGTCTCCAAGGCCTATCGCAAGATGGCCCGCGATCGAAGCACCGACAGGTCCGCCAAGACGTTCATACGTGACAATCTTCGCTCGGCCCAGTGGCTCATGAGCGCCATCGAACAGCGGCGCCAGACGGTCCACCGAGTTGTCGAGGAGGTTTTCAAGGTCCAGCGGGATTTCCTGGACGACGGGCCTGAAGCCCTCAAGCCTCTGCCCATGGCCGACATAGCCGGCAAGGTCGGCGTCCACGTAGCCACCGTCAGTCGGGCCGTGGCCGGCAAGTATGTCCAGACGCCCCGAGGCATCTTTCCACTGCGGATGTTCTTCACCAGCGGGACAAAGACAGCCAGCGGCAAAGACGTCGCTTGGGACGCCGTCAAGGCCAAGCTCAAGGAAGTCATCGACGCCGAGGACAAGTCCAAGCCGTTCAACGACGACGAGCTGGCCGCGGCGCTCGCCAGGCACGGCATCACCATCGCGCGCCGGACTGTCGCCAAGTACCGCAAGCTCATGGACATCGCCCCTGCCCGCCAACGCCGGCAGTATTGACGCCGGCCCGAGCGGTGATTGCCTCGGAACCATCCAGGCGGCAGAACCACCAAGACGCCCGCAGAGGACGAGGCCGTCCTCTTCGACGGCTCGGTCGGCAGGGCTTGACAAGACTGTGGGCAATGGGGATACTCCCTTGCACAGGCTGCCCGGCGGTCCGCCCCACAGCGGGGTGACGCGCTCAGCCGCGGGCGCAAGCACGTTGCAGAACACGTTGGCGAGGAACACCTGCGGGCGTAATTCAGTGGTAGAATGCCAGCTTCCCAAGCTGGACGTCGTCGGTTCGAATCCGATCGCCCGCTTACGTGAAAAGTCAGCCCTGTGGGTTGGCTTTTTGCGTAATTGGAGATAGACCATTCGAACCGACGCGGATTTCGCGGAGTTTTC
>Ga0180433_10006151_pt1 | contig 15867 bp, 5 predicted proteins | sample SS_ome_8_FD_132980 | JGI IMG/M metagenome (GOLD analysis project Ga0180433, IMG submission 132980) | Hypersaline lake sediment archaeal communities from the Salton Sea, California, USA - SS_1_D_1 metaG | ecosystem: Environmental > Aquatic > Non-marine Saline and Alkaline > Hypersaline > Sediment... | reverse complement strand
CTGTCGGGAACCGCCTTCGATTTGGAGGATGAAGAAGCCGATCGTTTATTTGTGAGTGCACATAGCAAAGGCTGCCTAAATCCAAGGCAGCCTCATCCTTTAAAAGTTCTTCGATTTATCGTTCGATTTGCTTTTGGAAGGAACAATCCGGTGTTCCACCTTTTCATAAAGGGACAGCATTTGATGAATAAATGACAGCTTCGGTGCTGTCCAGAATACAAACAGAGCTGACAACACGCCAAGAAGGGCTCCCGCCGCAACATCGAGCGGATAGTGAACGCCCGACCAAATGCGGGAAATGCCTACGGCAAACGCAAGCACAAGCCACAGCCAGCCCGTCTTTTTGTGAAACAGGAAGATTAAAAAGCCGATTGAAAAAAACAAAATCGTATGGTCGCTCGGAAACGAATTGTCAATTTCATGCTCTATCAGCTTGTTGACATTCGGAAGCGTGGCAAACGGTTGATAGTTGGAATGCAGAAAGCCCATGATTTTCCCAAGAATTTCGGCAATCACAAATGCGATGACTGCATAAATGACCATCAATCTGTTTTTTGTCGTCCGGGTCAGCCAATAAACGACAAGACCCAACGCGAGGAAGTACATCATATATTCGGCCAGAAAGTAAACGACCGGATTCAGCATCGAATACTCTTTTCCCAAATCATTAATGAAACGAAAAGCATCAATATTTAATTCTGAAAAAGACATGTTCCATTCTCCTTTTTTATACTTTTATCCTAAATATATCCATAAAAATTGTGCAATAAGCCTTTATCGGGATTAGGAATGTACAAACATGTGTTGCACATTCCCTTAGACTCCTCCTGCATCAATGAATATCGATTTTTTTAAAGTAAACGATTGTCGCGGCTAATCCAAGAACGGTTGTGGCGGCAACACTGATAAAAGAATATTCGGGCGGATATTCCGGAAAGAACGTACCCGAAGCGATCACCCATACCGCCGACCAGGGGAGTAAAGCGCTGTACTCCGTGCCGTATACCATAATGCTGACCATTGATATAATGATTGTAAAGATAATGGTGGGCACGTAGTTTTTAAACAGCAGTGTCACAAATATAATTGGACTGACCAGGAAGAAAAGAAGTGCCCCGCCTATCATAAATTGTTTAAACCCATCTATTAAAACCGCCGAACTGAGCCCTTCAAACTGGCCGATCAGCCCAAACAGCAGCGTCAGCACCCAGGCAATCAACGTCAGCATCATGATCCAAATGAGGAGCAGAACCAATTTGCTGACAATCAAGCTGATTCTTGAAACAGGAATCGTCAATAGATTCTTTAGCGTGCTTTCAGCGTATTCCCGATTGAATAAATATGATGTAATCACGCCATACAACGGGACTCCGATCAAAAGCACAATATACAGGTTGGTATCGGAAAAGGTCTCACTGAAGCGAATCGGTACATCAGGGTACTTGGCTTTTTTAGCCAAAGACGATATAAAACAGATGAAAGGGGCTGCCGCCGCTCCCAGGATACTGACAAGAAACATCTGTGACCGCTTAAGCTTCAGCAATTCGGTATATAGCAAATTAGCCAATCGTCCCGCCCCCAATCAACTTCACGAAATAGTCTTCAAGACTGTCTTCGCTCATCGCAATCTTCAATACGTCTATTCCGTTTTCGACAAACAATTTATTGAGCTTTCCCTGCTGGCCCAAATGGGAGTATACCCGGATGATCCCGTCCTGGTGAACTTCGTAGTCATGAATATCAAAATGCTGTTCCATCAGAACGACCGCTTTATTTTGATCGGATAATTGAAATTCCAGATATTTGCGGTTTCTTTTTTTGAGATGGTCAAACGGAATTTCTTCAAGCAGTTTTCCTTCATGAATGATCCCGACATGATCGACGAGCTGTTCGATTTCAGACAAAATGTGGCTTGATATAAAGATGGTGATGTTTCTTTCTTTGGCGAGAGAATGAATGAGTCTTCTCATTTCTTTGATCCCGATCGGGTCCAAGCCGTTTGTCGGCTCGTCCAGTATCAACAGCTCCGGATAGTGAAGCAAGGCTCTTGCAATTCCCAGCCTTTGTTTCATGCCCAAGGAAAACTTGCCGACGAGCTTTTTCGTTTCATGCTGCAGGCCCACGATCTCCAATACTTCATCGATCGCATTTTTTTTATGGATACCTATGATTTTCGCATTGATCAGCAGGTTTTCCCTTGCCGTCAAGTTCGCGTAAAAGCCGGGCACTTCCACGATAGATCCGATTCTTCTTAAAATTTCTTTTTTATTCTTGAAAAAATTCTCTCCGAAAATTTCTATCTGCCCGCTGGTCGGTTTGATCAGACCCAGCAGCATTCTGATCGTCGTCGTTTTGCCGGCGCCGTTCCGTCCCAAAAAGCCGTATATATCTCCTTGTTTCACATTGATATTGAGATGGTCTACAGACTTTTGCGGCCCGTACATTTTCGTGAGATCGGTCGTTTTAATAATTGTGCTCAAAGTTGATCCACTCTCTTTCACTAGCCTTATAACTACATCATAAACAGAAGGATTTAACTTCTTCTTAACCAATTCTTAATTAATTCTTAAATGATTGGAGATGGTTTTGTTTAGGCAGCGAAAAACCAAACGTCGTTTTTTCCCACGGGACGCTCTGTGCCCATATGCGTCCGCGGTTTTTTTCGACGAGCGATTTGGCGATGGCAAGCCCCAGGCCGCTCCCGTCATCAAGGCTTCTCGACCGGTCTCTGCGGTACATTCTATCAAACACGTTTTCAATATCGTTTTCCGGAATTCCCGGACCTTGATCCCAGATGAGAAGCTGATATTCATGTTCTGATTCCGTCAGTTCGATTCCAAGTACTTTTCCCTCTTTTCCATAATGAATGCCGTTTCTCACGATGTTTTCGATCACGCGGATCAAGCTGAGCCGATCTGCAATAACAGAGCATTTCTTTTCCGGGATCTGTACATTCAAATCAATGTCATGTTTTTTCAGTTCCGGCAAAAAGTCGATCAGCGTTTCCCTAGCGACTTCGGCCAGGTCAAAAAACTCTGTTTTCAACTGGACTTCATTCGCGTCCAATTTCGCCATGTTGAATATTTCATCGATCAATTGCTTGAGGCTGTTGGATTTTTTAGAAAGGATATTGAGATATTCCTGTTTCTCTTCTTCCGAAGACGCGACCCCGTCTTTTAATGCATCAACATAGCCAATAATTGATGTGAGCGGCGTTCGGATATCGTGGGAAATATTAGACAGCAGCCGTTTTCTGGCCGCTTCCGATTTTGCGGCGTTGATTTGAACTTTTTCAAGCTGCTCTATCAATTCGTTAATGGAAAAAATGATTTCATTAAACGGCTGATCGCCTTTCGCCAGCAATCTTCTTCTTAAATTTCCATCCGCCACGCGCTTCAGCTCGGTTTCGATCAGCTTTAAGCGATCGATGAAGCGAAGCCTCATCGTAAACAGCAGTGCGGTAACGGCAAACAGAAAAATAAACAACATTGTGCTGAAAACCCCAAAGGAAGCCGTTTTCATATAGATGAACAAAAGTGCTGCAATCGCCGCACATTGTAAAATGAGAAGCAGCAGCTTTTTATCGGTCAGCATCTTTCTCACCTACAAACTTATAGCCAATTCCCCAAACAGTTTGAATAAATTGTGGATCGGAAGGGTCCGGCTCTATTTTTTTTCTCAGCCTTCTGATATGCACCATGACCGTATTGTCATCTTCTATGTATTGATCGCTCCATGCGTTTCGAAACAGCTGCGTTTTCGTAAATACCTGCCCCGGATTTGAGGCGAAAAACTTCAGCAGTTCAAACTCCTTCGCCGTCAGAGAGATCTCCTGTCCGCCTGCGGTGACCGTATATGTTTTCAAATCGATGGTCAATCCTTTAAATTGAATCAGCGATTGTTCATCGGAGCGGCTTTCGCTTCCGAGGACCAAAAAGCGCCTCAGCATGGCTTTGATCCGCGCAAGCACTTCGTTTACGCTGAAGGGCTTTGTTATATAATCGTCGGCGCCGATGGACAGTCCTAAAATTTTATCGCCTTCAAGGTCTTTGGCGGTCAGCATCAGGATCGGAACATTCGTATGATTCCTCATCCTTCTGCAGACCTCGATGCCGTCGATTTTCGGCATCATGACATCCAATATCACGAGGTGGTAATGGTTTTGTTCAAACAGCCTTAACGCATCTTCTCCGTCAACTGCCACGTCAACCTCATAACACTCTCTTTTTAAATAGGTTTTCAATAAATCTCTGATTTCTTTTTCATCATCCGCTATGAGCACTCGAATGGTTTCCACTTGGTTCACCCGCTTTTATTTTGTCTTGATAGATGTTCACACCGCAGCACCAGCTGCTGCTTGTTTTTTGAAATATTTCCTCTCTTTTCTTTGCCTTTCATTATAACAGAGAGTTGATGAGGCAAACAAAAGGCACCCTGAAAAGGATGCCGTTTTGTTCATATTTTGACAGTCTTATTGATGATATCATGGATCAATCTTGCATTTCTTTCAAGAATGTCGGGATGGGACTTGGAGATCATTTGCATATGGGTTCCGGCTCCTTGAACGACTGTAAAGGTTTTGGACGCCGCTTTTTCCCACATCATCATATTTTCATCCCGCTGATTGTCGCTTGACTTGATATAGCTGATATGTCCGTCAATTGCGCCGGTTGTAACTGTGTTTTGTATATATACATAAGACTTCATCACCAAGTCCACTAAATAGTCGCTCAATAATTTCTCTGCATCGCGGTATTTCTCAAGTTCAAATGTTTTGGATATCTCTTCTCTGTATTCCTCCTCTGTGAACTGATGTTTCTCGGCTTTTGTCCGATATTTTGAATCGATGATGATCAAATCTTCGACTTCATATCCTTGCCGGTTCAATTCTTTCGCCACATCAAATGCCAGGATTCCGCCGGATGAATAGCCGATTAATGTGTACGGCCCTTCACCTTGAATGTTTTTAATGATATCCGCGTATTTTCGAACCCTGTTTGCGGATGGAATGAAGTTGAAGCTGTACACCGAATGCTGCTTTAGAAACTTGGCCAAGCCCATGTAGGCAATGCCCATCGACGCGGCCGGCGGAAAGCAGAACAGGTTTTTGCCGCCTTCTTCCGCCCTGGTCAGCTGCATGCAATCATCTGTGTAGTCTTTCAGCAGGTCTTGTGCATGCTTCAGAAAATCAGACAGCTCTTTAATGGTCGGCTTGGAGAAAATGTCCTTAAACGGAACTCTGAAGCCAAGCTCTGCATATAGCCTAGAGACAAATGACATGATGTTTAAAGAATTCGCTCCGATATCGAATATGTTGGCGTTGATGCCAATCAGTTCGATATTCAGGATGTCTTCCCAAATGGCGGCCATTTTTTCTTCCAACTCATGTCTTGGAGGCTCATATTCCAGTAAAGCGCCCGCGCTTCGATCTGGCTCTGGAAGGGCCTTCAAGTCGACTTTTCCGTTTGGTGTCAGCGGCAGCTCATCAAGCTTCAGCAAATAGGACGGCACCATATATTCCGGAAGCTCCTTCACCAAAAACGCTTTGATGTCTTCCTGTGTGATGTCTCTTTCGGAAACGACGTATGCGCAAAGAACTTGATCGTTGCTTTGATCTGTTTTGGCGGCAACCGCCGCTTCTTTTATAACGCTGTGCCTTAACAATTGATGCTCGATTTCGCCAAGTTCGATGCGATAGCCCCGAATCTTGACTTGGTGATCGATCCGGCCCAGATACTCAATATGTCCATCCGGCCTCATTCTTGCAAGATCTCCTGTTCGATACATTCTTTCACCCGGTAAAAACGGATTTGGCAGGAATTTTTCAGACGTCAGTTCCGGTTTGTTCAAATAGCCTTTTGCGACTCCGTCTCCGCTGATATACAGCTCTCCGGCAATTCCGACCGGCTGTACTTCCTGACGCTCATCCAGAATATAGAGCTGGACATTGGAGGCCGGCTTGCCGATCGGGACAGAAACTTGCCGGTCCCGTCCGGCATCATATTGATAGATCATGCAGCCGACAACCGTTTCGGTCGGACCGTATTCATTGTAGATTTCAATGTTGTGATGAAATCTCTCCGTGATTTCTTTGGCCAGTTCCGTTTTTAAATCTTCCCCGCCGACGATCAGGCGTTTGATGCTTGATCCGCTGGCACCCATGTCTTTGACAAGGCTTAAATGAGACGGGGTTAATTTGACAATCCCGGCTTTTTGGTCTCTGAACACTTTTCGAATCAGCGGTTCCCCGTCCCTGCTATGCTGATACACAATCACCCGGTTGCCTGAGATTAATGGCGTAAATATCGATGTCACCGTTAAATCAAAGGCAATGGATGAGTAGAGGGCAAAATCAAGCTGTTCGCCTTGGACATATACACGGGCAGCCCAGGTAATATAGTTGACCAGCCCTCTTTGCCTGATCATGACCCCTTTTGGTTTTCCTGTGGAACCTGACGTGTAGATGATATATGCAAGGCTGTCGGTGTTACCCGCCGGTTCCAGATTGTCAGCCGGATAACTGCTGAAATCTCCGGTTAATTCGACGGCTTCCTGATGAAGTGTGCCCAAGTCCTGCTTGTGATCCACAAGGATGATGGCCGCTCCGCTGTCTTCAAGCATATACTTGATCCTTTCTTCCGGATAATCGGGATCAATCGGCAAATAGGCTCCTCCGGCTTTCAAAATGCCCATGATTCCGACCACCATTTCCGGTGAGCGTTCTGCCATGATGGCGACAATCGTATCCTCTTTGACTCCTTTGTCCCTGAGGTATCTGGCAAGCTGATTTGATTTTTCATTGAGCTCACGGTACGTCAGTTTGTCATTTCCTGAGACAACCGCAGCATGCTCAGGGGTTTTTTCGGCTTGTTCCTCAAACAGCCGGTGAATCGTCTGATTCGGATATTCCGCTTTCGTGTCATTCCATTCGTACAACAGCCTGTTTCTTTCAGCTTCCGAAAGGACTGTGATGTCGTTTAATGACTGATCTTCATTTTGGACGACCTGTTCCATCACTTGTTGAAGGTGTCCTTTGATACCGGCGATGATGTGGTCATGATAGATATTTCCGTCATAAGTCAATTTGATGACCAAACGTTCGCCCGGGACGGCCACAATATTAAATCCGTAATTTGTTTGTTCTTCGGCGTGAATTTCTTCAAAGATAAAACCAGCACCGCGTTTGCCGCTTGTCTCAAATGCACTCTGATCAACCGCGTAATTTTCGAAAATCAGGATATGATCCAGCAGCTCTCTTTTTAATTCACTGAGCGACTGTACTTCCGACAGATTCATGTCATGATATGTCCTGCCTTCCAAAGCCTGTTCCTGAACGCTTTTGATGAGTTCCTTAAAGCTTTGGCTTTTTTCCAGTCTAATTCTCGTCGGTACAGTGTTGATGAATAATCCGACCATTTTTTCGATTCCGGCTACTTGTGCATCCCTGCCGGAAATGACTGTACCGAATACGACATCATCCGTTTGATTGTACCTTGCCAAAAGCATTCCCCAAATGCATTGTAAAACAGTATGGAGGGTGACATTGTTACGGCTGGCAAGCTCTGTGATCCGGCCGGTTAATTGTTGCGGGAATTCTATGACGGCCTCTTTTCTCTTATATTTCGCATGTCCGGAAGAACTCGCCAAAACCGAAATCGGCGATTTTTCGGTAAAGCCTGATAAATAGTTTTTCCAGTACGCTTTTGGAGCTTCTTTATCCTGTTGCTCTAGCCACCCGATATAATCGCTGTACGGTCTTGCCTCTTCAAGCCGGTGTTTTTGCCCGCCTTCTTTCATATGATACATTTGGAACAGCTCTCCCATAATGATTCCCCGGGACCAGCCGTCAAGCAGAATATGGTGGTTTGTCCATATGAACGTATAACTGTCATCCTCGGTTCTCATTAGCGCGGCTCTGATCAATGGTTCGCTGTTTAAGCAAAAACCTTTCTCCCGATCTGCTTTGCGATACGTTTGAATCACTTGCTCCCGTTCCGCCGGACTCTGCTTTCGCAAGTCATGATAGTCAAGATTGATCTTTCTGTCCTTGATGATCACATTTCTTGGTTCATCCGTTATTTCATACTCGATCGAGGCCCTTAGAATCTCGTGTCTTTCCATGATGTCATTGAACGTTTCTGCAAACAGACGCTCATCGATCAATCCTTTCATATCGATGGCCATTTGTTCAAAGTACGCCTGTGATTCCTTGTCTTCGAGTGCGTGGAACAGCATGCCCCTTTGCATGTTGGCAAGCGGATAGATTTTTTCGATTTCCATCCCTTTATATTTCAGTTTGATTTCCTCAAGCTGATCTAAGCTGATGCCTTTGTCTCCGTAATCGGACGGCGTTTTTTCCGTCTCTTCTCGTTCCGCGCAGTGGCGAATGACCGCTTTCAAGGCTTCTTTATATTTTTGAGCAAAAGTTCTGACGACGTCTTCACTGTATGCTCTTGTGTTATAGGTCGTTTGAATGGCCAGTTGTCCCCTGAAGACCACCGCATTGATTTCGAGTGGATGTTCTCTAGTGATGCCCTTTCCGGCTGCTTCTCCCGGCGACAGGTGTGATGAAGAAAATTCTCCGCTGTTGATGTCTTCATCAAGCTGTCCCAGGTAATTGAACAAGATTGGTGATGTTGCGCCTTTTGCGATCTCACTGTCCCGGGTGAGATACTTTAAAATTCCGTAGCCGATGCCTTTGTTCGGCACGTTTCGCAAGTGCTCTTTCACCATTTTAATCGTTCTGGACATGTCTGTTTCTTGTCCCAAATCGATGAATACCGGGTATTTCGAGGTAAACCAGCCGACCGTTCTGCTGATATCGATGCCATCTGCCACCTGTTCTCTTCCATGCCCCTCCAGCGTGATTCTTAATTTATTTTGCCCGGTCATATCTCTTGCCGCCACCAGAAGCGCAGCGATCAGAAGATCGTTGATTTCGGTACGGTAAGCTTGGTTTGTTTCTCTTAAAAGCCGCGCTGTCTCCTCTTTTTCGAGTTCCGTGCTGAATGTTTTGCTGTCCTCAACTTTGAAGACACCTGCATCTTCATTCATTTCCAGGAATTTGACGTCTTCACAAACGGCCTTCAGCCAATACTGTTTTTCACCAAGCAGTTTTTCAGTTTTTGAATATTCCGTGATGTGATGTGCATATTCCTGGTAGGAAGCTGTTTTTGGATAGAACTCGACTTTTTCCCCATTTGATAACTGACTGTACCCCAGCGCCAAATCTTCAAATAATATTCTCCAGGAGATACCGTCGACCACAAGGTGATGGATGATGATCAGCAGGTGATCCCCATTATTCGTTTTGAAGAGCGCCAGTTTAACCAGAGGGCCGGTTTTAATATCGATGCTTTGCTGAAGCTCCGTTGCCAATTGGTACACTTTCTGAGGCTGGTCGTTTTCGCTCGAGACATCATAGACAAATAGGTCAAACAGCTTTTTGCCCGGTCCCCGGTTGTACTGAATGATCTTTCCGCCTTCTTCTCTAAACACCGTCCGGAGTGCATCGTGATGTTGGATGATTTCTCTGAATACACGTTTGACGATACTCTCGTCGAATCCGTTTTTCCTATAAAGTATAACCGCATGGTTGTAATGGTTCCTGTCCGTTTTGTTCAACGAGAAATACTCTTGTTGAATCGGAGTCAAGAGAACCTCGCCCTCTACCGTTTCATATGATGCTGATTTGTCGGTTTCGGCCTTGACATATCGGCTCAAAGACTTGATTTGCGGATTTGCAAACAGATCTTTCATTTCTAGCGACAGGCCTTCTCTTGATAATCTTGAGATCATTTGCAGCGCTTTGATGGAATCGCCGCCTGCTGCAAAAAAGTGATGAGTGATCCCGATCTTGTCAATGCCAAGCACATCTTCCCATATTTGAACAAGCTTTTCTTCCGTCTCGTTCCGCGGCGGTTCGTATTCCGTCTCTTTTCCCGGCTGCGGTTCAGGCAATGCGGTTGTATCGATCTTTCCGTTGGCTGAAAGCGGCATCTTCTCAATTTGGACAAATGAAGACGGAATCATATATTCTGGAAGCTCGCGCATCAGATACGTCCTGATGTCCTCGAACGGTAATTCGGCGTTTGCTGTGAAATAGGCGCACAGCTGTTTTGCACCTTTATGGTCTTCCCTTGCAGCAATAAAGGCTTCCTTGATATCATCATGAGCCAACAGCCTGTTTTTGATTTCTTCCGGTTCTATTCTGTAGCCCCTTACCTTTACTTGGCTGTCCATCCGTCCTGCAAGTTCGATATTTCCATCGCTCAGCCTTCTGGCAAGGTCCCCGGTCCTGTACATTTTTGTATACGGTGCAAACGGATCTTCGACGAATTTTTCTTTCGTAATATCCGGTTTGTTTACATAGCCGCCTGTCACTCCGGCGCCTGCGATGCAGAGCTCTCCGTACACACCTTCCGGAAGCAGTTTCATATTTTCATCAAGCACATATGCATTCGTATTATGGATCGGAGTGCCGATAACCGGATATTCTTTGAAAGAATTGAGGTGTTCCGGGTCGATTACTTTAAAGACTGAGCCGATTGTCGTTTCCGTCGGGCCATAATGATTCATGACTACATGATCGGGATATTGGTTGTAAAATGTCTCAACATCCCTTGTATTGATCATCTCCCCGCCCAAGACGACCAGCCTGAGAGAAGCGCAAGGTTTTTCGGCGGAAAAGCCCGGATCATTGACAAAAATGTTAAACAGAGACGGCGTCAGTTTGATATAGGTGATGCCGTTTTCTTTGATATACTTTAAAGCCCGGTGCGCATTTGTATAGCATTCTTTTCGTGCGATATGCAGTTCGCTTCCGCTTAACAGCGCCGAAAAGATGCTCGTATAGCCCAAATCGAACGCATATGAAGACACAAGCATGGCTTTGTCGTTTTCTGTAAGACCCGCTTCCTTCATAAACCATGCTGTATAATTCACCACATTCCCGTGTCTGATAAATACGCCTTTCGGCTTTCCGGTGGAGCCTGATGTGTATATAATATATGCATTCTGATCGGCTGCACCCGATGCAGACAGGTTTGACGCGGCCTTCGCATCAATCAAACCGTCGGCAACATTGACGATTTCTCCAGCGAACGCGACGTTTTCTTTGACAGAGCCTTTGACAAGCAATATTGCAGCTCTGCTGTCACTTAAAATCTCATTCGTCCGTTTGGCCAATTGCTCCGACTCGATCGGCACGTAAGCCGCTCCGGCTTTCAGTACCGCCAGCATGGAAATGATCATCTCAAGCGATGGTTCAATCATGATCGCTACAGGTGCACCGGCGCTTGCTCCTTTGTCTCTCAAAAGCCTTGCCAATTGATTTGCTTTTTCGTTCAGTTCCCTGTACGTCAGCTTTTCATCCGCAAAGACCACCGCTGTTTGCTCCGGCGTTTTGCCAGCCTGATGCTCAAACAGCTGATGAACCGTTTGATCTTTAGGGTAATCTGTTTGTTGTCCTTGATTCTGATCCCGAAGCACTCGCATTTCTTCATCTGACAGCATGTTCACGTCGCTCAACGGCATTTGCGGATCGTTTGCCGCTTCCTTTAAAATATTGATCAAATGGCCCGCCATTCTTTCAATCGTGGACCGCTTAAACAATTTTGTACTGTAGTTGAAAACACATTGAATGCCTTCATTTGTCTCAGCGGCTGTCAGCGTCAAATCAAATTTTGAGATGTTCACCTCGGTTTGGAGTGGCTGGAATATCAAGCCATCGATGTCCGCTTCATCGCCGTCGAAGTTTTGCAGAACAAGCATGGTATCAAACAGCGGGTGTCTGCTCATATCCCGTTTGACATCAAGTTTTTCAACCAGTTCATCAAATGGATAGTCTTGATTTTCATAAGCTTTCAGCGCCGTTTCTTTAACCTCTTTTAAATAATCGGCAAATGGCATGTCTCCTATTGGATGGTTCCTCATCGCCAGCGTGTTGATAAACACTCCGATGACATGTTTCAAATCGCTGTGATGCCTTCCCGCGATCGGTGAGCCGACAACGATATCCTCCTGGCCTGTATACTTCGCCAAGAGCGTTGTGTATCCCGCCAAAAGCAACATATACATCGTCGCGCCGTTCTCTTTCGCCAGTTTGTTCAGCATGGCGGACGTTTCGCCGTCTATTTCAAACTGAACGATATCTCCTTCAATCGAACGCTTTTGCGGACGTTTTTCATCCGCCGGCAAATTCAGCACCGGCACTTCACCTTGAAAAACGTTGAGCCAGTAGTCTTCCTGGCGTTTAATCTCATCTTTTTGATAAAAAAGTTTTTGCCATTCTGAAAAGTCTTTGTACTGAATCGTTAACGGCTGCAATGTTTTCCCCTCATACAACTCGGCCAGTTCTCTTGTGAAAATGGCCATGGATACCCCGTCTGAAATGATATGGTGCATGTCGAACATCAGTACATGTTCATCGCCACTCGCTTTTAATACTTCCACTCTTAAAAGCGGCGCTTTTTCCAAAGCAAACGGCTTGATGAACGCTTTGATTTTTTCTTCCAGCCGGTCCTGTCCGAGTCGTCCGTACTTCACTTTAAAATCGACTTCTTTTTCGATTTTTTGTACAGGTTCGCCGTCAACCATCACAAAGGCCGTCCTCAAGGCTTCATGTCTTTCTATCAATTGCCGAAAAGCATCCTCGAACCGGTCGACATCAAAATCTCCTGCAATTTTCATGGCGAAAGGCATGTTGTAAGAGAGGCCACCTGGTTCGATTTGATTAAGGATATACAGCCTTCTTTGTGCGGATGACAATGCGTAATACTCTTTCTCTTCCGCTTGTGTGATGGACGCATAAGGGCTTTCTTTCATGGATTCGATAAAATCACCGATGTCTTTGATTGTTGGTGTTTCGAATATTTGTCTTAAAGGGACTTCAATCTTCATTTCTTTATGCAATTTTGCAGTCAATGCCGCAGCTTTTAAGGAATGGCCGCCAAGTTCAAAGAAATTGTGGCTGATTCCGATGTTTTCGATCCCTAAAACGTCCTCCCAGATTGAGACAAGCTTTTCCTCTGTGCGGTTCCTCGGTGCTTCGTACGTCGCTTCACTGATTGTGCCGCTAGGTTCAGGGAGCGCTTTTCTGTCGATTTTGCCGTTTGCCGTAAGCGGCAATTGATCGAGCTTGACAAAGTATGACGGCACCATGTAATCCGGCAGTTCCTTTAACAAGCATTTTCTGACGTCTGCAACGCCGGCCGTTTTGTCCGCGACGATATATGCGCATAGGTATTTTCCGCCGGCTTGATCTTCCCGCGCCATAACTGCCGCCGCGTCAATGCCTTCTATTTTCAGCAATTGGTTTTCGATTTCGCTCAGTTCGATTCTGAATCCGCGGATTTTGACTTGGTGGTCGATTCTTCCTAAATATTCGATTTGGCCATCAGGTAAAAATCTTGCGAGATCCCCCGTCCTGTACATGTTTTCTCCTGGAACAAACGGGTTTGGAACAAATTTTCCAAGCGTGAGGTCAGGTCTGTTTAAGTATCCGCGGGCAAGGCCTTCCCCGCTCAGACAAAGTTCACCGGGTGTGCCCAACGGCAGCAGCTGCTGGTTGTGATTTAAAATATAAGCCTTGTGATTGCTGATCGGCCGGCCGATGACGACTTTTTCGTCATCTTTTTGCAGCTCGCCCCGCGTTGAGCAAACGCTGTTTTCCGTCGGTCCGTATTCATTAAACAATTTGACGTTCGGCAGCTTTTCAAAATGCTGCCGGATCAGACTTTCATTGAAGCCTTCCCCTGCGACCGTGATAAATCTTAAATCCTCTAAAGGCTGCTCAATCGTGTCGAGCAGGCTTAGATAAAAGCTCGGAACGGCCAGCAAGTTTGTCGCTTTATGCGTTCGCAACGCACCGATGATCTCACGCGGATTCATCCGCAAATCTCTAATTAAAACCAGCTTCGCCCCAGATATAAGCGTCGTGAAAATATCTTCAACAGAACTGTCAAATGAAAAGGACGGCACTTGAAGTGTGGCATCGGCTGTACTGTAGCCATACGATTGTTTCCTCCAATAAAGCGTATTAACAATTGATTGATGGTTGACCATGACACCCTTCGGCTTTCCGGTCGAACCTGAGGTATAGATGACATAAGCCATGTCAGAAGAACCGCTCGTGTGCTCTATGTTCTCTGTGGCTTTGTCTTTTGTCAGCCCTTTTTCGTTCATATCGATACAGGTGAGATCAACGTCAATCTGTTTGTCCGCCTTTTTCAGCAGGATGCTGATGCCGCTGTCTTCGATCATGTATCTGATCCGGTCTTCCGGATATTCGGGATCGATCGGCAAGTATGCGCCTCCGGCCTTCAGCACCGCCAGCATTCCGACGATCATCTCCACAGAACGCTCCGCCATAACGCCGACGATCATGTCAGGTTTTACGCCTTTTTCCCTTAACAGTCCCGCCAGCTGATTTGACCTTTCATTCAGTGCTTTGTACGAGAGCTTCTCCTTTTCAAATACGACCGCAGTATGCCCAGGCGTCCGTTCCGCCTGTTCTTCAAATAATTGATGGATCGTTTTATTCCTTGGATAATCTGCGTTTGTCCGGTTGAACTCATATAGAAGCGTCTTTCTTTCTTCCTCCGCCAGCATGTCAATCTCTGCGATTTTCCGGTTCTCATTTGCCGTCACTTGCTCAGCGACCCTTTTGATATGACCTTCGATATTGTTGATGATATCCCTGTCATAGACATTGCCGTCATATGTCAAAACAAGGGTGAGCTCTTCGCCAGGAGTCACCGACATGCTAAAGCTGTAATTGCTTTGTTCCGCAGCGCTGATCTCATTCACCTTAAAGCCTGTCTTCATTTGACTCTCTTCAAAGTCCTGTTCATCAGTTTCATAGTTCTCAAATACGAGAATATGATCGATCAGATCTTTCTTTAAGCTGCTCAAAGCCTGGACTTCAGCGAGATTCATATAGTTGTAGCGGTTGCTTTGAATCGCATCTTCCTGAACCTTTTGCAAACATTCGTTAAAACGCGCCTGCTCATTGAATCTGATTCTTGTCGGGATGGTGTTGATAAACAGGCCGATCATGTCTTCGATTCCGTCTACGTTTGCTTCCCTGCCCGATACGACCGTTCCAAACACGACATCATCGATCTTATTATATTTCGTAAGCATCAAGCCCCAAATCGTTTGAATCACCGTATGAAGCGTAACGCTGTTTTTAGCAGCGAGCGCCTTCAATTGTTTTGTCAGCTGTTTTGACAAATGTATGACCTTCTCCCGGCGGTCATACAGGCTGCTTTTTTTGCGTTTTGTTAATGTAGGCAGCTGTGCCTGTTCCTCATACCCTTTCAAATATTCGCGCCAATATTGACGGCCCTCTTCCTGATCCTGTCTTTCAAGCCACTTAATATAATCGCTGTACGGCTTCGTCTCCTTTAATGGACTGGCTTTGCCGTTCATCCGGTTTTCGTAGATGACAAACAGCTCACGCATGATGATGCCAAGGCACCAGCCATCGAGTAAAATATGGTGATGGCTCCAGACAAGCCGGTACGAGCGCTCCGCCGTTTTCAGCAAGTAAGCCCTCATTAACACATCTCTGCTTAAATCAAAGCCTTTTTTTCGATCTTCATTGATCAATCTCTCAATGAACATTTCCTGTTGCTGTGCGGAGCTTTTCGCGATATTGAAATAGGTGAAATCGATGCTGCGGTTTTCGATGATGATCTGCCTCGGTTCTTCAACAATTTCATATTCATAAGAGGCCCTTAAGATTTCATGCCGTTTCATGATGTCATTAAAGCTTGCCTCAAGAATCGCCGGATCGACATATCCTTCAATATCCATGACCGTCTGCTGAAAATATGCATCTGAGGTATGATCCTCGATGGCATG
>Ga0180433_10006150_pt1 | contig 15869 bp, 4 predicted proteins | sample SS_ome_8_FD_132980 | JGI IMG/M metagenome (GOLD analysis project Ga0180433, IMG submission 132980) | Hypersaline lake sediment archaeal communities from the Salton Sea, California, USA - SS_1_D_1 metaG | ecosystem: Environmental > Aquatic > Non-marine Saline and Alkaline > Hypersaline > Sediment... | reverse complement strand
TTTCGCGCCTGCTGCGCCCCGTAGGGCCTGATATCGTGTCTCAGATATCATCTCCGGGTTATTGCTCTCACAACCCGTATCCGTCGTAGGCTAGTCAGGTCTTTACCCTGACTACTACCTGATAGTCCGCAGACTCATCCTAAGGCACCGGAGTTTTCAGCCTAAGTGCATTCCAGCATCCTAGACCTATGGAGTATTATTCTCAGTTTCCCGAGGGTATCCTCCACCTTAGGGCAGATTATCCACGTGTTACTGAGCCGTCAGCCGAGGGCCGAACCCTCTCGACTCGCATGGCTTAGTCGAATCCCAATAGCAGTGACCTCCGGCAGGATCAACCGGAATCTGGCACACTAATTGTTATTATCCTTTTGGTGAATTGGCAGGTGAATCAAATATCACCAACACACGTCGATCGTCAGATTCAAGAGAGTGCAAGAGCCCTCTAAGGGTACCTTGTTTTCTTGAACCTCCACATCCATTACTTGTCGCCCAGAACTGAAATGACCCATTCACAGACAGTGCGATGACCTATTCTCATGGGTCGACCGGAAAAGGTCCGGGCTAAGATTGAAATTGTGTTTTAGAACGTATACTATACTTGTATATAAAGGTTACAGTTCACTCATGTAAAAAGAGAAAAGAAAAAAAGAGTGGTGTTTAGGATTCTTTGAGAAAATCAAATTCCCAAACAACTGCCCAATGACCTTTGAATGTTCCGCTCGATAGGTGCTGTCTTATCTTGACTTTGTTGACCGTTTCACTTGTCCCGAAATCCCATTCTGTCCAATCATGGTTTTCCCATTGACCGGCAGAGAATATTTTTGTAAATTGTAAGTCATTGTCGTTGTATAACTTTACTTCGAGTTTGTCGAGATTGTCTCCTGCTTTTGCGTTGATTCTGAATCCACAACAGGTTATCGGATCGTCAAGTGTTAGTATGAGCGGATCGTTAGTCCAACCACCATGCAATCTCCGGTAGGATGAAGCTGACCCAAGATAGTTGTCGTGCGCTCTCCGTGGCCAATACCACCAGTTTTGAATATGTGAGTCAGGAGTAATCCAGTCTGAACCAGGATTGGAGCTTCCTTCTGGCCTGATTCTAATATCAATATAGATACTATCATTATCAGCGGTGTACTCGATGGTATCTCCTCTTCGTTGCACAGTAACAGTCATTTGACACCCAATGAATTGCTCATTTGACGCATCGAGATATAAACTGACTGGCGTGAGAGGGTCCCCTGGACGTATAATGCCTTCGCCTGGGATAAAAGAATAGTCAATCAGGTCAGGGTTAAAGCTCTCATTGAAGGTAATATTAGAAATAACCCAGTCTAGATTCTCCCATCGATTGCTAAACACCCAGAAGAGATCATCAAATGTTGCGATTTCTCCTCCTTCAATATAAATAATTTGTGGACTATCTGGTAAGAGATCTACCAAGCCATAATAGATGTTAAAGTTTATGGAAGTCGATTCATCCGGATCATTGATATTATTAATTGATACATTGGCCCCGGTATAATCTCCTGGAACTGATGGGGGTGTAAATGAGAAATTGACGATCTCGGATTCTCCAGGTTCTAATGATCCAGAGAGTGTATCAAATGTCCAATTTGTACCATATCTCATAGTATCGTGTGTAAGATTCCACTCGAGAGTGTATGACGTATAGGTTGCATTTCCTTCATGTTTCACTTCGAAGGAATCGTATACTTTTCCATCTTCTTCTTTTTGGTCTTCAAGTTGTTCAAAGTTCCATATGAATCGGCCAGGGGATACTCTTAAATATTCTTCTACGACATCAACGGTAAACGTATCCATTGTAGTATCGCCAGAATTGCCGTAATCAATAACAGTAATCGTTGCGATATACTGGTCAGGCGTTATATATTGATGATTTTCCGGAGCATAAATCTTTATAGAATCTTGTGAAGCAGGTACATACACCGGATCTGATGCTGTTCCATCACCGTAATTAAAGATAAAGTCGTAAGGTCCGTGATTGTTTGGGCCTGGTTTGTACCAGGCTGAAAAATTTAGCTTACCGCCTGGCAAAATATCCCACGATAGAACATGTAATTCATTACCTGTTGGTGCCCTTGTTAGTAATGTGACTGCAGCCTTAACAACAGGAGCGGGTCTAGTATCCCATATGGGAATTCTCTGCCAACCGCCACCTGAAAAATGTTTCCAACGCCATCGATAAAGGTGATCAAAGATACCTAAGAGTATGTCATAGGGATCAGAGGATGTCGATCCACCGCCTTCACCTCCAAGTATTTGTTGTCCCTGTCCGTTCAGTATAATAAGTTCTCCATTCTCATCAAAGGATACAGTTCCTTCTTGCAACAAAACAGTTCCCTCTTCATCTAGTATAGTGACGGTATTTGTATTCTCATTCATGATAATTATTGCTTCGTTTGTCTCTATGGTATATTCTCCTGAACCCGAATCATCACCGAATGAAATATCTATTTCGCCAGTTGCTTCAAATGCATATTTTCTGAATTCAGGCAGGGTAAAGTACCGTACACCATTCCAGTTGGCTTTAAACGACCCGTAGAAATCCGCGGTTGCCAGCGAACCACTGGCCTGAAGTTCAATGGATAACTCACCAGATCCATTAATGTCAAACAGTCCATTGAATAGCAACACTCGATCGTGATTTCCTTTGATAGAAAGTGTGATATCAATATCTCGTTCATCGTCGCCTAGCATTGGCAGTAATAACGAATTAACTTCAGCGTTAAGTTCTATGAATCCTACCAAACTATCAAATAAGGTAATTCCCTCGATGGAAAGGTTTGGTGTATCTATTTTACAAGTAATGGGAGCACTGCTGTAACCAAATACACCAAGATTTATCTTAAGTATGGAATCTTCTCCAAAAACCTCAAGAGTATCTAATCCATCGACGGTAAACATGAAATCTCCGGGCTCAAACTCAAAGATAAGTTTTCTTTCTTTCAAAAACGAAATACTAGGAACGTTGAATGATGCTGTGGATGCTTCACTAAAAGATCCCTCAAGATATATCCATCCTATGCCAATCGGACCGCCAAATCCGCCAAATCCAAGAAGCAACGAATCCATTTTTCCGTCAAAGTCAATATTATTTATTAAAAGGGTATTCATAAGTAGGATCATATCAAAATGCCACTCTCCATCAAGTCCAATGAGAATATTGCCAAGGTTATCAATACCGACGGAAACATCTGGACCGCCATCTATACCGTAAATATTGAGAAAACCTGCAATGGTAAATTCATCAGCGGTAATACCCTCAACAGCATCGATGGTAACGAGCGCAAGGACATCGCTACTAGTATCGACATCCACATCGATAACGGTTGGTCCTGTAATCATGAGGTCGTCTACTCTGAGTTCTATAAAAACAAAACCAATGTATGCCCACAGAGTATTTACAGAAATTGCGGAATCGCCAACAAGGTCGGCCATCATGACCACATTATCGAACCCTTCTGAAATGTCGATGATAAACTCAACATCTGCACCAATGACGCTTATATCCATATCCTCTAGCATTGCATAAAGCATCATTTCAGATATAAACACATCAAGAGAGGCATTCTCAAGAACGAAATCTGTATTATCACTGGAACCGCTAATGAGACTGAAATTTTCATCAATAACGATAGCGCCACCACCATTTCCGGTGATTTCAAACAATTCAAAATCAACAGATATAAACATCTCCTGCGAATCTGAATTCAGGACAAGATAAAGATCCTCGGCAGTAATATCTGCAGACGTGCTAATAGTCATGCCGTCACTGAGATTGATAGTTACGCCACTGGTGATGTCTAGTAATCCAAATGTCACAAACAGGTTAACATCCATTGATGCAATTGTTGCATTCAATAAGAAATTATCAAGAATGATGCCACTGCCGTTATCGTTGCCAACTCCAAGACTGGCATTTATATAATCTGCAGTGAAGAGAAGTTTTGCATTTCCATTGATGGCAATAAGGTCAGCTGAAAGGTTTACATCTGTCCCTTTTTCTCCATTGTGATATTGCATATCTAAACCAGCAATTTCTACATATACTTCCCCTGTAAAGTCAATGACAAAACTGGTCACACCGGTCTCATTCAATATAACAGTGATAACGCCAGATACTGAGCTAGAGAGAGCAACATCGACAGTGCCCTCTACTGTTAGATTAACGGCATCCTTCAGAGCTATGGCTACGTGACCATTATCCATGGCAACGCCTGCCTCATTTATCATAAAGAAGAGTATGCCATCTTCAAAGGTAGAATCCATATCAAAACCAACAGAGAGATTGGCAATGGATATATCAACGAGGAGTTCAGCTGTCGTACTATTTTCAAGATAGAGTTCGAGTAATTCCAGATTCGTAACTGCACCACCATAGATATTAAAACCTACGTCTGCAGAAAGATTAAAGAGATATATCACTAAGGCATCTTCTCCAGTTGCAAGATCTAATTCTGCGTTTAGATAACCGATACTATCATTAACTTGCATATTAGTGTATAAATCAATGTGTGCTCTTCCATTACCGCCGATCGTAATTCTAATCCAATCTTCTCCCATCTCAATAAACAAATCAGCTGACAGGACAAGATGGAATGAACCGTTCCATCCAATATCAGTCGGTCCAAATGAAAATTCATCGCAATACAGGCACAGTCCTATAAACTTAATATCGTGTAAGATGACAGTTACCTCTGCCTGCGTTTCATTTTTTTCATATGAAAAATGAGCAGACCCATCAGTTCTGACCATGACCTTTTGTGCCAGTGCGCTAATATTACTGGTGTTTGAATTGACGCTTACTTGTGGATTCAATATAGTTAAATCATAGTCTCCATCGTACGAGATATCAAAATTGAAAAGATCAGTAAACGAAATGAGTAGTTCGCCATTTCGAATGCGATCAACGGCTCCTGAAAAGGAGAAGGTTGCATTTCCAAGGTCAACATGGAAGTTATCAATGAGACATTCATTAAGATCTCCTGAGATAACGAGTTCGTCGTCTATGACTGAAATATTTCCTGTTCCATTAATAAGAAGTTGATCGGCACCAACGTCAACAAGATCATCGAGAGTAAAGATAAATTCCCTGATATCCACGTAAAAATGATCGTCTTTTCGTTTGCCTCCAAGTGCAACATTGCCAGATTCATCAACCGCCATATGCGCAGAAATATTACCAATGAACGACAGAGTAATATCGTTTAGACCCAATGCCTGTTTCGCAGTAATGTCTACATTAGCATTCAATATGGCAGAGATTGCCTTGGGAACAATATCAAATCTCCCATCTCCAGTGACATCTGCAGCAAGGGTGTCAAGAAGTTTCTCTGGTTTGCCTGTGCTGTTAATTACAGTAATAGAAGTATTGTCAAGGTGTATTGCTCCTTCGGCACTCACCGATATTGCGTCTTCTCCAAGGTAAAATGCACCGCTTCCTTCTGCTGAAAACGAGGGAACCTCGATGTTCGTGATGTTCGTGAAATTGAGGTCTCCTTGAACAACGAAGTTTTTCATATCGAGTGACGCATGATCAAGCGTCACATCCAGGACACTACTAAAGCGAATAAATACTTTTTTTTCTGCTATCAGGGGAGTCGCAGTATAGTCCTCTCCATCATAACCTCGGGCTTTAATGGTATAGAAACCCGTTAATTTTGAGACGTCCCACTCATACGACCATGTGGTGGTTCCTTCTACTTGAGTCCAGTCTCCATTATTAATCTGAATCTCTACACTTACGAGTTGTTCATCGCCGTCAGGATCAGATGCTGTACCGCTGATAGTCACGGTATCTGATGTAATAATCATCGGTAATGCATCTATAGTTACCAATGGATACCAATTATTACCTTCATTATCAACCGTAACAATAATCGAATCGTTAGGAGAGACGCCCCCCTCATCGTCATAACTGATGGCGGTAATTGTGTGATCGCCGTTTGCAATTACGGTAGTATCCCATTCATATGACCATGACATATTACCGTCAGCCACTACCGGATCAGATCCATCTATGCTGATTTCTACAGAAGAAATTTCTCTCCCCGATGGGGCGTTTGCTGTACCAGTGACGAAAACGGTACCACTTACAGTGTCGCCATCTTCTGGTGACGTAATGGTAACTGTTGGTCTCTCAGGTACACCGACATATTCAACATCAACAATACAATCTTCTAATGTAACATCAGCATTATCCACATCGATATCAATCGAATCTATTGATTCTACTCCTCTGAGATCTGATGTAAGGACAAGTTGAGCAATATCGGCACTAGTTTTTAGAGTTAAAGCAAGGAGCGATGAAGTGACTTCCAAGTTGTAACCTAAGTCTTCGAGGAGAGCGCTAAGATAAAAGTCTGATAATGCCATGGAATCTTCTGTGTCAAAAGAAATGCCAAATGGCTTTCCTTTCGTGAGACTTCGGAGACCTACGTTTTCCCAGGAGATACCAGCATTAATGCCAGTTTCAGCAGTAAAGCCCATGGTCATCAATCCATTAACTGCTGCTTTAACTGCACCTGTGCCTGCGGAGTACGAATTGAGTTCTATATACCCTGTTCGTGCGAGCTTCCAGGATAATGATATCTTCTTTGGAATATCATTGACGACTAACGATCCCTTCCCAAGAATACTGATATCTTTAATGAACACAGAAACGTTTGATTTACCCATGGAACTTCTCTTGATATCAAGGGTCTGCCCTCTGCGGACAAAATGATCTTTACTTCTACTGAACGTAATCTCATTTTTAATGGCAGGACTATGATTGACTTGAATCGTCAATGGTGAATCGGTTTCATTTTCTGCACCAGGTATGGAAAAGAGCAGGTTAAGTTGGCTTTCCCCTGCAATAGAAATTGGATTAATACCGACCGTGTGCTTTGTTTTTTGTCGAGGATAGGCAAGTTGTGGGAAGGTTTTATGATAGACAAAACATGATTTGGGGATTTCTTCTCCGTCAGGAGATTGATACCCAATGCGAATAGGAGGCAAGTATCCTACAATTCTTGAGACGAGTTTTGACGTTTCATATTCAATATACAAGGAAAACTCATCATCAATCTGACTTTCGTCTAAGCCAGGAAGCCGACGAACAAGTAATGAGGTTTTCAGCCCAACTGATGGGGGTAACAGTTGAATGGCAGGTCGACGAATAACCCAAACACGAATGTCCTTATCACCGTCTTCATCAATATCAAGACTGGTGGGCAGGAATGTACGTAACCTAGTGGTTTGTTCTTTACCATTAAAAATAGTAACAAGTGTCAGCGACAACAGACCTTTTCGCTCTGCTCGTCGTTGTTCAAGAAAGTCTCTCAACATCCCTGCAAACGCACTACGAGTGCTACTCTTAGCAACCTTCTCAGCATCATCTCCAACAACAGGCTCAGTACCGCCATCGCCGGCAAAGGTTACTGACGAAAACAGCGTAGTAACCAACAGTACTGCCATCACAACGCTGATAAGTTTTGTTGGAAGATGCATCTGTTTTTTGGATATGCGGCTTCTTATCGGTTTGGAATAGGTAAACTCCCCCATGTACAATACCTTCTTTTGTATTTTAAGTCGAATACTTTATTCTTCTGTACACTACTTATATTTATTAGTATATATAATTTGCTATATAAAAGTTACCAGAGTTTCATGTATCGATGGGATGGGCAAATGTTTTGTTGAGAAACGAGGTTCTCTGCAGAAAGGATATAGTCTGCAGGTACGGAACTGGATTTGATTGTATCTGATTGTTGTTATTATAGGGGTAAAGATCATACCAGGTATCACCGCCAGAGTCAGTGATATCCACATCGATATCGCCAGTGATACTTCCACTAAATTGAAAGTTATAGGGGATATATATTCCCAACAATCTAATATAGAGCAAGGGATCCCATTCTACTTTTCGCTCATCAGCATCAATATATCCATCGGGGAAACTCAGTCGTATCCCCCAATCAAAGAATCCGTCTCTCATAACTACTATCTGAACATCGTCGAGAACAAGATACGAACTATCAAGAAAGATAAACCCATCGCCATCACCATCGATGTTCCAAGACGCTGTAAAGAATCCTTCCTGTATCATTCCTTGTGTTGACCCTCGTTTGATTTTGAAATAGTGACTTGGGTCGTCGAATGTAATGATGAAAGAATCAATGAGTAAACCGTTTTGTGTTTCTAAGGTGAGAGTTTGGTCGTTTTCCTGGTTTATCCAGTAGGTGATGTTGATATCACCGCTTCCATTAAAACAGAGATGATCAAGGTTGTCCAACCCGGGAAAAGAAGCAGCTATGTCATCTAACTCAAAAATGCCACTAAGATAAGAGACATTGATTCCGATATAATCAAACGTATCGCTAGGTACCATTGAGAGATTGATTTTGCCAGAGGCGTATAGAGAATGTACAGTAAACATTTGAGAGGTATTTTCTATATGTAGACCTGAAATATCTAGATACTCGGCTGAACAGTGTATCATTACCGGCGAACCGTCATCATTGCGTAGTAGTATGTGTGCGGCATCTACCAACGTCAATGAAGACCACGAGAGGCTGGAAAACTCACCTGCCCTGTGCCCGTATGAAACCGTAAACAGAAAATCATCGATAACGAGACTGCCAGTAAAGCGTAGTTCTGTTGTGTGGGTGGTTGTATTCCACCACAAATCCATAAAACAATGTGCTGCAGTAAAAGTTCCTATGAGCGTTACTTCATCACCAGTGGGAAGTATTGTAGTGTAATCCAGTGCAATTTCTCCCGTTACATTTACCGTCAGATGACCAGGTCGTATGATAAGGGTGCCGGTGTATGGATATAACGGTTGCCACATACCATTGAGCAACATCCATAGAGTGCCTTCCCCTTCAATATGAAGATAACCCTCGATGTAAAACTCATCGATACTGACATTTGCAGGGTCCCAGTATACATTAGGCATATGTAGGAAAAATCGATCAGCGTTTAACAGTATATCATCAAAGCGGTAGCCGATGATTTCTCCAGATAATGTCGGGAACATGAGTGACATGTTCAGGTACGTTGTGGTGTTGTGTGTATCAATAAACAGATGATCGGCAGGAAATATGTTAAAGCCAACCGTAAGATAGTCGACAGGTTCCTCAAAAAACGTATGAAGATAAAATTCAGGCAATCCTGCCCCTTCGGGTGGAGTGACATTCACACCGAGATGATCGATGGCGCTTCCATTGAAAATGGTGACGGCAATAATATCAAATAAGCGAAGATGAACTTCAAATAGGCCGTCAACCAATACACCAGAATAAAGAGCAGTAGGAAGGGGAGGGATATCCTGTAAGACTAGATCAAAGGAGAACGAATTAAGAAACATCATGGTATGGGGGCTATTGTTAAAAGAAGCGTAAATGAAGCGAGCGGCAGTGACATTTTGATTCACTGCAGCATGAAGAATAAGACGTGTTGAACCATTTTGTATCGAAAGGTTATGCATCTCTACCGTGCTATAATTTGCAAGATGCTCGATATATAGCGTATCAAGTATGAAGTGACTAGTGTTGGCATCAATATCTATCGTGAAATTATGCCACATCAACTCCTCAACAGCGGTTTTGTTTAAACACGATTCATTGGTATAGTTCACCAGTGAGAAGGTAGCTGTCCCTTGCACTTGAGAAATAAAGATGAACTCTCCAAGATCAAGCTCGCTGCTGCTCAAATTTATGGTATCGATATGTAAAGAAATCTCAGCATCTTTGAGTGTGGATCTCATGGTAGTGTTGGAGCTGTTTGTGGGGAGAACCATTCGAAGGAAATATCCAGTAAATGACGCCGTCAAATTCTCGATGTGAAGAGAAACATTGCTGTCTTCAATAACCACCAGTGAGCAATTGTGCACGACAAGATGACCACCATCAAGAACGTTGAGTTCAATACCAGTGATATTATGCTGATCCCATCCAACGGCAACAGTGGCAGGGGGATCCCCACTCATTATCTCGGTGCTCAACGAAAGCAGTATCGTGGTATTGGATTCATTTTCAGAGGAAAACGACGTATTGAGGGAGAGGAGCCCTGACCCCTGAAACGTAAGTGAGAAAAATCCTTGCTGTTTTGATGCATTCTTCAACACAAAACTACCATGCAATTGTGGGATGTCAATATCAAATATCTCGCCAAACCACGCGTGAAAATCTGAAAGAGAAACAAGTGATGTTCCGTTGAGGGTAAAATATCTCTTTTCATCAATCGTTTTCCAGGAAATCACAAAGGCATCATAAGGAGATTTTAAGGTAATTTCTCCCTTTAAACCGCCTTGTGTACCGTTCCAATTCAAGACCACATTAAGATTCATATACAGAGACCCTGAAAAGGAGATATACCCCCACGAAAAATCATCAGCAAATTCATAGGAGATGTCAAGGGTTGCACTCAACATAAAAAAGAGTGTGTCATGGTCTTCCACCACAACAGATGATGCATTGTGCCACGCACCATTGTAACCAATAGAAAGATTGGTGATTTCTACACCACCAGTCACTTCCAGGCTACAATTGCAGAGTACCGAGTCGCCATTTTGCATCCCTTGAATACTTAGATTGATGGCCCCTGGATTGCGTTTGACTACTTGATCCATGAATATAGTAAGATTACCTAATCCTTGTATGGTAAAAAACATGCTCATGTTCTGAAGGATGAATGAAGAACCAGAAAGACCAAAACTGACATCATCAGTAAATAATGCAGCAAAGCTGAGTGTGAGTGAACTGTGTTCCCGAGGTTGATAGGCACAAGAACCAGCAAACGTATTGCCTTTGTTATTGGTGAACAATACCGAAATAGACAGATCCATGCGACTCTGTTCAATGCACAGATACTCTTGAGCAATATTCCATGATAGAGTTGCGTCGATACGTGGTTTACTTTCAATATCTAAAGAGACAGTTGTTGACCCGGTATGTCCGGTTATAGCGTCAAGATGTACAGTGCTAATTGCCTCAGTGCTTGTAATAGATAAACAACCTGCATCAAGTCGATCAAGAGACGACAGATTCCATGTCACCTTTCCGTTGGCTGAAATGTTATTGACATACACGTTAAAGGTTGGGTGAAGAAGGTCATTGCAGAACCCAACCTGCTCAACAGCATCTGCACTGGTATTGACTTCCAACCATCCATTATTTTCTGGTAGCCAGGTAAGACTGATGTGCGGGGGGAGATGTTTCAGATAAAGATAGACATCGTTGCTGTTTTGTACAAATAAGGTTACTTTCGTTGGCTCATTGGTAAGACATCGATAATCGATACGACTGGTCTTCTGGTATGCCCGTGCAGCAGAAAGTTCACACCGAAAGCTGGAGAGGTTTTCAATAGAAAGTCCAAAAGTCGTTTCAATCCCTAGCTCATGCTTTGTATACCAAATAGTAGCATCTAATGAATGCGCAGTTTCGAGCGCTATCGCCAGGTCTTTGTTGGCATGAGAGCGCGTAAGCGTAAGTTCTGTGTTGCTCACAGGATCACATGCAACAGTCAACCGATGTTCTGTAATAATGTCATTACCTTCAGTATCGGCAAGAGCCGCAATGAAATTAAGCTGATGATGCCCAGCAATTGCACCGGGGCGTATAGAAAAGATATGGGTCGGTTGTCGTCGAGGGTGGAGCGTGTGAAAGTACGTTGTTTGTGAAAGGACACATAATGAAGGGATGGTTTCACCTTCAGGAGATTGATACCCAATGCGAATACGATCAAGAGGTACGTCGGTTATGGTCGTCAATACTTTTGGTGCATATTCAAGATATACTTCCAGTGCGTCATCAATCTGACTTTCGTCTAAGCCAGGAAGTCGACGAACAAGTAATGAGGTTTTCAGCCCAACTGATGGAGGTAACAGTTGAATGGCAGGTCGACGAATAACCCAAACACGAATGTCCTTATCACCGTCTTCATCAATATCAATGCTAGTGGGAAGGAAACTACGAAGACGAGCTGCTGTTTCTGTACCATTATGGTTTGTTACCAAATTGAAAAAAATGCCTTCTCGCTGAGTTCCTCGCAAAGTAGTGAGGCACTGTCGAAAGAGTGAGTGAAATGTACGACCAGTGGATGAAAAAGGATTGTCTTTTTCTTGTAGAGTTGATTCGTATGTTTTTTCGGGGAGTTGGCTGGCAGAAGCAAGAGGAGAAAAAAAAGTCAATAGCATGCATAGCGCAAGAAGTAAACAGCAATAGTTGTGGATTGATGAACGACGCTTCCCCATACTCAAGTACTCCTAAACGATAATGTGATTAATAGAGATTTTTTATCATCTCATGAAGAGTATATATATTTTATTATATTGATATGATGAAAATAATATGTAATAGGTCAAGAAATTGTCGCTGTCACCCAACGCTATAAACGGTTGGGTGTCGAAACAGCACTCTCCGGTACTGCAGCAGTGGAGATATACCGCCCCCGATATCGCGACAGTTATATGATACCATGGTTGTCCTCGTTTTCATTTCTTGACGTTACGTCTGAGAGATCAAAGAGGGACCCTTGTATGGCATCAAGATGTCGCCTTGACCTTGCCTCTCCAATCATTAATCATGGAGATCTTCGAATCAAGGCAAAAAGATTTATTGAACAGCTCGTTAATATCAATTGTGGTGGTGTCTAACGAAATTTATTTATGGTATCTCTCAAGGAGAGTGCCTGTTTTTTTGCCGCATCTGCAAAATGTTCATCAGTTCCTGCAAAAATTATGCCGCGGGAGGAATTAATAATAGCCAGTTCTCCCTTATTATTTGTTCCATATTTCACCGTTTGTTCAACATCTCCTCCCTGTTTTCCAATACCTGGCAAGAGGAGAGGAATGTCGTTTCCTAACAGTTTTCTGACGATGTGTAATTCTTCAGGATATGTGGCACCCACAACTGCGCCACAATTACCGCAGGTGTTCCATTCTCTGATTTTTCTTGCAACTTGTTGGTACAGTGGCGTTTTATCACTTACCAAATTCTGGAACTCGCCAGCTGAAGGATTTGAGGTACGGCAAAGGATAAAACTGCATTTCTCTTTGTACTCCAAAAATGGGGAGATGCCGTCTTTACCTAAATAAGGATTAAGGGTAACAGCATCAGCATTGAATGTCTCAAACAATGACTGTGCATATTTACGGGCAGTATTGCCGATGTCATTACGTTTACCGTCAATGATAACGACAACATCATCAGGAATATAACAAACTGTTTTTTGTAGTAGATCAAATCCTTTTGCACCAAGCACTTCATAAAAAGCCATATTCAATTTGTACGCGCAAACTATATCCTTGGTAGCATCAATAATTGCTTTGTTAAACTCAAAATAGGGATTATTACTTGATTTAAAGAGAAACGGAGGCATTTTTTCCTTATCGATGTCAAGGCCAACACAGAGAAGACTGTTGTTTTTCTGTACAATACGGTGCAATTTTTCTTTGAAGGTCATATCATCCTCCCACAGGCTAATCGCACTTTGCCTATAAAAAGATGTTATTTTCCAGTTAGCTATTTAACGAATTAGCAAATATAGCGTTCAGATGAAAATCATCTATGCAATCTGCTCCTGGGGCCTTGGTCATGCCACCAGGTCGTTACCCGTTATGAGAAAAATACTAGATGAGGGGCATGAACTCACCATCATATCCAATGGAAGGTCACTTAATCTTTTAAAAAAAGAACTTTGCGATGCCGTAGATTACCATGATGTTCCTGATTACCCCTTGTTGCTTTCAGAAAACGCCAGACAATTCATGGCAAAAAGTGTTGTCTATTGGCCTATGTTTATTGCCCGGATGGAAGCAGGTCTACAACGGCTTCAAAACATTTTGAAAAAAAGACCGTACGATCGCATCATTTCAGATGGACGATATGATATGTATAGCAGGAGTATTCCTTCTTTTTTTATTTCACATCAGATGCGTATCATGAATCCACTGCGCATGCGTATGTTTGAAACGGGAAGCGAGACTTTCAATCTTTTTTTCTTCAAGCGTTTCTGTGGGACCATTGTTCCAGATTACAAAGAAGATAGTCTTTCGGGTGACCTCTCCCATCAATTGCGTAAGATTGATGAAAATAAATTACACTATGTGGGCGTTCTTTCTGACTTTAAGAAAAAAGCCATGAAAAAAGACATCGATTATTTGGTTTCTATCTCCGGACCCGAGCCCCAACGGACCATGTTTGAAAATACTTTGTACGAGCAGATTGATGACCTCGATGGAAATGTGGTCATTACGCTTGGTAAATCAGAAAAACAAGAAGCGTTTAATCAAAAAAACGCGCAAACCTATAGTTTTGTACCAAAAGACAAACGGGAATCACTACTAAACCGTGCACGGTTAGTCATCTCTCGGAGTGGCTATTCAACAATGATGGACCTCGCCGTTATCGGAGCGAAAGCACTCATGGTACCAACACCTGGACAGATTGAGCAAGAGTATCTTGGACAATACCACAACAAAAAAGGAACATTTTATACGGTGAATCAAAACCATTTACGTCTCAAGGAAGATGCAGAGAGGGCAAAAAAGACGACAGGGATCACCAGACCATGTAACGTGGAAAAAACTGTTGAAAATATTATCGATGTCGTTTCTTCAGTAACTCAAAGCCCCTTCAGATAGCAGTGTATTAATAAGGTAAAGGATATATAGGAAGAGTTTATACCGTGAGGAGATGCAGCTCAATATTGGTTCAAAACTCAGTGGCATGACAAAACACTGGTTGTTCTGGTTACTGATAGTGACAGGTATCGCTATTGTTTTACGATCGCTCCCAGCATGGACAAATGCCGCATGGGGTTGTGACTTTGGCATCTATTACGGACTAACCAACTCATTTGTGGAAAACGGCGAGTTGTTCAATACATATTATGGTTGGGGGGGATCCTATCAATATTTTCCAGTGTTATATGCCATTACAGGCGTTTCACATTGGATTACTGGCATCGACGTATTAACCATTATGCCAAAGATCGCGCCAATCTTTGGTGGGCTGTCAGTACTACTCTTTTATTTTGTCGTTCGTGAACTGATAGGAAGCAGAAAAATAGCCCTCCTCTCAAGTTTGTTTCTAGCAGTCTTACCATTCCATGTCTATCAAACTAGCCATGCATCACCGTTAACCATGGGACATTTTTTCATGATGCTTTCCATGTATCTTTTTATCAAATACAGACAGGATAACAAATATATTGCTCCGCTGTTGGTCTCAACAGGTCTCCTCATCATGTCCCATCACCTAACGACTTACTTCTATGTCATTTCCCTCATCTTCATCGTTTTTGTTGAAAATGCAAGTAAAAAAGAATGGACGAGCACGGTGAAACAGGATATTATTTACATTGTCACGGCCAGTAGTCTTGTATTTTCTTACTGGGCATTTATTGCAACACCCGTCTACGAGAGCTTTATGAACATCGGGCTACGAATAGGGCCTATTCTTGTTGGATCGAGAGTGGTCGTCGTTCTCTTTTATGTATTGTTTTTTTCTTCCTTTGGCGTTGTATGGCTAAAAAGAAAATACAATCTGTTTCTTAAAAGAGAAGAACCAACATTCAGATCATGCATAAGCAGGTTTTTGGTTACATTATTCATCTGTCTCACAGCAATGGGTATTTTTTCTGTCGTTAAGATGCCTTGGACAAACTTCAGTTTTACTCCACTGTCAATTTTGTACTCCATACCCTTGTTGCTGATGATTGGATTTGGTGTTGCAGGGTTTAGATACACTCGTTTCGTACCAAACGGATTTTTTATCCGCGGGTGGCTATTGGCAATCATTCTTTCATTTACCTACGGATTAGTAACAAATAATAGTGGAGGGTTATACCCCCATAGA
>Ga0180433_10006148_pt1 | contig 15870 bp, 15 predicted proteins | sample SS_ome_8_FD_132980 | JGI IMG/M metagenome (GOLD analysis project Ga0180433, IMG submission 132980) | Hypersaline lake sediment archaeal communities from the Salton Sea, California, USA - SS_1_D_1 metaG | ecosystem: Environmental > Aquatic > Non-marine Saline and Alkaline > Hypersaline >... | reverse complement strand
GGACATGCTCAACGTGTTCGCCAAGTACGGCATCAATCTGACGAATATCGACACCAGGCCGTCAAAGCGCCGTAACTGGGAGTACTTCTTCTTCGTCGACGCCGAAGGGCACCGGGACGACGAAAACTTCGCCAACGCGTTGGTGGAGGCCCGGGGCCATTGCGGCGAGTTGCATGTGCTTGGAAGCTTTCCCCGGGCCGATGAGGCGATCTGACCGGCCGGCCCGTCGAGTGAATGTGTAGAACCCGTAACAAGGAGCAGGGATGTCTAGAAAGCTGTTCATAGCCGGCAACTGGAAGATGAACACCAGCCGGGCCGACGCGGCAGCGCTGGCCGAGGCACTGGTGGAGCGGATGGGTTCGCTCACGGCGGTAGACCTGGCCGTCTGTCCTCCGCTGGTGTACCTCGACGCGGTGCGAGGGGCGCTGGACGGCAGCGTTATCGCCCTGGGCGCGCAGAACATGTATTACGAGGACAACGGCGCGTTCACCGGCGAGACCTCCGGCGCGATGCTCAAGGACATAGGATGCCGCTACGTTATCCTTGGGCACTCCGAGCGGCGGCACGTGATGGGCGAGACCGACGAGATGGTCAACCGCAAGCTCATCAAGGCATTGGCCGACGGCTTGGACCCCATACTGTGCGTGGGCGAATTGCTCGAAGAGCGCGAGGCCGCCCAGACGGACGAGGTCGTCCGTCGGCAGGTGAAGATCGGCCTGGAAGGCATCGCCAGGGACCAGGCCGAGCGGATCACCATCGCCTACGAACCGGTGTGGGCAATCGGCACCGGCAAGACGGCCACCCCCGACCAGGCCCAGGAAGTCCACGCGATGATTCGCAGTCTGGTGGCCGATCTGTATGACAAGGAATTGGCCGAGGGCTTGCGGATTCAATATGGCGGGTCCGTCAAGCCGTCGAACGCGGCCGAGCTGATGGGCCAAGCCGACGTGGACGGCGCCCTGGTCGGCGGGGCGAGTCTCAAGGCTGACGACTTTGCGGGAATCGTCGAAGCGGCACAATAGCGCCGACGAGCATGGGCTTGTGGGCCCGGTTAGAGAGCGAGAGCGAGAATGGCGACGTTTCTATCGGTGTTGTTCATCATTGTCTGCATCCTCCTGATCCTGGTGGTCCTGTTGCAGAAGGGCCGGGGGGGCGGCTTGGGCGCCATGTTCGGCGGCGCGGGCTCCAGCGCCTTCGGCACACGAACGGGTGACGTATTCACCTGGGTAACGATCGTGCTGACCGCGTTGTTCCTGATCCTGGCCGTCGTGGTTACGTTGGCCTACACGCCGGAGGCCGACACGGTGGCCGTGCCACGGTTCGAGCCGGCCGCTGGGCCCATCGAGCAGACCGCGTACGTATCGATCATGTGCGACACGAAAGGCTCCACCGTCTATTACACGCTCGATGAGTCGGAGCCGACCAGGGATTCCTCCAAATACCAGAACAACGTGCCGGTCAAGCCGGGCCAGACGCTGCTGGCGAGGGGTTTTCGCCCGGGATGGCAGCCCAGCCCGATTGCTCGAGGCGAGTATCCCGACAAGCGTAAGCTGGCAACGCAGACAGCCACGGCCCCGGCGGGGCAAGTTGCCCCTGTGGTGAGCCCGATCGCCGAGCCTCAATAGCCGGCGCACCTGGAGACAGCGATGTTACGATCCATGACGGGATTCGGCTGCGTGACGGGACAGGTCAGCGGCGTGCAGTATGCCGTGGAGGCGCGCTCCGTCAACAACCGATACCTCAAGATCGTGCTCAAGCTGCCGGAAAGTTGGTCCGGAGCTGAGGCCGAAGTGGAGAAGCTCGTCCGTTCGCACGTGCAGCGCGGAACGGTGACGCTGTCGGTTCGTATGAGAGTCCCGGACGACAAGGCCTCCTACCGCGTCAACGCAGCCGCCCTGAGCAGCTACATCGAACAGCTTCGGCCGATGGAGGTCGAGGCCAACCCGATGTTGCGGATCGACCTTGGGGCACTGCTTCAACTGCCGGGTGTGTGCGAGCCGCCCAGCTATGACGAAGTCGTGCGGGAAACGCACGATGGGCTGATGGCGCTGGTCGACCAGGCGTTCACGGACCTGGTGAAAATGCGGCTGCGCGAGGGCGAGGAACTCAAGGACGACCTCCTGATGAACTGCGATGTCATCGAGCAGCATCTTGGGACGGTCGCCGATCGGGCGCCGCTAGTCGTGCAGGACTACCACGAGCGGCTCACAGCTCGCGTTGCCGAATTGGCCAATGCCGGCAAGGTCCAGATCGACAAGGACAGCCTCGCGCGGGAGGTGGCGATCTTCGCCGATCGCTCCGACGTGGCTGAGGAGATCAGCCGGTTGCGGGGGCACCTGGGCCAGTTCCGTCAGGCCACCGAGTCGACGGAGCCGGCAGGCCGAAAGCTGGACTTCATTGCCCAGGAAATGCTTCGCGAGGCAAACACTATCGCGTCAAAGGGCTCCGACGTGGAAATCGCACGCGCGGTCGTGGAAATCAAGACGGCCGTCGACCGGATCAAGGAACAGGTCCAGAACGCCGAGTAGACGCCAACGGCCGCCGCAAGCACGCGCCCAGAAACGATATGCCGCCGATGAGCAAGACAGGGAAATTGGTCGTGATAAGCGGGCCGTCCGGCGTGGGCAAAGGCACCATTGCGCGTCGGGTAATGGCGCAGACCGGCGCGGCGTTCAGCGTCTCAGCCACGACGCGAGCGCCAAGGCCCGGCGAGATAGATGGACGCGACTACCGGTTTGTGGACCGCGGGACGTTCGAGAAGCTCGTCGCCGACGGGCAAATGCTGGAATGGGCTGAGGTCTTCGGGCAGCTCTACGGTACGCCGCGGGAGCCTGTCCGCCAGACGGTTCAAGCCGGCGGCACGATCCTGTTGGACATCGACGTGCAGGGCGGCCTGCAGGTGCATGACGCAATGCCCGATGCGACGTTCGTGCTCATAGTGCCGCCCAGCGACGAAGAGCTTGCCCGGCGGCTTCATGGGCGCGGCAGCGAAGATGCCGCTGCCGCCGGCCGACGGCTGGAAAAAGCCAAAAAGGAAATCGCCGCAGCAACACGAAGCGGCGTGTACAATCACATAGTCGTCAATGACGATCTGGAAACGGCCGTTTGCGAGGTGATCCGGATCGTCCAACAGGAGCCAGACAAAGGATGATTGAGGCACTGAAGAACGAAGACCTGAGCAACAAGGTCGGCGGGAAGTTCAAGTTGACCGCGCTGATTCAGAAGCGGCTCGTCGAGATCATGCAGGGCTCTCGCCCGCTGGTCGAACGGGAGCCCGGAATGACCGACATGGAACTGGTCATCCGGGAGATTCTGGAAGACAAGATCGCGATCGATTACGAAAAGTCGGACGTTCCGACGCCTGAAGAGCTTTCGGAGTAACCTTCGCCGCTGCAGCCGGGCTGTCGCGGTCCGGGGCAGGCGTTGGCGGGCGACAGGTGGACGAGGCGCGCCATGAATGCCAAGGCACAACCTCTGGGCAACTATGAAGTGCTGCTCTGTGTGACGGGCGGCATCGCGTCGTACAAGTCGGCGGACTTGGCCAGCGCGCTGATACAGGCCGGGGCCGGCGTCAGCGTGGCGATGACCGACGCCGCGGCGCAGTTCGTTACTCCGCTTACGTTCCAGGCACTCACTGGGCGGCAGGTGCATACGAGTCTTTGGCAATCGGCCGAGGACTACCGATCGCAGCACATCTGCCTGACGGAGCTTGCGGACCTGATGGTCATCGCCCCAGCCACGGCCAACATGATCGGCAAGATGGCCTCGGGCATCGCAGACGACCTCGTCTCGACGCTGGCGCTGTCTGCACATGGGTCCTGCGGGGTGCTCCTTGCCCCAGCCATGAACACGAGAATGTGGGATTCCCCAGCCGTGCAGGGCAACATAGAGAAAATCGCCGCGTGGGGCGTCAACGTTGTCGGCCCCGCCGCCGGCCGTCTGGCATGCGGCACCATCGGAATCGGGCGAATGGCTGAGCCCGAGGATATCTTCCAGGCGGCCACGGAAGTCCTGCTTTCCAATCCACCAAAGCGCACCGCCTGAAGGGGCCACTCGCAGCCAGCCTTGCGGGACTCCTTGTTTTTCCGTTTTCGGCGGATCAGGTCCGGGGTATGTTCTTGGGCATGCGAATTATCGTCACAGCCGGGCCGACGCGCGAGTACCTCGACACCGTGCGGTTCATCACCAACGCCTCGAGCGGACGGATGGGGATCGCGGTGGCAATGGCCGCCGCCCGCACGGGCCATGACGTAACGCTGCTGGCCGGGCCGGTGTGCTTGTCGTTGCTGGACGAGCCGGCCCGGGAGGAGAAGGTCACGGTCGTTCCGTTCGTTACCGTCGCGGAGTTGGGCAGCGCCCTTGCTGAGCGATTCGAATCGTGCGACGCGCTGGTGATGGCTGCGGCGGTGGGGGACTTCCGCCCGGAACGAACGCTGCCGAGCAAGCTGCACCGCAAGGGCGGACCTGTCACGGTCAGGCTGTTCCCGACCGAAGACGTCTTGGCCTCCCTGAAAAGTCGCAGGCGTTCCGGACAGATCGTCATCGCCTTTGCCGTCGAAGACGGACCCCAGCGGGAGATCGAGTCCAAGGCCCGGCAGGAACTTGCCCAGAAGGGGGCTGACTTTGTCGTGCTCAATACGCCGGTTGCGATGGCAGCTGCGGACAGCCGGGCGTGCATCCTCTCAGCCGAAGGGATCTTGCTGGACTGGGCCGATCGCCCCAAGACAACGCTGGCCGAGGATATCGTTGCGATCTTGCAGAGCGGGCACGGGGGATCACAATGACGCTCCGGCACGCCAGGCTGGCGCGTCGACGACGGCGGATTGCAGAGAGTATCTGTTAAGTAAGGAAGGCTGTAGAAAATGACATCTCAGTTGCTGACCGCGTGCTTGGAGGACTTGGAGGCTCGCATTGACGAGCAGCAGGAAGAGAGTCAGCATCAGGCTTGGAAGGACTTCCTCGACGACAGGTGCGAAAGTGATATTTTCGTTCCGCCTTCACGAAAGCCCTGCCCGTCCAAGGTCGATTGGCCCGAGCCGGCGATCAACGATGCGATTCGGGACGTGGACGCCATGTTGCTACAGCAGTTCCGGGAATGTTCCTGCACCTTGGACGGCGGCAACACTATCATGTGTGTCCGAAGCAATTACGGCACGGGGATCATGGCGACGCTCTTCGGCTGCGAACTGTTCATCATGGACGATGAGCTGGAAACGCTGCCGACGGCCGTTTCGCTCGGCTCGGCTGAGAAAGTCAAGCCTCTCCTCGACACCGGCGTTCCGGACATTCGCAGCCGTCTTGGCGGGCGAGTCTTCGAGGCTGCGGAGCGGTTCTGCGAAGTGATGCGCAAATATCCCAAGATCGGCCGATGGGTCGCCCACTATCATCCTGACTTGCAGGGCCCGATCGATGTCGCCGAGGTCGTCTGGGGCAGCGGCATCTTCTACGCATTCTATGACGATACGCAACTGCTGCGTGACTTCCTGGAACTGGTCACGCAGACCTACGAGAAGTTCATGCGGGCATGGCTGGACCTCGTGCCGCACTCGCTGGACTATTCGGCGCACTGGGGTATGATGCAAAAGGGCATCGCGATGCTCCGCAATGACTCGCTGATGAACCTCTCGCCCGAGACTTACGTGGAATTCATTCGCCCGTTGGATCAGCGGCTCTTCGATGCTTTCGGAGGCGCCGGCGGTCAGCATTTTTGCGGCCGGGGTGACCACTTCATTGAGCAGATGAGCGAAATGAAGGGGCTGTCGGTTATCGCGATGAGCCAGCCTCACCTCAACGACATGGAGAAGATCTATCGGAACACGGTGGATAAGGGCATCAAGCTGATTGGTTTCGATCGCGCCACAGCCGAAAACGCCAGCCGACCCCTGCGAGGGCAGGTCCATTGCTACTAGCAAGTCTCAAGAGGCTTGGTTTTCCGGAATTACGGGCATAAACCGTTGATTTCAGGCGTGTTCGGCAGTCGCGCCGGTCGCACAAATACCTTGGAGCAAATCGCGTGCATAGTCCGATAAAGTTACAGATTCGCCGCAAATCAGGCTGCGAGGATATTCCCCTGCCGCGCTACATGAGCGACAGCGCCGCGGGAATGGATATCTGCGCCGCTTGCGATGCGGATGTTCGTATCGCGCCGGGCGAGGTGAAGCTGATCCCGTGCGGGTTCTACATGGCCCTGCCGGTCGGGTATGAAGCGCAGGTCCGGCCGCGAAGCGGACTGGCGATCAAGCACGGGATCATGCTGCCCAACGCGCCGGGCACCATCGACGCCGACTATCGCGGCGAGGTGTGCGTGATCCTCGGCAACGTCGGACGCGATGATTTTGCCGTCAAGCGCGGCATGCGTATTGCTCAGATGGTGATCGCCCCGGTAACGCGGGCGCAGGTGGATGTCGTGGAAAAATTGGACGACACCACTCGCGGCGAAGGCGGCTTCGGTCACACGGGACTGTGAGTAGCGCTCGGCCGGTGAGGCCGGCGCGTGCGTTTGCGATTCATAAGGCTACGGATGGCAAAGAAGCAAGAGGACAAGCCTGCCGTTGCGGGCCAAGGCGACAAGCCAACGGGCTCTCGGCGGTTCGTGCGATATTGCCTGGTGGGTCTGCTGCTGGGCGCGGTGTTGCTGTGCTGGTTGAGCCTGCTGACGTTCGACCCGGCGGACTGGCCTTCGAAGGCGGTCTACCCGCATGGGCCCATAAAGAACGCCGCCGGGCGCGTGGGGGCGTACCTGGCCTTTACACTTCGCTACTGGGTGGGCGGCGGGGCCTACATGGGACTGCTGTTCGCGACGGTGTCGGGGGTAGTGATGGTGCTCGGCGGGCGCGTCCGCGAACTGCCGTGGCGCATCGTGGGCCTGATTCTCCTTATCATGACGACCAGCGCAGCTGTGTTCCTTGCCGATCCTGTTGACCCGGCCGGGGCGTCAGACGTGCTGAACGGCTCGGCGGGAATACTTGGCATCGCCGCTGGGGATTTCCTGGCTGAGAAGTTCGGACGAGTCGGCGCTTGGCTGGTGGCGCTGATCGCGTTGGGCATAGGCTTGATGCTCGCCGCTGACAATTTCGTCATGCAACTGCCGCGACTCGGCAAGAAGGTTCTCAAACGAACTCGCGAGTGGCCCTTGGCAATCGGGTCGCTGCGTCCCGGTGCCGCATCGGCTGTGACGGCTGGGCCGAGGCCGATCACCACCGCGCGCAGCGCACCGGCGACAGCGCCCGCGCCGGCTAGGCCGGTGGCTAGGCCTGCGTCTCCGGCGCCGCAGACGAGCGTGGCGAGACCCACACCCCCGGCGCCCGCGCCTCCCAAACCAGCCGGCCGAAAGGCTGAGCGGAAACCGGATCAGCCTCGCAATGCCCAGTATGTCCTGCCTTCGGCTGACCTGCTGGCCGAGCCTTCCGACGGGTACTCCGAGGTGCAGGAAGCAGCCGCCGGCGAGAAGAGCCAGATTCTTCAGGAGACGCTCAATAACTTCAATGTGGCGGCCGAGGTGGTGGGGTACATGACAGGGCCCGTCATCACGATGTTTGAGCTTTCACTTTCTCCCGGCGTGAAGGTCTCGCACGTGTCGAACCTGGCCAAGGACATCGCGCGGGCGCTGGCCGTGCCCGGCGTGCGGATCGTCTCGCCGATTCCCGGCAAGGACACGATCGGAATCGAGGTGCCCAACCTGGAAAAGGAGATCGTGCGCATCAAGGAGCTGATGAACATGGCCCCTGACGCCGAGGCGCGAATGCACCTGCCGCTGTACCTGGGCAAGGACGCTGCCGGCAACGCCATTGTGGCGGATTTGGCGTCGATGCCGCACATGCTGATCGCCGGCACGACGGGCTCGGGCAAGAGCGTTTGTATCAACGCGATCATTGTGGCCATGCTGCTGACACGCACGCCGGAGGACGTCCGGCTGATTCTCGTGGACCCGAAGATGGTCGAGATGGCCGCCTTCGAGAAGATACCGCACCTGCTGTGCCCGATCGTCAACGACATGCGCCGCGCGGAGGAAATCCTCGAATGGGCGGCGACCAAGATGGACGAACGCTACGAACTGTTCAAGGAAGCGGGCGTCAAGAACATCGCCCAGTATAACCGGCTCGGCGCCGACGAGGTCTACCGGCGACTGCACGCCGAGACGGACGAGGAGCGCTCGAGGGTTCCGACGAAGGTTCCGTACTACGTTATCATCATCGACGAGTTGGCGGACCTGATCATGACTTCCAGCAAGGAAGTCGAAGGCCACATCATCCGCATTGCCCAAAAGGCCCGCGCGGTGGGCATTCACCTGATCCTCGCCACGCAACGGCCCAGCGTGAACGTGGTAACGGGTCTGATCAAGTCGAACATGCCGTGCCGCATCAGCTTCCGCGTCGCGTCCCGACAGGAAAGCCGTATCGTGCTGGACCAGAACGGTGCCGATGTGCTTCTGGGTCAGGGCGACATGCTGTTCCTCCAGCCCGGCACGAGCAACCTGATCCGGGCCCAGGGCACTTACCTTTCCGAGACGGAAATCCGCTCGGTGATGGACAAGCTCCAGGAGGTAGGCGAGCCGCAGTTCAATGGCGAACTGATGCGGATGCATTCGCGTCCGATTGGCGAGTCCGGCAGCGCCGAACGCGACGAACTGTTCAACAAGGCCGTCGAGATCGTCCTGCAGACGCAGCGAGGCAGCGTTTCGTTGCTCCAGCGGCGGATGCAGATCGGTTACAGCCGGGCCAGCCGGATCATCGACCAGATGGCCGACGCGGGAATACTCGGCGAGTACAAGGGCTCACAAGCGCGCGAGTGCAACATGACGCTGGACGACTGGCAGGCGCTTCAGGCGTCCATTGCAGCCGACCAGTCGGGCGAGTCGTCCGCCGACGGGGAACCTACGATCGCGTAGCGTCCCCGGCGGCCATGCCGTCCGCCACGGCGCGGCGGGGCGGCGTAACCTGACGGTTGTGTCCATATCTCTTACCGAGGCGTAGAATATCCGCGTGAACGAATCAGCCGACAACCCGCACACGCCGGCCCGGGAAACGCCGCTTGAACGGCCTCCGGCTGATGAGGCTCCACAGGCCCAACCGATGCGCGTGGCTTGGGTGGCTGGCAGCGGCACGCTGGAGCGATTGGAGCGAGTGCTCGGACCATTGGCAACGGGCCTGCTGAGTGCGCCGGTCGCCCTGACGGTTGTCTGCCCGCAGGCTGCCCAGACGGCCAAGCTGCCGTCGCCTCCGGTGGAGTTCATCCGCTATGACCAGCGAAGATGGCTTGGCGTCTCCGGCAAGACAGCCGAGTGGCTAGCCGGGCAACTCCGCAAGGCCAAGGTTCAAATGCTGCATGCCCTCGATGCCGGTGCCGCTGACTTGGCCCGGCGTCTGGCCGGGCTGGCACAGATGCCGTGCGTCGTGAGCGTGGACCGCATCGGCGAGGGACGCAAGCTCGGCTCGCTCGAGACGCCGGTGGTGGGGGCGTTGGCCGGCTCCGAGGCCATTCGGCGGGATCTGCTGGACAATCGCAAGCTGCCTGCCGGCCGGATTCATCGGGTTCGCCCGGGCGTGCATGTCTCTCCGCAAGCCAACTGCTTCTCCGTGCCCGGTCGCAGCGCGGCGGTTGTCGCCTGCGGGGACATGGGCACGTTCGAGCCCTTCGGGGCGGTCGTGAACGCCTTTGCCGAGATTCGCAGTCGCAATTATGATTGTGCGTTCTTCGCCATCGGAGCCGGCAAGGCCCGGCGGCGTCTTCGCAGGCTCTGCGAGACACTGCACCTTCGCGGGTCGCTCGTGTTTGCCGATCCGCAGCGACCGAGCCAACTGGCCGGCATCCTCAAGGGAGCCGATATCTGCATTTGTCCGCAGAGCCCGCGCGAGGTGAGCATGCCTTGCCTGCTTGGCATGGCGGCGGGCATTTGCGTCATGGCGGGCGGCACCGGCGCGTCGGACTTCCTCCTCGACGGCCAGACAGCTATGCTGTTCGAGCCGGGGAACTCAGCCGAGCTGGCCTTCAAATTGGCTGCGCTGTTGGGCGATCCGCCTGCGGCGCGATCGTTGGCCGAGGGCGGGTTGGCTTACCTCCACGGACACCACAGCCCATCCGGGATGGTCCAGAGCGTCCTCGACGTATACGGCTGGGCGCTGGGCGAGGGCGGCGAACGGCCCGTTTGACCTCTGCCTTCGTCCGCTGGTGCTATGCCGAGACATCCACGCCGAACTGGCGCAGCAACTCGGCAAGCACCGGGCGGTGCGAGTCGCTCAACGACGTCATCGGCAGGCGCAGTTCGTCGCGGATCATGCCCGCCATTGCCATTGCCGCCTTGATCGGAATCGGGTTGGTTTCCAGAAAGATCGCCTTGAACAGGCCAAAAAGCCTCAGGTGTTGGGTACACGCGGCCGCCATGTCGAAGTCGGTAATGGCGTCACACAGCTTGCGGACCTCGGCTGGCAGAATGTTGGCCAACACGCTGATGACTCCCGAGCCGCCCACCGAGCAGATCGGAAGCGTCAGCGAATCGTCGCCGGATAGGATCGTGATGTCGCACGATGCTGCGATCGCGCTGGCGACGTCCAGCTTGCCGGTGGCTTCCTTTATGGCGACGACGAGCTCAATGTCTTCGTATATCCTGGCGACGGTTTCCGCCGTAAGCTCGATGCCGGTGCGTCCGGGAATGTTGTACAGCACGATCGGCAGGCCGACCTCGGCCAACTTGGCGACGTGTTCGTACATGCCTTGCTGGGTGGGCTTGTTGTAGTAAGGGTTCACGACGAGGCAGGCGTCTGCCCCGGCGGCCTTGGCGTGTTTTGTCAGCCGCACCGCCTCGGCGGTCGAGTTGCTGCCGGTGCCGGCGATTACCGGTATTCGCCCGCCCGCCCGAGCGACGGCGAACTCGATCACCTTGTCGTGCTCTTCGTGGCTGAGCGTGGGCGACTCGCCCGTTGTGCCGCAAGGGACGAGCCCCTGCGTACCGTTGTCGATCTGGAAATCGATCAGGCGGCCCAAGGCGTCGAAATCGACTTCGCCATCTGCGAACGGCGTGACCAGAGCGACCATCGAACCTTCAAGCCTCATGCGTTCGTTCATGCTGCGGACCTCTCTATGGATGTTGCGCAAGTATCCTCAAGTTCCAGTCGTGGAATCCGCGGGCGGCGAGACTCTCGTCACGCCTTGTCGATCAGGCGCTTCATTTCCGCGACTGCCTCGCGAATGCCCGTGAAGACCGATCGCGAGATGATCGAATGGCCGATATTGAACTCGGCAAAGCCGGCCATCGCTGCCACCGGCGTTACGTTGCCGTAGGTCAGGCCGTGGCCTGCATGCACGATCAGTCCGCATTCCAGACCGGCCTCCAGCGCGCTTCGCAGGTCGGCCAGCGCGGCGCTGACTTCGGCGCCGCGCGCGTTCGCATAGCTGCCGGTGTGAAGCTCCACCGCCTGGCAGCTGGCGTCACGGGCGGCGTGCAGCTGTCGCGGCAGGGGGTCCACGAACGCACTGACAAGGATGCCGGCGTCGTTGAGCTGTCGGGTGACCTCAGCCAGCCGGGCGGCGTTGGCCGGGACGTCCAGGCCTCCCTCGGTCGTGATTTCTTCCCGGTTTTCGGGCACGAGCGTGGCTTGGTCCGGGCGGATCTCCAATGCGATCTGGACGATCTCGGCGTCCAGGGACATCTCCATGTTCAACTTGCTCTGCACCGTTTCACGCAGAATCCTGGCGTCGCGGTCGTTGATGTGACGGCGGTCCTTGCGCAGGTGGAAGGTGATGCAGTCAGCCCCGGCCAGCTCGGCCTCGGCGGCTGCCCATACCGGGTCCGGCTCTGCGGCGCGTCGAGCCTGGCGGATGGTAGCTACGTGGTCGATGTTGACGCCCAGCCCAGGCATGGTTGTTTCCCTTTCCTTGCAGCTGTTGGCTTGCCATTGTAAGCGCCGTTGCCCGCAATGCCAGAGCAAACGGTTCGCCCGGCGGCGCGTCCGGCCCTTGCGGCGAACCAGCGTGTGCCGGTTGCCTTACTTCTGTCCATAGTAGGCGTCGGGCCCGTGCTTGCGACTGAAGTGCTTCTCGAGCAGTTCCCGCGGAATCGGCGTGGGGTAGGGCTCGATGCGAAGGGTCTCGCTGGCCAAGCGGGCCAAGTGCTCCAGAATTGCCGCGTTATGGACGGCCTCGTCCGGGCAACTGCCCCAGGCGAACGGTCCGTGGGCCGCCACCAGCACACCGGGAAGCTCAGCCGGGCTGAGGTTCCCGAATCGCTCGACGATCACCTTGCCGGTGTTGGCTTCGTATTGGTTGACGATCTCTTCGGGGCTCATCATCCGCGTGCAGGGCACGGGCCCGTGGAAGTAATCGGCGTGGGTCGTGCCGAGCGCGGGGATCTCACGTCGGGCCTGGGCCCAGGCGGTTGCGTGGACGCTGTGGGTGTGCACGATGCCGCCGATTTGTCCAAACGCGCGATACAGTTCCAGGTGCGATGCGGTGTCGCTGCTGGGCCGCAGGTCGCCCTCGACGGTCTGTCCGGTTTCGAGCGAGACCACGACCATGTGCTTGGGCTTCATTGCGTCGTAGTCCAGGCCGGAAGGTTTGATGACGACGTTGTTGCTGTCTCGGTCGATGCCGCTGACGTTGCCGAACGTCTGCACGACGAGCCCCTCGGCGACGAGCTTGAGGTTCGCTTCGCAGACCTGTTTCTTGAGTTCTTCGAGCATAGTGGTTGTCCCGGGCCACTATTTCCGCGCACGGCTGCGGATGTCAAGGAGCTTCTTCATGACGTTGTGGAGATTGCCTTTCCACGCGACGGTGCCGAAGGCGTCGTGGAGCTGGCTGTACAGCGCGTAAAGATCCTTGTAGACCTTACCGGCTGCGGCGTTGGATTTGTAGACCTTGGGCTTGAGACCACACATTGCCTTCTGGGCTGCGGCGAAGGTGGCGTGGCCGCCGGCCTTTCTCCCAGCCACCACGGCCCCAGCCATCGCGGCGCCGAGCGCGCAGGTCTGGGCGCTGCGGGATATCTTCATGGGCCGGCCGGTGACGTCGGCGTATATCTGCATGACCAGGGGGTTCTTCTCGGCGATGCCGCCGCAGTTGACGACCTGGCGGACCTTCACGCCGTATTCCTCAAAGCGATTGAAGATCGTCAACGCGCCGAACGCGCTGGCCTCGATCAGCGCGCGGTATATCTCCGCCCCCGTGGTGTAGAGCGTCTGGCCCAGCAGCAGGCCGGTGAGTTTCTGATCGACGAGGATCGTGCGGTTGCCGTGGTTCCAGTCCAGCGCCAGCAGGCCTGACTCGCCGGGCTGGAGCTTGGCTGCTGCGCGCGTGAGTGCTTGGTGTGACCCGGCCGACTTTCCGCCGGGCTGGATGTAGTTGACGAACCAGTTGAAGATGTCCCCGACGGCGGACTGGCCCGCTTCCAGCCCGAAATAGCCCGGAAGGATGCTGCCGTCCACGATCCCGCACAACCCCGGGATGTCCGGAAGCTTGCGATTATTCCGCACGACCATCATGTCGCAACTGCTGGTGCCGATGATCTTGGCCAGCGTGCCCGGGGCGATACCGGCGCCCACCGCGCCCAGGTGCGCGTCGAAGGCCCCGGCGGCCACGGGGATGCTTACGGGCAGGCCCGTTCGCTTGGCCCAGGCGGCGGTCAGTCTGCCGACGGCGGTGTCGATCGCGTAAGCCTTGTCCTTGAGGCGTGCCCGAAGCTTGCCCAACTCCGGGTCCAGTTTGGACAGGAACCGCGCGTCGGGATATCCGCCCCAGGCGTCGTTATACATTGCCTTGTGCCCGGCGGCACAGACGCACGCGATCAACTTCTCCGGGGCTTCGGTGCCCGTGAGCATGGCGGGAATCCAGTCTGCGATTTCCACCCACGTGTGTGCGGCGTCGAAGACCTTCGGCGACGTCCGCCTGCAGTGCAGGATCTTGCTGAAGAACCATTCGCTGGAGTAGGTCCCGCTGCACTTGGCCAGGTATTGAGGGCGTGTCTTGGCGGCAAGGGCGGTAATCTCCACAGCTTCCTCAACGGATGTGTGGTCTTTCCACAGCCAGGCCATGGCGGCTGGATCCCTGGCGAATTGCTTGTCGAAAGCGAGCGGCCTGCCGTTGCGATCGACAGGCAGGGGACTCGAGCCGGTCGTGTCTACCCCGATGCCGATTACCTGCTCCGCCGAGAAGCCCTTCAGCCGTCGCTTGGCTGTGGCGAGCACCTTTCGGATGGTCGTCTCTGCGCCCTTGACGTAGTCGGCTGGGTGCTGGCGGGCAAGGTTCGGATCCTTCGCGAGGATCACGCCCTCGTGCCCGTGGGCGTAGCCCCACACGCTCGTGGCGACCTCCTTGCCGTTGGCTGTGTCTACGAGGATCGCCCGGACGGAGTTCGTCCCGTAATCCAAACCAAGGGCGTACCTTGCCATCGTTGTTCCCTTTCCGGATCGTGTGGTCGGCGTTGTCCTGCACCTGCGTGCATCGCTCATGTGCAATCGGCAGGCAATCAGGATCCGGTGGGAGATGATAATGCAGAGCCACCCGCAATGCCAGATCGCCCCGGGACGTCCGCCAAGGCGGCCGACGTAGCCGACGACGGGCCCCGAGCTTACGAAAGACGCCCATTGTTCGTACCGATAGTAGCAGTAAAGCTGTCTGTGACGATCTTTCAAGGCCGTCAGGACCTGCCGTAAACGCATTGCGAATGAGACATTCGGCCAGAAAGCATAATCGCTCTGCCGCTCCGCCCCGGTTGCGGGCCCTGCGGCGACATGTGCGCGTCGGACTGCAACTCAAGAGCATGCTTGCGCTCGCCTTCATAGCCATCGTCGTGATGGCCTGCGAGAGTTGGTTTCACTTCGTCACGTACCGCGACTACCTGGCCCAGAGCGACCGTGAGCATGCTTCGGTCACATGCGAATCGTTGGGTTTGGCCGGCAGACGCTTCCTGTTGCAGGGAGACCTTTCGACGCTTCAGGGGCTGGTCGACGACCAAGTCTGTGGGCGCGGCGTGTCCTATGCCGAGTTCCTCGACGCGCGCGGGCGGGTGGTAGCCTCGTCCATGCCCGGCGAGGATCGCGCAGGTAGCGACCTGCTGAAGGATCTGCCTGTCAGCATCTCATGCACCAAGCGGGTCGGCTCGGACCTGATATTGGCCCGACCGATCACGGCCGAGCCGACGGGCGAGGCGGTCGGGGCGATGCTCGGTGCGGTTCGAGTGGTGACGGACACCAGGTCCACGGCTGCGAGTCTGGCAGCCGTGCAGCGTCGCGTGGGCGTTGTTGCCGCTGCGATCATCGCCTGTGCGATGCCGCTGGCCTACCTGATGGTATGGCGGCTGATCGTCCTGCCGGTCCGACGGCTGGTGAAGGCTACGCGCGAGCTGGCTGAGGGGGACGTCTCGGCTAGGGCTCGTGTTGCCGGCAGTGACGAGATCGCGGAGATGGGCAAAGCCTTCAACGCAATGGCTGACGAAGTGGCGCACACGCGAAATCAACTCGTCCGGGCCAACGCCGAGCTGGAGCAAAGGGTCGTCGAGCGGACGGGTGAGCTGCAACGGGCCAATCGGCGCTTGCAGGAAGAGATTAGTGAAAAGGAAGACTTCCTCCGTGCCGTCAGCCACGACCTGAACGCCCCGCTCCGGAACATCGCCGGCATGGCGACGTTGGCCATGATGAAGTGGCGCGACCAGCTTCCCGAAGACGTCGTCGAACGTCTTCAGCGGATCCAGGCCAACGTGGACGTGGAGAGCGAGCTCATTGCCGAGCTGCTGGAGCTTTCGCGCGTCAGAAGTCGCCCGCACAAGAGGACGCTGGTGGACATGGAGGAGCTGCTGACGGGTCTGGGCGAGTCGTTCGAATACGACCTGAAGGCGCGTAGGATCGCCCTGCATGTCCATGGGCCGATGCCGCAGCTGTATCT